>Ga0134128_10001768_pt1 | contig 27311 bp, 23 predicted proteins | sample KB31754_FD_96462 | JGI IMG/M metagenome (GOLD analysis project Ga0134128, IMG submission 96462) | Terrestrial soil microbial communities with excess Nitrogen fertilizer from Kellogg Biological Station, Michigan, USA - KB3-175-4 | ecosystem: Environmental > Terrestrial > Soil > Unclassified ...
GGACAGCGGCGAGCTCGAGGTGCGCAAGGTCCAGGAAATCCCCTCGGGCTACGACGCGTCGCAATATGCGACCGAGCGGCTGATGATCGACGCGCGCGACGGGGTGAAGGTGCCGGTGTCGGTCGTCTATCGGAAGGGTTTCGAAAAGAACGGCGAGGGCAAGCTGTTCCTCTACGCCTACGGGGCCTACGGCCACGCGATCCCGCCGGTGTTCAATTCCAACCGGATCAGCCTGCTCGACCGCGGCTGGGCCTGCGCGATCGCCCACATCCGCGGCGGCGACGACCTCGGCTACAAATGGTTCCTCGACGGGAAGCTGGCCAAGCGGACGAATACGTTCAACGACTTCGTCGACGTGGCGAAGGCGCTGATCGCAGCGAAGTTCACGAAGGCAGGCCGGATCGCGATCAACGGCGGGTCCGCAGGCGGCGAGCTGATGGGCGCGGTGGTCAATTCGGACCCCGAACTGTGGGGCGCGGTGGTCGCCGACGTGCCGTTCGTCGACGTGCTCAACACGATGCTCGACGACAGCCTTCCGCTGACGCCCGGCGAATGGCCGGAATGGGGCAATCCGATCACCGACAAGCAAGCATTCGAGACCATCCTAAGCTATTCGCCCTACGACCAGGTGACGGCGCAGGATTATCCGCCGATGCTGATCACCGGCGGCCTCACCGACCCGCGCGTGACTTACTGGGAGCCGGCGAAATGGGCTGCCAAGCTGCGGGCGAACAAGACCGACGACAAGCTGTTGCTCCTGAAGATCAACATGGGCGCGGGCCACGGCGGCAAATCGGGCCGCTGGGACCGGCTTCACGAAGTGGCAGAAACCTACGCGTTCATGCTGACTGAGGTGGATGGCTAAGCCGATCTTCGAACTGGCGCTCACCGCGGGCCCCGAGCACATTGACGAGCTGGGGCATGTCAACAATGCGGTGTGGGTGCAGTGGGTGCAGCAGGTGGCGATGGCGCATTGGGATTCGGTCGCGCCGCGCGAGCATCGCGAACTTCACTACTGGGTCGTGGTGCGACACGAGATCGACTATCTCCGCCCAGCCCACGAGGGCGATCGGATCACGGCGCGCACCTGGGTCGGCGATGCGCCGCAGGGGGCACGGTTCGACCGCTTCGTCGAATTCACCGGGCCGGACGGCAAGCTCTGCGCCCGGGCAAGGACCCGGTGGGCGATCATCGACAAGGGTTCGGGGCGGCCGATCCGGGTGCCGCCGGAAGTGGTGGCGCCGTTCCTTACAGCAGGGTAAGTAGCCGCCATGAGCCGGATCGTCCTTTACGATTATTATCGTTCGTCCGCCGCGTACCGGCTCCGCATCGCGCTCAACCTCAAGCAGATCGATTATGAGCAGCGGCCCGTGAACCTGCTCGAGGGCGAGCAGCAATCGGCCGAGTACAAAAGCCTCAATCCGCAGGGCCTCGTGCCCATGCTCGAGATCGATGGCCATCGTATGACTCAGACCATGGCGATCATCGGCTATCTCGACCAGAAATTCCCCAACCAGCCGATCGTCCCGGCCGCGGCTGAGATCCGGGCGCATGTGATCGCGATGTCGCTGACCATCGTCGCCGACATCCACCCGCTCAACAATCTGCGTGTGCTCAAATATCTGAAGGGCGAGCTCGGCCGGTCGCAGGAAGAGGTCGACCGCTGGTACGCGCACTGGATTCTCGAGGGATTGCCCGCGCTCGAGGCGCTGGCGAAGCCGCAGGCGGGGGCGTTCCTGTTCGGGGACGCGCCCACCGCCGCCGACATCTGCCTGGTGCCGCAGCTCTACAACGCGCGCCGTTTCAACGTGCCGATCGGCGACTGGCCGACGCTGCTTCGGGCAGAGGAAAATGCCAACAAGCTGGAGGCGTTCGCAGCCGCGCATCCGGACCGGCAGACGGGCTGAATTGAGCCGTCGAGCCGTAAATGCAGAGGACTATCGCGCATTGGCCAAGGCGCGGCTGCCGCATTTCCTGTTCGAATATCTCGACGGCGGTTCCTACGACGAGGTCACGCTTCGGCGGAACGTCGAGGATCTGCGGAATGTCGCGCTCAGGCAGCGCGTGCTTCGCGACGTGTCCGACATCGATCTCAAGGCGTTGCTGTTCGGGCATCAGTGGGCGATGCCGGTGGGCCTCGGGCCGGTCGGGCTGTCGGGACTCTATGCGCGGCGCGGCGAAGTCCAGGCCATGCGCGCCGCTGCCGCCGCCAACGTGCCGATGGCGCTTTCGACCGTCAGCGGATGTTCGCTGCGCGAGGTCGCCGCATCCGGCCACGCGCCCTGGTTCCAGCTCTATTTCGTCAAGGACCGCGGCTTCGTCGCGCAGATGATCGAGACCGCTAAGGAGGTCGGAAGCGGGGCGCTGATACTGACGGTCGACCTGGCGGTGCCGGGATCGCGCTATCGCGACTATCGCGCCGCGGGCGGCGGGCTTCGGCGGATGGCGCAGCTGCTGGCGCGGCCGGAATGGCTGTGGGACGTGGGCATTCGCGGCCGGCCGATCAGCCTCGGCAACCTGGAGCCGGTGGTCGGCAAGCGCGCGCCGCTGAGCGACTTCCAGGCGTGGATCCAGGCCAATTTCGATCCTTCGGTCAACTGGAAGGACGTCGAGTGGGTGCGCAAGCGCTGGACGGGGCCGCTGGTGATCAAGGGGATTCTCGACCCCGAAGACGCCAAAAGGGCCGCGGTGAGCGGTGCGGACGCGATCGTCGTTTCCAACCACGGCGGACGCCAGCTCGACGGCGTGCTGTCGAGCGCAAGGGCGCTGCCGCCGATCGCCGATGCGGTTGGCGGGCGGCTCCCGGTCCTCGCCGACGGCGGAGTCCGGTCGGGCCTCGACGTCGTGCGGATGCTTGCACTCGGCGCCGATTTCGTTCTGCTCGGCCGCGCCTGGGCCTATGCACTCGCGGGAGGCGGCGGCGCAGGTGTCGCGCAAGTGCTCAGGCTGATCGAGGCGGAGATGCGCGTCGCCATGGCGCTAACCGGCTGCACGAGCGTTTCGGAGATCGACAGCGAGATTCTGAGCGGAATGGTGCAGTGAGTAAGCGATTCAAGGTCGGCGACCATGTCCGCTGGAATTCCGAAGCGGGGCATGTCAGCGGCCGGATCATCAAGGTCCACACGGCCGACTTCGATTACAAGGGCCACACGCATCGCGCGAGCGCGGCCGACCCGCAATACGAGATCAAGAGCGACAAGAGTGATCACATTGCCGCGCACAAGGGGTCGGCGTTGACGAAGATCTGACCTGTCCGGCTGCCCGGCCGGACCGGACTCTCAACGATTTTTTTCAATCCCGGTTATTGCCACGCTTCATTAGCGTTCATCGCGCTGATGATGCTAGCGTGCGGCTTTCACGACACCGACGAGGAGAACTTCACGATGCCGAACGACATGCCCTATTCGCGGAAGCTTGGACCTTTGACGCCATTCGTCGGCGAATGGGAAGGCAATTCGGGGGTCGACCGCTCCTATCATAACAAGGACGACTGGACGACCGAGACGACTTATTTCGAGAAGGCCCATTTCAAGCCGATCCCGGTCCAGGAGAATGGCCAGCAGGTGCTGTGGGGCCTGCTCTACGGGATGACCGCGTGGCGGCATGGCGAGGAAGCGATGGACCCGTTCCACGACGAGGTCGGATTCCTCCTGTGGGACAAGGCGCACAAGCAGGTCATGCGCAACGTCGTGTTCGGGCGCGGAATCGCGATCCTCGCGGGAAGCACGGCCGAACCGCACGACAAGACGCTTCGGTTCGACGCCAAGCCGGGCGAGCCCTGCTATGGCATTCTGCAGAACAAGTATCTGCTCGAGCGCGCGGAGCTTCGCGACTTCAAGAGCCAGTTCACGTTCCACGACGACGGGACGATGAGCTACACCTCCGACCTGGTGCTGAAGCTCGCCGCCACGGGCGAGGAGATGCACCACACCGACAAGAACACCCTGCACCTCGTGAAGCGCTATCATCCGAGCGCGGAGGCTGCGTAAGCTAGTCGCGGTGAAGATCGATTTTGCTTCGAGTGTCCCCCGGACACTCGGCAAAATCGATGGTCGGGGAGAGAGGATTCGAACCTCCGGCCCCTGCCTCCCGAAGACAGTGCTCTACCAGGCTGAGCTACTCCCCGACCGGAACCCGCTTGAGATGCGACTTGTCGGTCGCGGCGGGAGCCAAGGCCGCGGCTAGATAGAAGGGGGTGGGAGCGAGCGCAAGCCGCTTCCTCCCTGTTGCGAAGCAATGGGGAGGTGGCAGTCCGGAGGACTGACGCAGGGGCCTCGCACCGACGGCCGGCCCCTCCACCACTCAGCTGCGCCGAGCGGTTCCCCTCCCCACGCCTGCGGCGCAGGGAGGAATTAGCGGCCCAGCACGCTCATCCATTCGTGCGGGCGCACGAACTTTTCGCGCGGGGAGCCCGGCCTCGCGCGGGCATTTTCCGTTTCTTCGATCATGCGCCAGTCGTCATAGTCAGTGGGCATGACGCCGCGGCTTTCGACCAGGCGCTTGAGGCCCGCGGAGCCTTCGCGCGCGCCACTGCTTCCGGCGGGGATCGCGGCCGCGATCTGGTCGGCGACTTCGTAGCCGTCGGGGCGGTTGGTGCCGATGGTGCCTGTCGGTCCCCGGCGTGCCCACCCGACAGCGTAGAGCCGGTCGGCAATCCGTCCGCCTTCGTTGACGAACTTGCCGCCTTCGAACGGCACGTCCGGGATCGGTGAGGTCGAATAGCCGATCGCGGTGATCACCAGCGACGCGGGGACCTCATAGCTCTCGCCGGTGCCGCGGGCGCCGCCTTTCTCGTCGAGTTCGGTGCGCTCGACGATGACGCGTTCGACATTCCCGTCGCCTTCGATGCGGAGCGGCTTGGCGAAGAAGTCGAAGACCATGCGCTTGGGCTTGTCGTGAGGCAGGTCGGCGAAGCTGCGGAGGATGGTGACGGACTTCCGGAGGCCCGGTTCGAGCGGCTCATCGGCTTCGACCGGCGGGAAGTCGCCCAAATCGACTTCCGGCACCGCGGCTTCGAGATGGCCGAGCTCGCCCAGCTCCTTGGGGGTCATGGCGACCTGGTGCGGGCCGCGGCGGCCGAGGATGGTGACGGTGCGGATGGCGGAGCTGTCGAGCGCGTCGAGCGCATGGCCGACGATGTCGGAGCCCTCGAACTCGTGTCGGGTCTTGGACAGGATCCGCGCGCAGTCGAGCGCGACGTTGCCCGCGCCGACGACCACCGCATGTGAGCCGTGAAGGAAGGGGTCGAGATCGGCGAACTCGGGGTGGCCGTTGTACCAGCCGACGAACTCGCCCGAGCCGATGACGCCGGGCAGGTCTTCGCCGGGAATGCCAAGCTTGCGGTCGTGCGGCGCGCCGGTCGCGAGGACGACCGCATCGTAGAGATCGAGAAGCTCGGCGATCGAGACGTCGCGGCCCACGGTCACGTTGCCGATGAAGTCGACTCCGGCGCTTTCGGCGACCTTGTCGTAGCGCTTGCTAACCGCCTTCAGCGACTGGTGGTCGGGCGCGACCCCGAAGCGGATCAGGCCGTAAGGCACGGGATAGCGGTCGAGGATGTCGATGCGCGCCTTGTCGCCATAGGCCTTTTCCAGCGCCTCGGCGGTGTAGAAGCCCGCGGGGCCTGAGCCGACGATCGCGAAATGCCGCATGCGCCCTCCTTGTCCTCCCTGTTGCGTAGCAATGGGGAGGTGGCAGCGCAAAGCGCTGACGGAGGGGCCCCTCCCCACCGGGAGGATTTAGCGCGAGTGATCCTCGAGCAAGGCGCCGCCCTTTTTCTGAAGCGCGGCCTGGATAAGCCCGCCGAACATGCCGAGCATGCCGGGTAGCAGCACCTTCAAATGCACCTTGGTGTCCATGACGTCGATGGTGGCGTTCACCGACTCTCCCATTGCGGCGATGTTGAGGTTGAGCTGGTCGCCGCTCCAGCCTGACTGCACCTTGGCGCCGCCGGGAATCTGCTGCTCGAGCTTGTGGATGTTGTTGGCGATGCGGCGCCGTGCTTCGTCCTTGCCGAGGTTGTGCGGCAGGTCGACGTCGATGGGCTGAGTCATTGCCGGGATGTCGCGTGGCGTTCAGCGCTTTTCAAGCTGCGGCATGGGAGTATCATCGGCCCATGAAGCTCGTCCTCGCGTCATTGTTGCTGATTGCCGGTCCCGCGGCGGCGCAGACCGCGCCGCCCGCCGCTCCCGTCCCCGCTCCAGCCGCGCAACCCTCGCCCTCAGCGACGTGGGACCCGGCCGCCCCGTACATCACCAAGGGCCAGGACGAGCCCGGCTACCGTTCCTGGTATCTCGCCGCTCCGTGGCGCGCCGGGCAGGTCAAGGCGTTCAACGATTATCTGGCGAGCGCCGGCGTGAGCGGCGTAGTCCCGACCTGGCAGCTGCTTCGGACCGCCACCGCCTGGCAGGAATGCGGCCAGCAGCCGTTCGAAATCCCGCCGTCCGACGAATGGCCGCACATGGTCGAAACGCTGCGCTACGTGCGCGATCACGTGATCCCCGCCGTCGGGCCCGTCGAGCCGGTGTCGGTCTATCGCAACCCGGTGCTCAACAAGTGCGCCGGCGGAGCGCCGGAAAGCGCGCACAAGCTCGATTCCGCGATCGACATGGTGCCGTTGAAACCGATCGACCGGGTGACTTTGATGCGCACCCTGTGCGGGATCCACACCGAATATGGCGCGCCGTACAACGCGGGGCTCGGCTTCTACGCTTACCTGCGCTTCCACGTGGACAGCACGAAATACCGGCGCTGGAACATGGACCCGGCCGTCGCGCAGGACTGCCCGGCGATCGTCCATCCCGAGGACATTGCCAGCGTCGGCCAGCCGCTTCCGCCGCCTCCCGCGCCGCTGACGCCCACCGAGGCGACGCCAGCGGCGACACCGACGGCCGCGGTCCAGACCGCTCCCCCGCCTGCCCCGACTCCGGTTCACGGAACCCCGTCGGGACAGCAGCACTAAAGCATCCAACTTCCCGCTTTTGCCGGCGGACAAGCGTTTCAGTACCGGGCTTGTGTTGCCCATCTGCAACACCATATCGACGGTGACGCAAAGAGGGGTCAGTACAAATGGATTTTGAAAAGCTCACCGACCGTGCGCGCGGCTTTCTTCAGGCAGCCCAGACAATCGCGGTTCGTGAGCATCAGCAGCGGATCGCGCCCGCGCACCTGCTGAAGGCGCTGCTCGACGACGAGCAAGGCATGGCGGCGGGGCTGATCGAGGCGGCCGGCGGTCATCCCCGGCCTGCTCGGCACGAGGTGGACAAGCTGGTCGCGAAAATTCCCTCGGTCACGGGTAGCGGCGCGACCCAGGCGCCGGCGATGGACGGGGACACGATCAGGATCCTCGACCAGGCCGAGCAGATCGCAAAGAAGGCCGGCGACACTTATGTCACGGTAGAGCGGATCCTGCTCGCCATGGCGCTCGCCAAGGAAACCGACGTCGGGAAAATCCTGACCATGGCGGGGGTCACGCCGCAGAAACTCAATGCGGCGATCGAGGAGCTGCGCGGCGGGCGCACGGCCGACACGCAGGCCGCCGAGGACCGCTACGACGCGCTCAAGAAATATGCGCGCGACCTCACGGAGGCGGCACGCGCGGGCAAGCTCGACCCCGTCATCGGCCGCGACGAGGAGATCCGCCGGACCGTGCAGGTGCTCGCGCGGCGCACGAAGAACAATCCGGTGCTGATCGGCGAGCCCGGCGTCGGCAAGACGGCGATCGTCGAGGGCCTGGCGCTCAGGATCGCGAACGGCGACGTCCCCGACGGGATCAAGGACAGGAAGCTGCTCGCGCTCGACCTCGGCGCGATGATCGCCGGCGCGAAGTATCGCGGCGAGTTCGAGGAACGGCTGAAAGGCGTGCTCGAGGAAGTGCGCCAGGCCGAGGGCGACATCATCCTGTTCATCGACGAGATGCATACGCTCGTCGGCGCGGGGAAGGCCGAGGGCGCGATGGACGCCGGCAATTTGCTGAAGCCGGCGCTCGCCCGCGGCGAGCTTCACTGCATCGGCGCGACCACGCTCGACGAATATCGCAAATATATCGAGAAGGACGCGGCGCTCGAGCGGCGCTTCCAGCCGGTCTTCGTGGGCGAGCCGACGGTACCCGACACCATCTCGATCCTTCGCGGGCTCAAGGAGAAATACGAGCTTCACCATGGCGTCAGGATCACCGACGCCGCGATCGTCGCCGCGGCGACGCTCGGCAACCGCTACATCACCGACCGCTTCCTGCCGGACAAGGCGATCGACCTGATGGACGAGGCGGCGAGCCGGATCCGGATGGAGGTCGAATCCAAGCCCGAGGAGATCGAGAATCTCGACCGGCGGATCATCCAGCTCAAGATCGAGCGCGAGGCGCTGAAGAAGGAGCAGGACAAGGCGTCGAACGACCGGCTCGCGAAGCTCGAGGAGGAGCTTGCCAATCTCGAGCAGCAGTCGGCCGAGCTGACGCAGCGCTGGCAGGCCGAGAAAGAGAAGATTTCCGCGGAGGCAAAGCTCAAGGAACAGCTCGACTCCGCGCGCCTCGAACTCGAGCAGGCGCAGCGCGCCGGCGATCTCGCCAAGGCGGGCGAGCTTCAATACGGGCGCATCCCCGAGCTCGAGAAGCAGCTTGCCGAGGCGCAGGCGGCTGCCAAGGGCGCGATGCTGCGCGAGGAAGTCACCGACCAGGACATCGCCGCCGTGGTCAGCCGGTGGACCGGCGTTCCGGTCGAGCGGATGATGGAGGGCGAGCGCGAGAAATTGCTCCAGATGGAAGCGGCGATCGGCGCGCGGGTGATCGGCCAGGAAGACGCGGTGAAGGCGGTCTCGGCCGCGGTCCGCCGCGCCCGCGCGGGGCTGCAGGACCCGAACCGGCCTTTGGGTTCGTTCCTGTTCCTCGGGCCGACCGGCGTCGGCAAGACTGAGCTGACCAAGGCGCTTGCGGAATTCCTGTTCGACGACTCATCGGCGATGGTCCGCATCGACATGAGCGAGTTCATGGAGAAGCACGCAGTCGCGCGGCTGATCGGCGCGCCCCCCGGCTACGTGGGCTATGAGGAAGGTGGCGTCCTCACCGAAGCCGTCCGCCGCCGTCCGTACCAGGTCGTGCTGTTCGACGAGGTCGAGAAGGCGCACGGCGACGTATTCAACGTCCTCCTCCAGGTACTTGACGACGGGCGGCTGACCGACGGCCAGGGGCGGACAGTGGATTTCACCAACACGATCATCATCCTGACCTCCAACCTCGGCAGCCAGTATCTCGCCGCGCTTGGCGAGGACGAAGCGGTGGAGAAGGTCGAGCCGCAGGTGATGGAGGTGGTGCGGTCGCATTTCCGGCCGGAGTTCCTCAACCGCCTCGACGAGATCATCCTGTTCCACCGGCTCGGCGCAGGGCACATGGGGCCGATCGTCGATATCCAGGTCGCGCGGCTTCAGAAGCTGCTCGAGGACCGCAAGGTCCGGCTCGAGCTCACGGATGCGGCGCGCGCGTGGCTCGGCCGCGTCGGCTACGATCCGGTGTACGGCGCCCGGCCTCTAAAGCGGGCGGTGCAGAAATATCTGCAGGACCCGCTCGCCGACAAAATCCTTTCGGGCGAAATCGCCGACGGGTCGGTAGTCCGCGTCGACGAAGGCGACGGGCAGTTGGTGCTGACGCCGGCCGGCGAAGCGACGCGCCAGGCCGCGGAGTAAGCGAGCCGTCTACGCCGTCGAATCCCGCCGCGGGGGCTCGAAATTCTCGCGCCGCCAGATCGCGTTCGGCGGTTCCTCCGGATCGGGGATCGCGAAGCTCAGATAGCCGAAATAGGTGAGGATCAGCCGCTCGGCGGGCTCGGTAATTTCGGTCCGTCCGTGCATGAAGCGCGTGTTGTCGAGCATCAGCAGGTCGCCCGAGCGCCAATCGATCGGTACCGTCAACCGCTCGGCGGTCGCGGCGATGACCTGCATCCAATGCTCGGGCATCGGCAGGCCGTCGTCGAGAACGACGCTCTCGGGGTGGCCCAGCGCGCGCGCGAACAGCAGGAAATTGCCGAACGCCGGCGCATCGACGAACATCGGCTTGTGCAGCGCCGGCCGCGAGAAGATGCGCGCGATGCCCTGGGGGAAGCGGCGGAATTCGTACGGGCAACCAGGCGGCGGATTAGCAAGCTGTGCTTCGCTCGGCGTGGCGGTGCCGAGCCAGTAGTTCAGCAGCGAAGGCCAGGTCGACTGGATGTACAACAACCGACGGCGCGCGAGCCTCTCATGCAACTCGGCCGGCAGCACCTGCGCCAGTGCAACGCCGTCGCAGATCGTTGTCTTGCCGCCGTGGGTCGGCGCAGACAGACACCCGAAGAATGCGACGTCCGGCTTCCACGGCTCGCGCGACAATTCCGGGTGGAGCGGAAAGGCGCGCGTCCCGGCGTCGACCGTATATATATGGGCTTCGGGGTCGATCGATTGCCGGCCGGGGCTTTCGTTGACGACAGACGTCGAGCAGAATTGCTGGGCGAAGGCGCGAAATTCCGCCACGTCGACGTCGAAGCCGCGAAGCAGCAGCGCACCGTGCGTTTTGTAGTGATCGATCAAGGTCGAGCGGTCGAGGTCCAGCACGCCTGCTTCGCCGTCGCGCGTGACGATCGCGTGCGGCTGTCCCGGCGCTGGCACCTCGATCTGCGGCATGGCGGCCTCGAATAGCCGCGTCGTCCGCCCCCCGCTATATCCCCAGTCCATGCCGTTGACGCTCGACGACCTCTACAGCTCGCCAGACCATTATCTGCATTCGTTCGACGCCGAACGGGCAATCTTCGTGCCGATGGATCGCTCGGCATATCATCGTTCGATCTTCCTCGACGCGCGGATCTCCGCTGCCGCCGGTCAGCCCATGGGGCTGGCGGTCGAGGTGCTGGCGCAAGCCGTTCGAGCGCCGCTGCCGACCTCGTGGATCTTCCACATGGCGCATGTCGGCTCGACCCTGCTCGCCCGAGCGCTGGACGATCGGGATGCAAGCCTGGTCCTTCGCGAGCCGCTGGCGCTGCGGCAATTGGCGCTCCAACCCGACCAACAGCGATTGGCGATCGTCGCCGCCATGGTCGGCAAACGCTACCGCGCCGACGCGCCGACCCTGGTCAAGGCGAACGTGCCCGTGAACTTCCTGCTGCCCAAGCTGGCGGGAATAGGGCCCAATGCGCCCGCGATCCTCCTCTATCTGCCCTTGCGCGACTATCTGCTCGCGATCCTCCGCAACAAGAGTCACCGCGACTGGCTGGGGAACGTGACGAGCTTTCTGTCGAATCATCTCGGTGATCTGTCGGCACTGACCGACGCCGAGCGCGGCGCCGCCTTGTGGCTTGCACAGGTCGACGCCTTCACCGCGGCGCTCCGGGCGCTGCCCAATGCGCGTGCGCTGAACGCCGAGCTGTTCTTCGCCGAGCCCGAGGCAGTGGTGAATGCTGCGGCGAACCACCTCGGCGTCCCGATCGCGCTCGCAGCGATAAAGGCGACGGTCGCCGGCCCGCTCTTCTCGACCCATGCGAAAGACCCGGCGCTTCCGTTCGACAATACGCAACGCGTAGGTCGGCGGCACGAGCTGGAGCAGGCGATGGCGGCCGAGCTGGAAAGGGCTCAGGAATGGTTAGCCCAGCGCGCCGAGGCTCCGGACGCCGCGCTGGAAGCCGCAGCGCTCGAAATCTGACGAGCGCAGTGCAGGCTCGACAGGCTTTCGCGCGGACGGCTACGCAGCAGGAATGGACCCGCGGATCGAGATGCTGATTCAGCGCGCCGCTTCGCTTCGCCGCGCGGGCCGGACCGACGAAGCGATCGCGGCCTATGAGCAGCTGCTGAGCGCCGAGCCCGACCGGCCCGACAGCTGGTACAATCTGGCATGGCTGCAGCGCCAGGCGCGGCGCTACGAGCAAGCGGTCGCGTCCTATGGCGAAGCGCTGAATCGCGGCGTTCGCGCGCCCGAGGAGGTCCATCTCAACCGAGCCGTAATCCTGTCCGATCACCTCGCCCGCCCGGGCGATGCCGAAACCGAGCTGGAGGCCGCGCTGAAACTCAAGCCGGATTTCGTCCCGGCATTACTCAATCTCGGCAATCTTCACGAGGACAGAGGCAACCGCACCGCGGCCGAGGCGGCTTATCGGCGAGCGCTTGACGCAGCGCCAAACGACGCCCTCGCGCTCAGTCGGCTTGCCGGCGTATCCCATGCTCCGGAACTCGACGAAGGCCTGGCCGCGCGCCTCCGGGAGGCGATCGGAAAGCCCGGAATTTCCGCCGCCGACGAGGCCGGCCTCGGCTTTGCTCTTGCCGGCTTGCTCGACGCCGCCGGGCGATTCGACGAAGCATTCGATGCGGCCAGCGCCGCCAATCGAGCGAGCCGAGCCGCGAGCGGAGCGCGGTACGACCGCGCCGCCGCCGAGCGGTTCATCGACCGGCTGATTGCGGGCCCCGCGGCCGGCGAGCGGCCGGCGGTCGAGCAGGCACCCGTGTTCATTCTCGGCATGTACCGCTCGGGCTCGACTCTGGTCGAACAGATCCTCGCGGGTCATCCCACGATCCAGGCCGCTGGAGAACTCGAACTGATTCCAGCGCTGGCCGGGCAGATCCCGGGCTATCCGGAATCGCTCGCGACGGCGGACGAAGCGACGCTCGCCGCCTGGCGCGATTTCTACCTGAAAGGACTAGCCCCGATTGCGCGCGAGGGCGCGCTGGTTACCGACAAGCGGCCAGACAATTTCCTGCACGTCGGGCTAATCAAGACGCTCTTTCCCAACGCGAAGATCGTTCACACCCGACGCAACCGGCTCGATAATTTGCTGTCGCTCTACTTTCTCCATCTCGACCCGGGAATGGCCTATGCGCTCGATCTCGACGACGCGGCGCATTGGTACGGCCAGTACGAGCGGCTGATGGATCATTGGAAGTCGCTCTATCCAAACGACATTTTCGACGTCGACTATGACGAGCTGGTGGAGTCGGCGGAACCGCTATTGAAGAGGCTTACGGGGTTCCTCGGGCTCGGCTGGCAGGATGATCTGCTAGATTTCACGCAGCGGGACCGGCCGGTCAGGACTGCGAGCGTGTGGCAGGTGCGCCAGCCGCTGCACGCCCGATCGAGCGGGCGCTGGCGCAATTACGAGAGCCGGCTTGGAGCGTTGCTCCATTGAACCAGCGGCTCAGTTCGAGCTCGGCGCCTGAGTCCTGGCCTGAAGTTCGGCGACCTGGTCCTTGTATGCCTGCTCGTAGGTCCGCCATTGATCGGTCGTCATGCACATCTGATGATTCTGAAGACGGCTCCCGATCGTTTCGACCGAGCGGCACACGACCTTGTCGACGTCCGACTTCGGTTTCGTTCCCTTGGCCGCTTTGGCCGGCGGGCTGTCGTCGAACACGATCTGCGCGAAAGCCGGTCCCGAAACGGCCAGCAAAGCGGCAGCGGCGTAAGCAAGCTTTGACATAGAATACCTCACCTTCGGTCGAGGCATTTTACCCGCATCGACGAGCAAAGGCGAGCCCTCTGGCGGGGACCCGATCAGGTCCCTGTGATCCGCGCCACGTCGAACGCGACGGTCATCCGCTCGCCTTCGCCGAACGGCCGGGTCCCATGCCAGGTGTAGGACGGGAAAAGGACCAGCCGGCCGGGCTTCGGATCGACGATCCGCCACGGCGGCAGATCGATGGGGAAGTTTGGCCGCGCCGCTTCGCCCAGGGTGAGGATTCCCGCCTCTCTCTTGCCGATGTCGGGCGGCAGGACGATGTAGAGCGCCGAGCTGATCCAGCCGACCGGATGGACGTGGTTGGCGTGATAGCCCTCGCTGTGCAGCCGGACCGACCACGAACCCGCAAAGCGGATCGGAGCGCGCTTCGGCCCGAGCAGCGGATGTGCGGGATCGGGCGGCGGCAAGTTCGCGACATGCTCGGCAACCGTCGAGCGGATGGCCTCGCGAAGCTGCGCAATGACGGGATCGATGTGGGTGAAGAGGTTTCCGTCGGTCTGAGTGCCGCCGCGCAGCGACTGTTCGAGCGGCTGGCCGCTCAGCGTGTGCAGCTTGCGCAACGTCGTGGCGAGCATGTCCAGCGGCGGCAGGCGATCGGCTATGTCATAGACTCCGACGAACGAATCGTCGCCTTCGAGCCAGTGCCACCGCGGCTCGTCCGCCTGACGCCATGCGAGCGACGCATAGGGCCAGAACATGAAGGCGTCGGGCGTCTGCAGCCACGGCTCGAGGATTTCGGCAGCGGCCGAGGGCCGGTCCGAGCGCAGGTACATCCGCACGCGCCGCACCTGTACGGTCGGGTCCGCCAGGTCGGCGAAAGGCGCGAAGAGGGGCTCCGCGGTTTCGATGTCGCCCATTTCGGCATGGGCGATGGCCTCGTTGGCGGCGAAGATCAGCTGCTCGCCCATTGCCGCCCGTCCCGCCTCGATCGCTAGAAGCGCGTCCTCGTAGCGGTCGGCATGCATCAGCGAGACCAGATGCTCTCGCCTCAGGTCGATATTTTGCGGCTGGACCGCGAGCGCTTCGTCGAAGCTGCTCGCGAATCGATCGCGGTCTCCCTGCGCCCAGCGCAGCCTGCTCAGCAGCGCGTGGCCCTGCACCCAGTGGGGCGAGCGCTTGAGGATCCTGGTCAGGCCGGCGATCGCCGTTTCCGGTTCGCCTTCGGCAATGAACGCGGCGGTCAGGCCGGTGACGACTTCGTGGTCGCCGGGCGCCAGCTGGAGCGCCCGGCCAAAAGCCTCGACGCTCGGCAGGCCCGCCTCGAGAAGCGTCCGAGCGAGCGCATGGGCGATCCTCGCCGAGCCGGGCGCCATCTGCGCCGCCGTTTGCAAGGACTGAAGCGCCTCTTCGCGACGATCGAACTCACGCAGGACGAGGCCGTGGAGGTGCCACAGCCGCGGATCGCCGGTTCGTGCCTGCACCGCTTTTTCCAGCGCCGGGAGCAGGCTCTCCCGCTCGCCGGCCTCGTAGGCGGCGAACGCATCCTCGAAGCGGAGCGGTCCGGACGCGGAGATGACGCTCGCCATCAGGATTTCGCCTGCGCGGCCGGGACCGTCCCGACAGTCGGCGCGGTTGGCGCCTTTTCCCGAATCCACTGGGACAGGATCCATTTCTCGCCGCTCGAGGGCGGAGTTCCCGAGTGGAGCGTCGACTGGTCGGGCTGCCCTTTCCTATCGACGTTGGCGACGAACAGCGCGTCGCCGGCCTTTCCGCGATAGCTGATCTCGGCGTGTGGAAAGCTTGTTTCGCCGCCGACGTAATCGTCGTTCAAATAGACGAGGAAGGTCGCGATCCGCTGCCCATGCTCGCGGATCTGTTCGGCATGGCCAGGCAGGTCGGGGTCGAAGAAATCGTGGTGCGGCCTGAACTGCTCGCCGGGAGCGTAGTGGAGCACCTGGACCGGCTCGAACAGCGGCAGAGGAAGCCGGGTGGCGGCACTGATCCGAAGCCGAAGCGCCTCGATCACCAGGTCCATGTCGGCGAGCAGGAATTCGAACCCGCTGTTGGTGCGCGCGGCTTCGACCGTCATCAGCCCCGCATCGTCGACGACCGTCGCGCGGTGGAGACGATCGCGGGCTCGGTCGATGAGCCATTCGCATTCGTCCCCGCTCGCGAATTTCTCGATGACGCGAAGCCTGGGAGAATCGGACAAGGACTGCCTTGGGGGAACCTCGACCAGCCTTTCGATCGTGATTTTGGAGCGAACTTCACTCGAGTCCGTGGCGCCAGGCGGCACACGGGCCAGGATCAGCAGCTGGCGCCGTGCGGATTCGGAGCCCGCTTCAGCGGCTTCCTGAAGACAGTCCAGCGCCCGGTCCCAGTTCTGCGGACGCGCGCAGCCCATGGCTTCGAATACGGCCTTGCGCTCGAGCGCCTCCGGATCGCGGCGATCGGCCGCAGCCTCGATCAGCGAGATTCCGCGCATAACATCGCCGGTGCTTCCGCGAAGGAGTCCCACCGCATCGGCGATCGAGGAGCGGCGGTCAGCGCCTGGCTGTTGCGTCACCGGGCCAAAATAGCTGTCATCCACCAAAAGAGAAGCCATCCGGGAGCGCTGGATTCGGGCCGAAGGCCATCGGTTGACTGTCCCTGCGACCGCCGCCGATAGAGCGCTCATGAATGCGCAGTTCAGACAGGCGGTCGAAGCGCTGCAATCCGGCGATCTCGACCGGGCGCGGGCGCTTGCCGAGTCCGAGATCGCAGCGGCGCCCTCGCCGCAGGCGCATCATCTTCTTGGGCTCGTCCATTGCCGCCTCGGCGACCCGCAGTCGGGCGTCGAGCATTTGCGCATTGCCGCCGAGGGTGAACCCGAGAATCCCGGCTTCAGGATCATGCTGATGCGGGCGCTGGTGGACTCCGGACGCGCGCGCGAGGTCCTCGATCTCCCGGAGCCGCCGGCGATTCGCTCGGCCTCGGCGCTCGAGTTGTGGAAGGTGCGTGGCGAAGCGGCCGACGCGGCCCAGGATCTCGAGGCTCGCGTGCGCGCATGGTCGCGGGTGACGGCCGCGGCGCCCAATGACTGGAGGGCGTGGGCGAACCTTGGAAGCGCACTCACCGCACGGCTGCTGTGGGGCGAAGCGATCGAGGCGTTGACCAAGGCGGTGCGCCTGCACCCGAACGAGGCTTCCCTGCACTGGAGCCTCGGCGCGGCCTTGGCAGCGGCGGACCGGCACGAGGAGGCGCTCGCCGCGCTGGATGCATTCGAGGGGCTTTCCGGCGCCAGCAGCGAGAGCGCCCTGGCGCGCGGACGCTGCCTCCTAGCCGTGCTTCGGCTCGACGAGGTGGAGAAGGCCTACCGCGAAGCCCTGGAGCTGGACCCCGGCAGCGTCGATGCCTTTCGCGAGCTCGGGCTGTTCCTCGAGCGCGCCAACCAACTCGAGGCGCTTTCTGAGCTCCTCGAGCAGGCCTCGGCGGCAGGGATCGCGAAAGAGCGGCTAGCGCAGCTTTATGTCGTTCGCACGCTCCGGGAAGGACGCGCCAAGGAAGCCTATTCGATGCTTCACGCGCTCGGACCCGACGAAGACCCGCTGGGCTGGCAGCGCGTACGGGCCAAGATCGCCGAGCGGCTGGGCAAAACCGACGAAGCTTTCGCCGCTTCCGAGGCGATGAACCGGCTCGTCCCGGCTTTCGAGATGTGGCGCGAGCGGGGCGCAGATTATCGTGCACGGCTGCGCCAGCTCGCACGGACGCTCACGCGCGCCGCAACCCTACCCCAGCTTCCAGCGGGGGATCGGAAAGCGCCCGCGTTCCTGGTCGGCTTTCCGCGCTCGGGAACGACGCTTCTCGACACGTTCCTGATGGGTCATCGCGACACGGCGGTGCTCGAGGAAGTCCACCTGCTCGGCGCCGCCGAAAAGGAGATCGGAAAAGTCGCCGACCTGCCGAATGCGTCGCTGGAGTCGCTGGAGCGTGCTCGTAGCGCCTATTTCGCCGAGCTGGAGCTTCACGTCGATCCCGCTTTTTCTGGGCTCGTTGTGGACAAGCTGCCGCTGAACCTGCTCGGCGGCCCGTTCATCCAATCGCTGTTCCCCGGAGCGCCGATCATCTTTGCCCAGAGGCACCCGTGCGACGCGGTGCTTAGCGCCTTCATGCAGAGCTTCGTGATGAACGACGCCATGGCGAGCTTCCTCACCATCGAAGATGCGGCCGATCTTTACGATGCGGTCTTCTCCGGCTGGACCGCGATGCGCGAAGCCCTGCCGCTGAATGTCCACACCGTCCGCTACGAACGGCTGGTCGAGGATCCAGAGGCAGAGCTTCGTCCGCTGGTCGAATTCCTCGGGCTTCCGTGGGACGAGCAGATGCTCGCGCACACCAAAACGGCGAAGAAACGCGGCGCGATCATCACGCCGAGCTACGACCAGGTGACCGAGCCGCTGTCGACCCGGTCGGTCGGCCGGTGGAAGCGGTACCGGAAGCAGTTGGAGCCGGTGCTCCCGGTGCTCCTCCCCTGGGCGAAGAAGCTCGGCTACGCCGACTGAACGGACCGCGGCTCAGGCTCCCTTGAAGCTTACCCCGGCTGCCCCGATCACGGCCGCGACCGCCTCGCGCTCGGCGGCGCCGAGTGCGGGCGGCCACAAGTCGAAGATCATCACGACGCGCAGCTCGCCGCTGTCGTTCCACGCCTCATGCTCGATGGTGTCGTCGAAGACGAAGGCTTTCCCGACATCCCAGTCGCGGGTGGTCGCGCCGACCCTGAAGCCGCAACCCGGCGGTACGATCATGGGCAGGTGGCAGACGAGCCGGGTATTGGCGACTCCGGTGTGCGGCGGGATTCGGGTGCGTGGCGCAAGCAGCGAGAACATCGCATTGGGTGACGCACCGCGAATGTGCGGCTGCGGCAGCTTCGAGAGCGCTGCCATCGTCGCCGGGCAATGGCCGGCGTTCGCAGGGACGGGTTCTCCGTTTTGAAGCAGGTGGATCGCCGTCCAGTCACGATTCTTGTTGAGTTCCCGCCACTGCGCCAGCGGGACGTGCTCGGGATATTGGATGTAGGGCACCATCTCGGCCGCCTCGGCCGCGATCAGCGCTTCGAATTCCGCCCGGATGACAGCGGTCTGCGCCTCGATCGAATCGAGCTCGGGGAACAGCGCGCGGTCGTGGAACTCGATCTCGGGAAGGCCCGGATAATGGAAGTCGGTCGGCTCCTGGTGGAAATGCCGGGTACGGCGCGACGCATTGGATACGAATCGCTCGACGCGGCCGCGCTCGCGTGGGCCCAGCCCCTCCGGAATGGCGGCGCCGAGGCGCGCTTCGACACTCTTCTGGTGCTCGGCCGCCATCCGCCGCGCATGATCGACCGCCTTGGCCATTGCCGCGGGGACCCGCTCGTCCGGCGGTGCCTGGGCGATGGCATGGCCGAATGCCTCGCCGGCGCTCGGTTCGCCAAGCCGCTCGAGGAGCATCGCGCGGGATAGGAGCGCCGAGAAGTCGAGTGGGCCGAGCGCGAGCGCGCGCTCCACCGCCTTTAGCGCGCCCTTCATGTCGCCGGTCGTCCGCCGCATCGCGGTGAGCTTCATCCACAGCTCGGGTGAGTGGGCCTGCTCCTCGGCAGCCTGCTCGAGCAAATTGAGCGCGCGCGCATAGTCGCCTGCCGCCGCCGCCGCGTCGGCTTCTTCCTCGAGCTTGCGCTGACCGTCGGCGATCGAGGCCATCGTCGGATTGTCTCAGCCTTTTCCGGCAAGCTCAACAAAAGAAAGGGCGGGCCTCCGAAGAAGCCCGCCCCGGTATTCCAGCAATTCGCGTCGGCTTAGAAGTCGACCGTCGCGCCCGCGAAGAAGAACCGACCAAGAGCATCGTACACCTGCGGGAAGGTGTTGCCGTTGCCGAAGCCCGCCGGGATGTTGCCACCACCGAGCGGAGGTTCGCGGTCGAAGATGTTGTTGACGCCGATACGCAGGTTGAGGCGCTGAGCCATCCGCGCGGTGAGCGTCAGGTCGAAGTAGTTCTGCTGGTCGAAATGCTCTTCCGCCGGACCGGCGAACTGCGCCGCGTCGACAGAGGAGAAGTGCCGCCAGCGGATCGACGCACCGAGGCCGTTCGGCATCGTCAGGCCAACGCGCATAACGTGCCTCCACTTCGGGTTGGGAACGCCGCCATCGGGAAGGCCGTCGCAATCTCCGCCGAAGAAGCCCGCGCACGAGATGCTCGAGAGCGGATTCTGGAGCGTCAGGAGACGCGTTCCCGTGAAGCTGGCGTTGAACGTCCCAAGGGAGCCGAGGTGGCGCGAGTAGGATGCGTTGAAGTCGATACCCCTCGTGCGCAGGCCCAGGCCCGGCTGGTTGATGTTGGTCAGGATGACGAACGCGTTCGGGCCGAGGAACAACGAACCGCTGTTCGGAGCGCGATGGACGAACTGGCAGAGGAAGCTGTTCTGCGGCGCCCCGTCAAAGCCCATGCATCCGTTCAACACCTGGTCGAAGCCAAGGCTGCCGATGATGTTCTTCACGTGGATGTTGAAATAGTCGACCGTGACCGCGAGGTTTGGAACGAACCGCGGCTGAAGGATGACGCCCGCCGTCCAGGTGTCCGCGGTCTCCGGCTTCAGGTTGGCGTTGCCGCCGAACAGGGCCTGAAGCTGGTTGGCCGGGTTCTGGAAAATGTTGCCGAACTGCTGCGACGTGACACCGCTCAACTGGCACTGCGCCAGCGTCGCGGTCGGTGCACCCGTTGCCGGCTGATTGGCGCAGGGGTCGACCGTGCCCGACAGGCCGATCGCCTGCGGCGAGAACAATTCGACGATGTTCGGAGCGCGAACGGCGCGGTTGTAGCTGGCGCGGAAGCGGATGTCCCGGATCGGCGCGAACCGTGCTTCGAGCTTGTAGGTATTGGTGCCGAAGTCGTTCCCACCGACGTGATAGGTCGACTTACGATAGGCGCCGTCGAAGCTGAGCTCGTCGACGATATTGTGCTCGATGAGCGGGATCTGGACCTCGGCGAACGCTTCGCGAACGTCGAACTGGCCGGAGACCGCCGGGGTCGGGCCGCCCTGGCCGGCGAGGTCGCCGGTGGCGAATTCCTGGTCGACTTTGAAGTCCAGCGATTCCTTGCGGTATTCGACACCGATGTTCGCGCCGATGCCGGTGTCGGACCACGGGCTCCGGAGACCGAACTGATCACCGGTGATGGTGATGTCGGCGTGAGCGATATTCTCGTTGATCGTGCCGCGTTGGAAGCCCGGCGTTTCGAGGAACGTCAGCTGATCTGGCGTAACGCCGCCAGCCTGGAAGATGTTAAACGGCACGCAACCGGTCGCGATCGGGTTGCCGGTGATGGTTCCGCGGCAAACCACGGTCGAACCCGGCGTACCCGGCGCAACGACGTTTCCGTTCGCGTCGACCGCGACCGCGTCAAGCGCCAGATTCAGACGATTGACCGAAAAGTCGTTGAAGTAGGTTTCGCTGCGAAGCGTGTGACCCGTCTGCCAGTACATGTCGTAGGAAATGCCCGGGATCGGGTCGCCGCGCATGCCGGCGACAATGCGGAAGTCGGTGTGGCGGACATCGTCGTCGCGTCCGCCGCCCTCGACGTTACGACGAAGCGGATAGACGTGCGCCTCATTGAACGTGCCGCCGGATCCGTTCGGGAACAAGGTCGGAGCGGTGAAGCCCGAGAGGCCGATCACGTTGCCGTTCGCGTCCGTGATGAAGATCGGGTTTTGGCCGACGAGGTTGCCGAAATTGCTCTTGAACACCGGCTTGCCGTTCTTGAACGTCGGGTTCGTGTCGGCGGGATTGAACACCGCCGCCTGACAAATCGTCGCGCGTTCCTGGGCCGACAGCAGCGGGTTGTCGCAATTGAGGGTGGTCGTGTTGCCGAAGTCACCCGACGGCGCGATCTGCGCGTCGGTGTGGTCGTCCATGAACATCGCTTCGAGGTACGGATGCGCGCCCGGAGCGATCTCGTAGTCAGCGAACGTGCCGAAATTGTACCGTTCGTCGGGCCGCTGGAAATAGTTGAACGGCGCGAAGTTGAACGGCGTCGAGCCGGGGACGAACTTGTTACCCTGGACCTGGAAGGTGCCGACGTTGGTCAGGAACGTGCCGTTGGCGGACGTTCCCGAACCGCCGCAATTGAAGCTTCGGCCGAGGCTGTCGATGCTGGTGTGGTTGATGGTGCCATTCTTGTTCAGCGAGTCATGCTGCGGAAGCGCAGCGAGCGTGCAGAACGAATAATCGCGGGTCGATTCGAGGATCGGATCCTGGCTGCGGTACGTGGCGTAGGCAACGACATGGCCGCGGCCATCGTCGAAGGCCGCGCCGAACATCGCCGACGCATCCTGCGCGCCGCCGTTGACGACGTTGCCATGCGGCGGAAGGAATCCGCGCGCGGCGTTGGCCGCCAGCACGTTCTTGTCGGTGCTGTTATTGTGCTGGAACACGCTGGCCTGGCCGTCGATGCGGAAGCCGGTGAAGGTCGTGTCCATGATGAAGTTGATGACGCCCGCGACCGCGTCCGCGCCGTACACCGACGAGGCGCCGCCGGTCAGCACGTCGACGCGCTTGATCAGCTGGTTCGGGATGAAGTTGATGTCGGCGACCGGGTTGCTGGTGTCGCCCGGCTGGAGGCGCTTGCCGTTGACCAGGACGAGGTTGCGCTTCGCGCCGAGGCCGCGAAGGTCGACTTCGGCCGTGCCGCTCGCGCCGTTCGAAACGTTAGAACCCTGCGCCGCGAACACCTGCGGCAGCGAGTTCACGAGGTCCTCGGTGCGGGTCGTACCCGAAAGCTTGACTTCCTGGCTGGTGACCGTGGTCACCGGGCTCGCGGTTTCCAGGTTCGGCTGCGGAATGCGCGAACCGGTAACCACGATTTCCTGCGTGTTCGTAGTCGCCACGCCGTTGGCGTTGGTGCTCGGCACACCCGCGGCAACCTGCGGCGCGGTGGTCACCGGAGTGGTCGGAACTGCGCTGTTGTCAGGCGGATTGACGGGCGCCGGTGGCGGCGCGGCCTGCGCGAAGGCGGGCGATGCGATCATGCTCGCGCCGACCAGAAGGGTGGTCGAGAGCAAGCGCTGACGGAAATCGAGCTTCATTTATTCTTCCCCTTCACTAGCCGAGCGCGGGGCCACGGCTGCCGTGGAACGGCAAATCAGGATTGCCGAACTGAGCCATTTGATAGGTGAAGCGTGGAGAGGCTTGCAACGCTTGCCGCTTCGTTACGGGCAAGTTGTCAATGTGCTGTATCAATTTTGCAACAGCGGTACCTTGCGCCGAATCAGGCCCGCCACCTAGTGTGATGACGGCCAGGGAGGGACGAATTTCCAATGCGAAACTGGATGCTTCTGCTTGCGGGCTTCGCGCTCTTCGCCGCCGGCGCCGCCCCGGCTGCGCGGCGGGTTCAGACCGGCACTCCGGCGCAGGTTCAGCGGCTGATGAGCTGCCGGACGATTGCCGCCGCCGACCAGCGACTCGCTTGTTACGACCGCGAGGTGGCGGCGATGCAGCAGGCGATCGCCAACCAGGATCTCTACATGGTCGACAAAGAGCGGGCGCGGGCGGCGGGCCGATCGCTGTTCGGCTTCTCCATCCCCAACTTCGGCGGATTGTTCGGCAACAATGACCAGATCAGCCAGATCGAGGGTACGATAAAAAGCACGGGCCACAATTCCGACGGCGGGTGGGTGATTACGCTCGACGACGGGTCGGTGTGGACCCAGACCGATGATTGGCCCGGGTTCGAGGCCCGATCCGGCCAAAAAGTGACGGTCAAGCGCGGCGTGCTCGGTAGCTTCTGGCTGTCGAGCCCGGGCAAGAACGGGATCAAGGTCAAGCGCGTTGGATAAAGGGACGGCGCGCGACGTCGCGCTCGATCCCCAATGGCTCCCGCATACCTATGACCAAAGCGGCTCGATGCTCACCTCGGTCTTCGTTCCGCGCGAGCGGCACCAGGAGCTGATGTTCCTTAGCGACGAGCATTTCGAAAACCGATTTCCCAAGGTCGCCCACCCCGCCAGCGAGATCGCAGCAGCGGTAGGCGGCGGCGCCCAGGCGCCGATCCATTTCATCTTCCACACCGCTTTCTGCTGCTCGACTCTTATGCTGAAAGCGCTCGATATCCCCGGCCGCACCTTCGGGCTCAAGGAGCCGGACGTGCTGATCAACCTCGCCAATCGCTTCATTCGCAGCGACGACGCTTCCAACCGCGAGCGGCTGGCGCTGGTGATTCGCCTCCTCGCGCGGCCGTTCGAGGTAGGTGAGACGATCATCGTAAAGCCCACCAACTTCGCCAACCGACTCATCCTGCCCGTGCTCGATGCGAGTCCGGAGAGCCGCGCCGTGCTGCTCTATTCGGATGTCCGAACGCTTCTCCGGTCGCTCCTGAAGCGTGGCATGTGGGGCCGCATCTGGGGACGAAGGCTGTTCCGGAGCACGGCGAGCTGGACCTCGCTCGACTTCGGGTTCAGCGACGAGGAGACGTTCATCCTGACCGATCTGCAGGCGCTTGCCCTGGGATGGCTGATGCAGGTCCACCACTTCAGCGAAGTCGCCCGGCGCATGGGCGAGCGAGTGACGCTCGTCGACAGCAGCGACTTCCTGGCCAAACCGGCCGCGACGCTGCTCGAGGCAAGCCGATTCTTCGAGCTGAGGCTCGACGCTTCAGCGGTTGCGGAGATCGCCGACGGCCCGATCTTCGCCCGCCACAGCAAGTTCTCCGACCGCAACTACGGCCGGGACGAGCGGGCGGCGGACCATGACGCGGCCGAGTCCGCGCATCACGAGGAACTCGAAATGGTGGTGAAATGGGTCGAAGCCGTCGCCGCGCATTTGCACGTCGACCTCATGCCCTTCGCTACGCTGGCGGGCAGCTAGTTCAGCGCCGCGCCGCCGATCGCTCGGCCTTGAGGCTGGCCGCTGCGTCGACATAAGGCTCCTGCCGTTCGACGCTCCAGTAGCGAAGCTCGTGCAGCGGGATGCGTGCGCCGGTGACGGCGCAGATGACATGATCGCCGTCGCTCAGCATTCGAAACGTCCCCGGCAGATAATGGAGACGCGCGGCGCGGCCGCTTCCTGACATCAGCATCGAGGCTTACTCCTCCGGGGCGTCGAACAGGCCCCGCTGGGGCGCGATGTAGGATCGCTTCGGCTTGCGCTCAACCGGTCTTGCCGCGCCATCGTCAACCGCGGCGTCGATGCTGCCGTCGCCGAAGCGGAGCGTGAGGAGGTGCGCGGCTCGGGCATCGGCGGCGCGGGTCAGGGTTGCGCCGTCGCGGCTGGTCACCCGGACATAACCTTTCGACAGCGGCCGTTCCGGATGGGCGAGCTCGGCCATCTTCCAGGCGGCGCTCAGTTTCTCGGAGAGCCGGGCAATTCGCTGGTCGATGAGCTCGGTCCGAAGCCGTCCCGCGACGAGGTTCAGGTCGGCGCGGGCATTTCCTGCGCGTGAACCGAGCGAACGCGGGAGCCGTTCGCCGATCTCATCCAAGCGCTGGATCATCGGCGCGAAGATCGCCTGCGGCTCGGGCCAGCGGCAGACGGTAAGCTCGAACCGCTCACGGGTGCGCTCGATGCGCCGCGACAGGCACTCCTGGCCGCGATGCTGAAGGTCGCGCAGCTGGGCGAACAACTCGGCGCGGACCGGCACCGCAATTTCGGCGGCCGCGGTCGGCGTGGGCGCGCGGCGGTCGGCGGCATGGTCGATGAGGGTGGTATCGGTTTCGTGGCCGACTGCCGAGATCAAGGGGATGGGCGATTCGGCCGCGGCGCGAACCACCTCTTCCTCGTTGAAGGCCCACAGGTCCTCGATCGACCCCCCGCCGCGCGCGACGATCAGCAGGTCGGGCCTGGGCTCGATGCCAGGGAATGCCCGGATCGCAGCAGCGACCTTCGCGGCGGCGCCTTCGCCCTGCACCGGGACCGGCCACAGGATCACGCGCGTCGGGCAACGGTCGGAGAGCCGGTGAAGGATGTCGCGAATGACCGCGCCGGTCGGCGAGGTGACGACTCCGATGACCTGCGGCAGGAACGGCAGCCGGCGCTTCCGTTCAGGCGCGAACAGACCTTCGGCGGCGAGCGCCTTGCGGCGCTTTTCGAGCAAGGCGAGGAGCGCGCCCTCGCCCGCGATCTCCATCCGGTCGACGACGATCTGATACTTCGACCGGCCGGCGTAAGTGGTGAGCTTGCCGGTCGCGATGACCTCGGCGCCGTCCTCGGGGAGGAAGGCGAGCGCCGCCGCATTGCCGCGCCAGATAACCGCGTCGATGCAGGCATTCTCGTCCTTCAGCGTGAAATAGCAGTGCCCCGATCCGTGGCGCTTGAACCCGCTGATCTCGCCGCGCACGCGCACGTGACCGAAGGCGCTCTCGACGGTCTTCTTGAGCGCGCCCGAAAGCTCGCTGACGCTGAGCGCGGGCGAATTGTCGCCGGGGGCGACGTTCGCTAACAGTCCGGCGCGTGTGTCTTCGGGAATGTCCATGAATATTCTGTTGCTTGGCTCGGGCGGACGCGAGGATGCGCTCGCGTGGAGACTTAGGCAATCGCCGAGCTGCGACAAGCTGATCGCCGCGCCGGGGAATCCGGGAATAGCGCGCTGGGCCGATTGCGTGACCATCGACCCGTGCGATCCGGCATCCGTGATCGAGCTGGCCAAGACCAATCGCATCGACCTCGTCGTGGTCGGACCGGAAGCACCCCTCGTCGCCGGAGTGTCAGATGAGCTGCGCGGGGCGGGCTTCGCCGTCTTCGGCCCCAATGCCGCGGCGGCCCAGCTCGAAGGATCGAAGGGATTCACCAAGGACCTGTGCCGCGCGAACCGCATCCCGACTGCCGAGTACGTGCGGGTCGAGCGCGCGGTGGACGCCAAAGACGCGCTCGACCGCTTCGGTATCCCCGTCGTCATCAAGGCGGACGGGCTTGCCGCGGGCAAGGGTGTCACGGTGGCCTTGACCCGCGCCGAAGCCGAAGCCGCGATCGACGGTGCCGGCGACGGGCCGTTGGTGATCGAAGAGTTCCTCGAAGGCGAGGAAGCGAGCCTGTTCGCACTGGTCGATGGCGAGACCGCGGTGCCGCTCGCCTCAGCGCAGGATCACAAGCGCGTCGGCGAAGGCGACACCGGGCCGAACACCGGCGGGATGGGCGCTTATGCCCCTGCCCCGGTTCTGACGCCCGAGCTCGAACAGCGCGCGATGGACGAGATCGTCCGCCCGACCGCGCGCGCCCTCGCCGCGGCGGGAACGCCGTTCAGCGGCGTGCTTTACGCCGGCCTGATGCTCACCGACGAGGGGCCGAAGTTGATCGAGTATAACGTTCGCTTCGGCGACCCAGAGTGTGAGGCGATCATGCCGCTGATCGGAGGCGACTTCGCAGAGCTGCTGGACGCCGTCGCGACCGGGCGGCTGCGTGAAACCGAGCCGCCGCAGTTGTCAGGTAAGCACGCGGTGACGGTGATCGTCGCGGCGCGCGGTTATCCGGCCACGCCGGCGAGCGGCGGACTGATTCGCGAGATCGAGGCGGCCGAGCAGGTCGAGGGCGTGACCGTGTTCCACGCGGGTACGGCGCTCGGCGACAAGGGGTTGGTCGCCAAGGGCGGCCGGGTGCTCGCGGTCACCGCCGTCGCCGAGACGTTCGCCAACGCTCGGGCGCTTGCTTACCGGGCGGTCGACCAGATCGATTTCGCCGACGGCTTCCACCGCCGCGACATCGGCTGGCGCGAGCTTGCGCGGGATCAGGCATGAATGCCTTCTGGGCCTATTTCTGGCCGCCCTTCGGCGCGGGGATCGCGGTCGGGATCGTCGCCGGCGACTTCTTCTTCCGCCGCCGCGGCGCGCGCCGTGTGTCGCTGGGCATCGGCATATTCGCGACCCTCGTCCTGGCGGCCCTGTGGCACGGACCGGCCGGCGCGGCGGACCGCTTCACC
>Ga0134128_10001769_pt1 | contig 27311 bp, 20 predicted proteins | sample KB31754_FD_96462 | JGI IMG/M metagenome (GOLD analysis project Ga0134128, IMG submission 96462) | Terrestrial soil microbial communities with excess Nitrogen fertilizer from Kellogg Biological Station, Michigan, USA - KB3-175-4 | ecosystem: Environmental > Terrestrial > Soil > Unclassified ...
CGAAAGTCGAGCTCGCCCCCTACTCGTACGGGCACGACCTGCGCATCAACGGCGCGCCGATCGCCGGGTTTTCCATCTCGGTGCTGCCGGGCGCCGACTCCCTCGCCGTCGTGCGCGAGATCAAGGCGCGCATGAGTCAGCTCGCGCTGAGCTTCCCGCCCGGGGTGTCCTGGTTCGTGCCTTTCGACCAGTCGCAGTTCATCACGATCTCCATCCGCGAAGTCGTCTACACCCTCGGCGGGGCGGTATTCCTCGTCTTCCTGACGATGCTCATCTTCCTGCAGAGCTTCCGGGCAACCATCATCCCGACGCTCGTCATGCCGGTTGCGCTCATGGGCGCGTTCATCGGCATCTATGTCGCCGGATTTTCGATCAACACGCTGAGCCTTTTCGGAGTCGCGCTCGCGATCGGCATCGTCGTCGACGATGCCATCGTGGTCATCGAGTCGGTCGAGCGAATCATGCGCGAGGAGCAGCTCGAGCCTCGCGAGGCGACGCGCAAGGCGATGAGCCAGATCACGGGGGCCATCGTTGCGATCACCCTGGTGCTCGCAGCCGTATTCGTGCCGAGCGCACTGCAGACCGGAAGCGTCGGGGCGATCTATCGGCAGTTCGCGCTCACGATCGCGATTTCCATGCTGTTCTCGGCGTTTCTCGCTCTCTCGTTCACGCCCGCCCTGTGCGCCTCGCTCCTCAAGCCTGCGCACTTGAAGCCGAACATCATCTTCCGCGGCTTCAATCGTGCGTACGAGAGCTCACTCGCCGCCTACATGCGGCGCATCACGGTCTCGGTACGCCACACGCCGCGCTGGATGATGGCTTTCGCGGTGCTCATCGCCCTCGGGGTGTTCCTCTTCACGCGCCTGCCCGGCGGGTTCCTGCCCGAGGAGGATCAAGGCTACGCCTACATCATCGTGCAGACGCCGCCCGGCGCCACACTCGAGCGCACGATGGACGTCTTGCTGCGGGTCGGGAAGGTCCTGCACCAAAACCCCGCGGTGGACATCGTCCTGCAGGTGTCCGGATTCAGCTTCATCGGCCAGGGCGAGAATGTCGGGCTCGGCTTCGTGCGCCTGAAGCCCTGGAGCCAGCGCTCCGAGACGGCGAACGAATTCATACGCTGGGCGAATCGCACGCTCGGCAAGGAGATTCGCGATGCCGAAGTCTACGCGGTGAATCTGCCCACCGTGCGCTCGCTGGGAAACTTCGGCGGCTTCGATTTCTTCCTGGAGGACCGCTCCGGTCTCGGCCATGAGGGGCTCACGCGAGCCCAGCAGACCCTGCTCGCGCACGCTGCGGAGTCGCCGATTTTGACGAACGTGCGTGCAAGCCAGATCGCCGATGCGCCGCGGCTGCGTCTCAACATCGATCGCGTTCAGGCGCAGGCGATGGGTCTGTCCGTCAACGACATCTACACCGCGATCCAGCTGATGCTCGCACCGGTTTACGCCAACGATTTCTTCTATCAGGGGCGGGTGATGCGCGTGCTGTTGCAGGCGGCTGCTCCGTACAGGATGTCGCCGGAGGCGCTCACGCATTTCTACGTGCCGAGCACGCTGCCGGCCAGCGCCACTGCGGCGCTGGCTTCAAACGCAGGTCCGGGCGGCTCGAGCCCCTCCTCACCGGCGAGCTCGCTCGCGCTGCAGCCTTTCAGCTCCTCGGGCTCGGCCGCGACTCCGTCGATCCCGAACATGATTCCACTCTCGAGCGTCGTACACGCCACCTGGGAGGTCGGCTCCCCGAGCCTCACGCGGTACGACGGTTACTCCGCGATCGAGATCACCGGCTCGAACTCACCCGGACACAGCTCCGGCCAGGCGATGCAGGAGATGCAGCGGCTCGTGCAGGAGTACCTCCCGAACGGAGTAGGTTTCGACTGGGCGGGCCAGTCGCTGCAGGAGATCGTCTCGGGCCAGCAGGCGCCGATGCTGTTCGCGCTCTCGATCCTCGTCGTCTATCTCGCGCTCGCCGCGCTCTATGAGAGCTGGGCGATTCCGCTGTCGGTGATCCTCGTCGTGCCGATCGGCGTGCTCGGCGCCATCGTGGCGGCGGAGCTGCGCGGGCTGCCGAACGACGTATTTTTCAAGGTGGGCCTCATCACGATCATCGGCCTTGCGGCGAAGAATGCAATCCTCATCGTCGAGTTCGCCGTCACCGAGCACGCGAGCGGCAAGACGCTGCACGATGCGGTGGTCGAGGCTGCGAGGCTGCGCTTCCGTCCGATTCTCATGACTTCCTTCGCATTCATACTCGGCGTGATGCCGCTCGTCGTCTCGAGCGGCGCGGGCGCCAACGCCCGTCATGCGATCGGCACGGGGGTCGTCGGCGGCATGCTCTCCGCAGCGCTCCTCGGGATCCTCTTCGTGCCTGTGTTCTACGTCGTCATACGGCGTCTCATGCGCGATCCGCTCGATGGACCACAGCGCACGCGAACCGACCCGACACCGGCTCCGATGCCAACAGGGAATGAATGACTCGATATGCGCACCGTGTCACGAGGAATGCAGTGATCCTCCTGAGACAGCGTGTTTGTCTGCAAGCCACGATGGCGCGGGAGGATCGCTGCGTGCCTCTTGGCTCCGTGCGTGTATTGAGCCGATAATCACAGTCGTTATCGAGTGAAGGCGGAGGGTCCTGTCATGCGCTGCATCACCGTGCTGTACCCGAACCCCGAGGGGGTCCGGTTCGATTTCGATTACTACAAGAAGAACCACGCAGCCCTCATCCTGAGGCTCTATGGAAAAGGCATCGCGCGGTACGAGTTGCGCAAGGGGCTTGCGGGGCCCGACGGCGGGAAGCCTCCGTATGTCGCGACCGTGAACTTCTGGATCGGCGATGAGCGCGTGTTCGAGGAGTCGCAGGCTAAGCACACTCAGACGTTGATCGCGGACGTGCCCAACTTCACGAACGTTCAGCCCACCATCCAGTTCGACGAAGTCGCGGATCAAAGATAGTCCTGAGCGCGCCATGGCGAGCCGGGCGGGCTCAGCGGCTGCCTTCGATTACGTGATCGCGGGCGCAGGATCGGCAGGTTGCGTGCTCGCGAGCCGCCTGACCGAGGAGCGCGGTACGACCGTGCTCGTGCTCGAGGCCGGTGGGCCGCCGAGCGGGCTCTTCATCGACATGCCGGTCGCGTTTCCGACGTATGCCGCCTCCCCGCGACTCAACTGGGGATATGTGAGCGAGCCCGAGCCCGGGCTCGACGGGCGGCGCATCCCGGTGCTGCGCGGCAAAGTGCTCGGCGGCTCGTCGACCATCAATGGCATGGTGTATGCGCGCGGCCATCGGCGCGACTATGACGACTGGCGTGCGATGGGACTCGAGGGCTGGGGCTACGCGGACGTATTGCCCTACTTCAAACGCTCCGAGCGCAGCTGGCTCGGCGAGGGTCCCTACCACGGCGGATCGGGCGAGCTCGAAGTGACCGTGCCCGATGCAGCGTGCGTCCTCAGCGATATCGTCGGCGCCTCCGCGCGCGCCGCGGGCTATCCCGTCACGCCGGACTATCACGGCGAGAGCGCCGAAGGCTTCATGCGCATGGAGATGACAGTCACGCGGCGGGGCCGGCGCGCGAGCGCCGCACGCGCGTTCCTCTCCCCCGCGATGCATCGGCCGAATTTGACCGTGCGCACTCGCACGCTCGTCACGCGTGTGCTCACCGAGGGTGGCCGTGCGGTCGGCCTCGAGTACGTCAGGAACGGGCGCAAGGAGCAAGTGCGTGCGGAGCGGGAGGTCTTGCTCGCGGGCGGAGTCTACGGCTCTCCGCAAATGCTTCTGCTGTCCGGCATCGGCCCGGCCGATGAGCTGCGCGCCGCCGGCATCGAGCCGCTGCACGATCTGCCGGGCGTAGGGCGAAATCTGATCGAGCATCCGCTGACGTTCACGCTCAACGCAGCGCATCCGCGCACCTTCCTTCAGCATCTGCGCTTCGACCGGGCGGTGCTCTCGGTGCTGCGCTGGGCTTTCCTCGGCACGGGTCCCTTCGCGACGAACGCCTGCGCTGGCAACCTCTTTCTACGCACAGAGCCGGGGCTCGACCGGCCGGACATGCAGCTCACGTGCCCTGCAGGCGGTGCGGCCGCAGAGCCGGGAGCGCGCATCTGGTATCCGCTCATCGCAAAACCGCCGGATCATGGGCTCGCGGTCGCCGTCTCGATGATCCGTGAGGACAGCCGCGGCACCGTCACGCTGCGCTCGGCGAATCCCGCCGACCCGCCCCGGATCCGGTTCAATCTGTTCACCGAGCCGAGCGATGTCGCGCGAATGATCCGCGGCATCCGGGCGGCCCGCGAGGTCTACGCGCAGGAGCCCCTGAAGAGCCTGATCGTGCGCGAGATCATGCCCGGCCCCGAGCGCACCTCCGACGCCGACCTCGCGCGCTACATCCGCGAGACGGGACAGATCACGCAGCACCCCGTCGGCACGTGCCGCATGGGCGTCGATGCGACAGCGGTGGTCGATGCGGAGCTGAAGGTCCGTGGCATCGAGCGGCTGCGAGTCATCGATGCCTCCGTCATGCCGAACGTACCCGGAGGAAACACGAACGCGCCGACGATCATGGTGGCGGAGAAAGGCGCGGATTTGATCCGCGGCAAACGACTCGCACCGGCGGCAGCGGTGGGGTCAGTTGCGGAGCGGGGACACGTTGATTGAAAGGAGCTCCGTCCGCGTGCCCGCCCGGATGCTCGCCTCCTCGCCGCACTCGAGTCGGACGGCCGTCCCGGACTCGAACGGCTCGGTCCCGCACTCCCCCTCCCCGGCGCGCACGAACATAAACCGCTGCGAGGGCGCATCGGGCACGGCGTAGGTCGATCCGGCGTCGATCGTCGCGAGCTCGAGCGACAAGCCGCGCTCGGCGAATTCACCGAGTACCTTGTGCCGAGCTCCCGCCGTGCCAGGCACCGGACGCCACGCAAATGCGTCCGGCCGCATGATGATCGGCGCTCGATAGCGGGGCTTCGGATAGCTGAGCGCTCGTCCCGTGACGACGCGCCAGATCGCCTCGTACGCATCCTCGTTGCGCTTCCCTTCGCCGCTCGTGCGGCGGAAGACGCCATCCTCGAAGACACCTTCCGCGAGCAGCCGTCTGCGTCCTTCCTCGAGCTGTGCCGGACTCAAATAGCCGAGCCCGCTCGCGCCGCCGATCTGCAGCAAGAGGACGATGCGGTCGGGGCCACCCTCTTGAGGTCCGTAGTGCACGCCCTCGGGGAAGTAGCCGAACTCCCCCGCATCGATTCTGAGGTCGCGGCCGATGGGTATCGAGCCTTCGAGGCAGAAGCGCACCTGATCCCAGGCGTGCCGGTGGCGTGGGGAGTAGTAGTCGGAACCCTCGTTCGCGAGCACGAAGATATAATTGTCGGGGCTGCCCTCCTCGCCCTCGAACAGGACCTTGTGAGACATGCGCCCGGCGCGATGCGCCGTGAGGCTGCCGCCCCAGTCCATCCGGCTCGCGTGAGCGACTTTCATCCGATTACGGCTCCTCGAGCGGCTTCCACGTGATCGGGATGTGCCGCGGCTGTTCGGCAACGCGCCTTAGCCAAGCGCGCAGGCTCGCATAGGGTGCAAGGTCGAGCCCCGCCTCGTGAGCGACGTGCGTGTATGCGGCGAATCGGCCGGCCCCCCTCGAGATAGTCGTACAACGTCGGCATGAAATCCCGTTTCAGCGCGGGCGTTAGCCTGCGCGCGCGGCGTGTTCGCCCGCGATACGCCCGAAGGTCGCCGCTCGCAGGACGGAGGTTCCCGCTGGGTAGTGGTGATAGTAGAGACCTGTGACCTCGCCCGCCGCGTAGAGCCCGGGAATCGCGGCCCCCGAAGGCGTGAGCACCCGGGCAAGACTGTCCGTGCGCACACCACCGAACGTGAAAGTGACCGCGCAAGTGAGCGGATAGCCTATGAACGGCGGCCTCTCGATCGGGAATGCCCAGTTCGATTTGGGCGGGACGAGGCCCCGGGCGGCCTTGCCGTCGAACGTTCGCGGATCGAATTCGCCCGCTCCGATAGCTGAGTTGTAAGCTGCGACAGTGCGCTCGAGCGCCCGGGGATCGAGGCCGAGTGCCGTCGCGAGTTCGCGGAGCGTCGCGCCGGCGAGCGGCGGCTGGTCCGTGAGGATGATCGCCTGCACCGGCTCGATCGAGGCGGTGGTCTGATCCCCGATGAGGAACGCCTTCTGGCCCTGATGACGCCAGATCTCGAAGGCGAGCTCCTCGAAAGTGGAGTCGAAGCTGTCCTTGCCCTCGTCGTAGAAACGCTCGGCGCGTGCATTGACGACGATCCCGAACGGATAGGCGTAAACGACCGCATCGGGCTTGCTCGAGCGTGCGTCGACCGGCTCGCCGTGGAACATGTCGAATTGTCCGGCCGTTGCGGCGCCGATCTCCATCGCCATGCGCACTCCGTCGCCCGTGTTGTAGCGCAGCGTCGGCGCAATCAGCGGCAGATCGCACGCCCGCGGCCCGAGATACCGGGTCAGCATCTCGGCGTTGCCCTCGAATCCCCCGCAGGCGATCACCACACCGGCGCCGGCGCGCAGCGTTCGGGCGGTCCCGTCGCGGGCGCGGACCACGACGCCTGCGATGCGGCCGCTTTCGGTGAGCTCGAGCCGGACGGCCTCCGTCTCATAGAGCATCTCGACTCCCGCCGTGCGCTCGAGCGCGGCGCAGAGCCCCTCGACGATGCCGAGCCCGCCGCGCCCCGGCATGCCGAGCCCGCCGCCCGTATTGCGATTTGCGAAAGGCTGTTTGAAGTACGTGAGCTCGACCCCGTTGCGCTCGAGAAACGCGAGCGTCTCCGGCACCTCGCGTTCGAGCGTTCTGCAGTAGTCGAGGTCTGCAAGCCCGCCCGAGGCCTCGCGCATGCGCGCGACGAATGCGGGATCGAGCCGCCGATCCTCGGTGATCCGAAACCACGAGCTCGTCCAGCGAGTGGCGCCGCCGCGCGCCTCGCGGGGTGCGCGCTCCGCGACCGCAATCCGTGCCTTGCGGCCCGCTGCGCGGGCGGCGACATCGTGCGCGACCGCGGCCGAGAGGCCCGCCGCTCCGCACCCGAGCACGACGAGATCATACGAGCTCTCCGACATCACCCCTCCTGCCCCGAGAGCGCTACCGAGGCACCACCTCGAGGCAGCGCCCGAGGCAGGCAAAGTTTAGACGAACCGCGCAGATCGCCGCGACCGCGATGGGAAACCTCGACGTTCGGGTGGACAATGCAAAGCGGAACCTTGGCACCTGCATGATCCGCTACGCTCTCCTGCCCTGGCGTGCCGCCCCACTGCTCCTCGTAGGGACCTTCACCATCGCCCTCGCATTTTGCATTCGGGCGCGCTGGATGGGCATTCTGCCTGCGCTGCTGCTCGTCTCCTGGTTCTTCAAATACTGCTTCGTACTGCTCGATACCGCCGTCGCAGGCGAGCAGGAGCCGCCGGTGCTCGCGATCGAGATGTTGAATCCGCTCGATGAGCAGCGCCCGCTCGCGCAGGCGATTCTGATCGCGGCAGGATGGGCGCTTTCGAGCTGGCTCGGTGCAAAGCTCGGTCGGCCGGCACTCGTTGCATCGGGAGCGCTGCTGCTTGCGACGTTGCCTGCGAGTGTCGCGGTGCTCGGAATCGGCGGCAATCCCCTGCGCGCCGCCTACCCGGTTACGCTCGCCGCGCTCATCCGCGGCATGGGGCGCGACTACGGATGGCTCTTGCTCGCGACGCTCGCTTGCGGGAGCGGACTCTATGCTCTCGCACAGACCCAAGTGCCGCCCGGTATTCTCGTCGCAACGGGCGAGCTCGTGTTCCTCACACTCTTTGCGCTGATCGGGGGCGCCGTGCACGAGAATCGCTTCGCGCTCGGGGTCGCGACGCGCACGCGAGCAGAACGCGGCGCCGAACGGGCGCTGCGCGAGCATGCCGAAGAGCGGAGCCGGATGCTCGATCGAAGCTTCGGACAGGCGCGGCTCGGCCGCGTTCACGATGCATGGGCCGAAATCGAGCGCTGGATCCTCGAGCACTGTCACGAGGCACCCGATCGCCGCTCGCGCGCAAACGAGGAATACACCGCGCTCATCGAGTCCGCCTCGCGATGGGAGGACCCTCGCATCGCGGACCGGCTGGTCAGCGACCATCTCGCCCGCCTGCTCTCCCAGCGGGAGACGGGCAGAGCGCTCGATGTGCTCGAGCGCCGACTCGCATCGAACCCGCGCTTCCGTCCCGCATCGCCGGCGCACGCGACCCGACTGCGCGAGCTCGCCGCACTCGCCGGGAGACGCTCACTCCATCGGGCGCTCGGCGAGGCCGAAGCAGAAGGCCCGTCGACTAAATCGCGCGCTTGAGGAATGCGTCGATGCGCGCGTTCGCTTGCGCAGCCTGAGGCATCGGGAACACGTTGAACGCATGCACGGCTCCGGGGTAGAGCGCGAGCTCTGCCTCGTTGCCGGCCGCGATCCAGCGGGCATACATGAACAGCGTGTCGTCGATCAGAGGATCGCCCGTGCCGACGGTGAAGATCGCGGGCGGCATGTCCTTGAGATTCGCATAGAGCGCGGAGACATCCGGATCGCGCGGATCGACCTGCTTCGGCAGGTACGCGCCGCAAAATCGCTCGATGGCCGTGCGGCCCACAAGCACGCCCTTGGCAGGTGCGAGCCGCTGGCTCGGCGTCATGGACGAATCGTAGTTTCCGTACGCGAGATTCGCGGCCCGGAACCCGGTGAAGCCGTGACGGTCGCGCATGCGCAGCAGAATCGCGGCCGCAAGTGTGGCGCCCGCCGACTCGCCTCCGATCGTCATCACGTTCGTCCCGAGCTCGCGCCTGCCGTTTGCGATCAGCCAGAGTGCCGCGGACTCCCCGTCGTCCCATGCCGCCGGATAGGGATGCTCCGGGGCGAGCCGATACTCGACGCTCGCGCACGCCATCCCGGTGCTCTGCGCGATGCGCTCCATCATCGCGTCCTGCGCCATCGCGGAGCCGAGGACCAGGCCGCCTCCGTGGAAGTGCAGATAGATGCCCTTCGCGCGCTCCGGCGCGATCAGACGCAGCGGAATGCGATGCCCGCCGCGCCCCTCGATTTCGATCGTGCGCCCGCGAGGGGAGACTTCGGGCGGCGGAAACGGCCCGCGCCCGGAGGCTGCAAGCTCGCGGAACTTCGCCGCGCCGATATCCCACCACTCGGGCCCCGCCGAGGTCGCCTGACGGAACGCTTCATTGGCCGCCGCGACTTCGCGCGGAACGGCATCCGCGCGAAACAGCTTCGGATCGAAGGGATTGGCTCGAACGGCATCGGACTCGCTCACCATCGTCTCCCGGATTGCAGAAAACCAGCTGCAGGTCGCGCGCTCATGCGCCGCGGCTCGTATCGATCCAAACGCTCTTGACCTCGGTGTATTCGTTGAGCGCCTCCGGTCCGAGCTCGCGTCCGAGACCACTCTGCTTGAAGCCTCCGAACGGAATCGCGTAGGCGATCTGCCGATAGTTGTTGATCCACACGGTGCCGGCGCGCACGCGCGAGGCGACGCGATGCGCGCGCCGCAGGCTCTCGGTCCATACACCTGCCGCGAGCCCGAACGGCGTATCGTTTGCAATCGAAACCGCCTGATCCTCGTCGTCGAACGGAATGAGCGCCGCGACGGGGCCGAAGATCTCCTCGCGGGCGAGGCGGCAGTCCGTGCGCACATTCCCGTAGACGGTCGGCTCGACGAAAAATCCGGGTCGCTCGATACGATGGCCGCCCGTGACGAGCTCGAGCCCCTCGGCACGCGCGACCTCGAAATAGCTCAGCACCTTCTCGAGCTGCGCGCGCGATGCGAGCGGGGCGAGCTGCGTCTTCCATTCGAGCGGATCGCCGGGCGTGAGCTCGCGCGCGCGCGCCGCAAGTCTCTCGACGACCTGCTCGTAGACCGGCCGCTCGACGAGCACCCGCGAGCCGGCGACGCAGGTCTGTCCAGTCGCTGCGAAAATGCCCGCGACGATTCCGTCGACCGCGGCATCGAGCAGCGCATCCGCAAATACGATGTTCGGCGATTTGCCTCCGAGCTCGAGCGACACCCGCGCGCAGCGCTCCGCTGCCGCACGCCCGATCGCCTTGCCCGCCGCCGTCGATCCGGTGAAGGCGATCTTGTCGATGCCCGGGTGGGCGATGAGCGCGGCGCCGGTCCGCTGCGCATGACCGGTCAGGACGTTGACGACACCCGGCGGGAAACCGCTCTCCGTGATGAGCTCCGCGAAGCGGAGTGTCGAGACCGGAGTGATCTCGGAAGGCTTGACGACCACAGTGTTGCCCGCCGCGAGCGCGGGGAAGAGCTTCCAGCCGAGCAGCATGAGCGGCGAGTTCCAGGGCGTGACGGCCGCGATGACGCCGATCGGCTCCCGAACGGTGTACGCCGTGAAGCCCTGCAGCGGAACCGTGCGGCCGCCCGTCGCCTCGGCGAGTCCGGCGAAGTACTCGCACGCTCGTGCGAGTGCATCGATCTGTGGGCGCATTTCGCTCGCGAGCTTGCCGTTCTCGCGAATCTGCACATAAGCGAGCTCATCCGCATGCGCTTCGATCCGCCGCGCGAGGCTCCTCAGCAGCCTCGCGCGCTCGGCCGCCGAGCTTTCTCGCCAGCCGTCACGATCGAACGCGCGCCGAGCGGCCGAAACGGCGCGGTGCACATCGGCGGGACCCGCCTCCGGCACGCATCCGAAGGGCTCCGCCGTGTACGGGTCGACGCATTGGAAGCTGTCCTCGGAATCCGCGCGCGTCCATGCGCCGTCGATCAGCAATGCATACGTGCGATCGAGGCCGTCGCGTGCGCGATCCCGGCCGGGCATGCGATCCCAGGTGCTTTGAGCGGCGCTCATTCGGGTTACTCGCAAATCACATTGAGCAGGGCCTGCCGACGCTCGCGACGCACCGCGTGCAGCGCCCGCTCGAGCGCGCCGGGCAGCTCTCGCGGGTCCGTCACACGCTCGCCATGGCCGCCGGAAGCCTCGACATACTTCTCGAACGCGGGCGCGGGCTCGAGGCTGCTGAGCGGCACCGGCGTGCCCCCGTGAGCCGCATGTCCCTGAGGGTACACGCTGCGAGCCGCCCACTCGACCGCGCCCCACTGGCGATTGTTGCAGACCACCGTCAGCACGGGCAGCTTCAGAGCCGCCGCCGTTTGATGACAGGCGGCGGGATTCGCGAACATGTACGAGCCGTCGCCGAGGGCCGCGACGACGACCGGCGCTTCCCTTTTGTCCGCCTCGAACTGGGCGATGCCGAGCGCCGCCGGCAGTCCCCAGCCGAGCCCTCCGGCCGGAGGCGTCGCGAAATACGTCCCGGGCAGCTCGCGCTCGAGCAGCTCGCGCTCCACCCAGTACTCGCTCACGATGCAGTCATCGCGCGACACCGCGGCATTCAAACACATTGTGAGCCAGCCGCGTGTCATGCGGCCTTCGTTCGCGATCCGACTGCGGCGTCCTTCGAGCTCGGCACGTCGCTCGGCGGCGAGCTCCTGAATGCGGCGGGCGCGCGCCGCGTAGTCCACCCGACCGATCGCGGCGCGATGATCGAGCGCAGCGGTGAGCGGCGGCAGCAGTTGACCGAGTGTGGTTGCGAGCGCCAAGTCCGTCCGGAAAGAGCGGATCGGATACCGTACGTAGAGGGGATCGACTCCGATGTGCACGACGCGCGCGCTGGGACGCGGCGCCGCGACGGTCGGCATCCAAGGCACGTCGGCATCGATGGCGAGAATCAGGTCCGCCCGCTCGAGCGCAACGCGGTTGTCCGAGCCGAGATGCAGCGGATGCGTTGCGGGCAGGCGTACGCGCCGCCCGAGATACTCGACGACTCCGATGCCGAAGCGGCGCACGAATTGTCCGAACGCCTGCATCGTCTCGAGCGACTGCGATGCCGAAGCCGCGCCGCCTCCGGAGATGATGATGATCGGCAGCTCCGCTTCCGAGACGAGCTGCGCGAGGCGCTCGACGTCGCCGGGATCGGGTGCGGGTGCGCGCGGCACAGCCGTCTCGGCCGGCAAAATCGCGCGGGCCGCGATCTCCTCGGCCAGCACCTCCCGCGGCAGCGTCAGGTAGACGGGTCCGGCCGGAGCGGCTCGCGCAATCGCAAGCGCCCGGTCGACGACGATCTCGGCCTGCATCGCATCGCGTAGCTCGTAGTCCCATTTGACGAGCTCGCGCACGAGCCCGCCTTGATCGAACATCTCCTGCGCCCAGTGGATCGGCGCATCGCGGGCGCCGCGGCGCCCCTGCTCGTATAAGGGCGTGCGCCCGGCGGCGAGCAGCAGTGGAACCTGATCGCGTGCCGCATTGAGCAGCGCGCACACACAGTTCGCAGTGCCCACGCTCACGTGAACCATTACGGCCTGCGGCTTGCCGCTCGCGAGCGCATAGCCATGCGCCATGCCGACCGCGAGGTTCTCGTGAGGGCAGACGATCGGGGTGGGAAACTCGAGGCCGGCTCGGCCCGCGTAAGCCTCCACGATCGAGGCGAAGTCCGTCCCGGCGTTGAGGTACAGATACTCGACGCCGCGGCGCGCGAGCCCTGCAAGCAGCGCCTCCGCAGCGGTCAGGGGAGTCGTCTCTCCGCTCACGCGATCTCCGGCAGCAAGCCCGAAGCCCGCGGCCTGCCGCGGGGGGCAGCGGGCGCCTCACGCGCCCGCTCCAGGCCTCCGCGAACGTCAGGTCGACGCGAGCTCCGCCGGATCGATCGGCAGCTTGCGAACACGCTTGCCGATCGCGGCGTAGATCGCGTTGCAGAGCGCAGGCGGCGCCGAGGGTAGCGCCGGCTCGCCGAGCCCCGTCACCATGACTCCTTCGGTCTTGCGGAACTGCACTTCGACGGGGGGCGCCTGGTTCATGCGCAGCAGATTGAACTCGTGGAAGTTCGTCTGCAGGATACGGCCGCGGTCGATCGTGATCTGCTGGCCGAGTGCCGCACTCAAGCCATCGATGATGGCCCCCTGCACCTGGTTCATCGCGCCGCTAGGGTTCACGATCTGCGGACCGCAGTCGACCGCGGCCCACACCTTGTCGACCTTGACGGTGCCTTCCGGCGCAACGCTCGCCTGTATCACCTCCGCGACGTAGCCGAGGTGGCTGTAGTAGAACGCGACGCCCATGCCGGTGCGTGCGGGAAGCTTGCGCTTACCCCAGTTCGACATCTCGCGCACGAGCTCGAGCACCCCGATCGCCCGTCCCGTATCGAACTCCGGCAGCTTCATGAAGCTGCGGCGCGGCGACGGTGGGTTCTGCAGCACTCGCGCCGGCGAGTACAGGTCGATGCGGTACTGCAGCGGGTCCTTTCCCGCCGCGAGGGCAATCTCGTCGATGAACGACTCGAACGCGTACGCGATCGCGTTGTCGCCCGGCGCGCGGAGCGGCCCCGTCGGCACCCCAAGCAGCATCAGCGACTCTGCGAATTCCAGGTTCGGCACGAAGCGGGCCGGAAACGCGCCCGGCTCGAGATCGGCGCTGTTCGACACCTTCTCGCCATCGCTCGTGAACGTCACGAAGTGATCGCGGAAAGCGACGAGCTTGCCTTGAGCGTCGATGCCGGCCTTGAAGTGGTGATAGCCCGCCGGACGGTAATACTCGTGCTGGATGTCCTGCTTGCGGTTGTTGAGCATCTTGATCGGCAGGCCCGTGCGCTTCGAGAGGTACGCGGCCTCGACCATGTACCACGTACCGAGCCTTCCACCGAAACCGCCGCCGCTGCGCACGACGTGTACCGTGACATTGGCCGGCGAGATGCCGAGAGTCTTGGCGACGTTGCCCTGGCCTGCCGCGGGATTCTGCGTCGCGGCCCACACCTCGACCTTACCGTCCTTGAAATGCGCCGTGGCGTTGAGCGGCTCGAGATAGGCATGCGCGATGAACGGATATTGATAGTTCCCTTCGATCACCTTCGCCGCGCCCGAGACCGCCTTGTCGAAGTCGCCGTCCTTGCGAATGACTTTAGCGGGTGGCTTGCTCGCCAGATCCGCCGCGGTGCGATCGAACTTCTCGGTGCTCTGATTCGCGACCGGGCCTTCGTCCCACTGCACGACGAGCTTGTCGAGCGCCTTGTTCGCGGCCCACCAGGTGTCGCCGATGATCGCGACGCCGGGGACGAGGGTGATCTGCATGCCGTCGGGGAGTCCCGTCGGCTGCGCACCCTCGACGATGAAGGCATCGTGGATGCCCGGCAGGGCCTTGATCTCGTCGAGATTCGCACTCACCGGGCGCCCGCCGAATACCGGGCAGCGCTCGTACACGGCGTACTTCATTCCCGGTACGGACTGATCGATGCCGAAAAGCGGCTTGCCGGTCACGATGGACGGGTTGTCGACGCCCGAGATCGGCTGGCCGATGATGCGGAAGTCTTTCGGGTCTTTGAGCTTGACCTTCTGCAGACCGGCGGCGCCGAACATCGCAGCGCCCGGGGGACCGCCACGTCCCGCACCCGGGGGACCGCCACGTCCGCGTCCCGGAGGTCCGGCATGCGCGCCTCCGGCGGCACGCGCCATCGCCGCCATCGCCGCGGCCTGCGCAGCCTGCTCCTTGGTACCGATTGCGGCAGCCCTGGATGCAAGCGCTCCATAACCGAGTGTACGGCCGGTCGCCTTGTGCCGAACCTTGCTCGGCAGGGTGTCGCATTGCTCCTGCGGCACGTGCCACTTCTCGGCGGCGGCCTTGATGAGCAATGCGCGGCCGGCTGCGCCCACCTGGCGCAGCGGCTCGTAGTTCATCGGAATCGAGAAGCTACCGCCTGCGAACTGGGCTCCGTACAGCCTCGCATCGACGGGTGCCTGCTCGACCTGCACATCCTTCCAATCGGCGTCGAGCTCCTCCGCGATGATCTGCGGTAAGGCGGTCTTGATGCCCTGTCCGATCTCCGGATTCTTCGCCATGATCGTGATGGCGCCGTTCGGGGTGATCTGGATGTAGGCATTGAGGGTGTATTCGTGCTCGGCGGCATGCGCAGCCGCGAGAGCGGAACCCGGAATGCTGAAATCGATGAGCAGTCCACCGCCTGCGAGCGCGCTCACCGTGAGGAACGTACGCCGCGAGGGCGACTCAGGGGCGCCGCCGGCGACCGCGCTCTTGCCCGTCTCCACCTGCTGACTGGCCATGATCAAACCTCCCTCGAGTCGGTGGTCGGGAGCCCCGCCGCCTCTTTGATCGCGGCGCGGACGCGGGTATAGGTGCAGCAGCGGCAGATATTGCCGCTCATGCCATCGTCGATGTCCTGATCGCTCGGGCGAGAATTCGCGCCGAGGAGCGAGGCGGCGGACATGAGCTGACCCGCCTGGCAGTAGCCGCACTGAGGCACATCGTGAGCGACCCAGGCTGCCTGCAGCTTGCGGCCGATCTCACTCGCTCCGAGGCCTTCGATCGTCGTCACTTGCGCGGAGCCGACCGCCGAGATCGGGGTGATGCAAGAGCGCGTGGCGCGGCCGTTCAGATGGACCGTACATGCGCCGCAAAGGCCCATTCCGCAGCCGAACTTGCTGCCCTTCATGTCGAGTACGTCGCGCAATACCCACAGCAGCGGGGTATCGCCTTCGACATCGACGGTCTCGGCCTTGCCATTGACGGTGATGGTGTAGCTCATGCTCGAGTCCTGGGTGTTGAACCAAGTTAAGGCGCGGGGCCTCCCCGCGCCGATCGTACCAGACGGCGGGGAGCGCGCGCAGTCCTACCCCGCCCGGATGGGCGGGGCGAACCAGCTCCACGGGGTTAAAAGAGCCGTTACGCGGGGGGGTGAGTCCGGGGCTGGGCCCCGGCAACTCGTCTCAATGGGCCCGGCTGCGCCGTCCGCGGCGGGACGCGGTCTGCTTCGCATGGGCCGAGAGTGTCCTCGGGGAGGCGGCCGTCCGGCCCTCGCGCTCGAGAGCGCGGCTCGACGCTTTCGAGCGGGCATGAGATCGCGTGCGCTGCTTGCGCGGCTCGGACGAGGAGCGGCGCCTGCCCTGCCCTGCCTCGAAATCGCGCTCGGCTGACTTCCGGGTCCTCGCCTTCGCCTCTGCCGGCGCGGGCGGTTGCAGCGGCACCCCCGAACGGCGCGCCTTCGAGAGACCGATGGCGATCGCCTGCCGCGTATTGCGTGCGCCGTGGCGGCCGCGGCGGATGTGCTCCATTTCCTCGCGCACGAACTCGCCTGCCGCAGTCGACGGCCGCTTGCCTGCGCGCAGGTCTCGTTTCGCTCGTTCGATAGTGGTTCGTTCCGGCATGACTCAACTCCTTTGATTGAATCCTCGCCACCCGCGCAGCAAGTTCCGTTCTTTCAGCAATTGCTCAATCAGTGCACCGCCCCCTGCCCGTGCGGATGGCGCTGCGCGGCGCGGGCGAGCAGCTCTCGCACCTGCTCATCGGTCGTCTGAGCGAATTCGCGATACCACTGCCCCACACCGTAGAACTCGCGAGGGGTCTCCGCACAGATCACCTCATCCGCCTCCGCCTCGATCTGGTTGCAGGTCTCGAGCGGCGCGACGGGAACTGCGGCGATGAGCCGGCGCGGCTCTTCGCGCCCGAGTGCCTCGAGCGCCGCGCGCATCGAGGCGCCGGTGGCGAGTCCATCGTCCACCAGGATCACGACGCGGTCGCGCACGTTCGGTCGCGGCGCCGCGCCGCGGTACTGACGCTCGCGCCGCTCGAGCGTATCGCGCTCGGCCGCCGCGACCGCATCGATGATCGAGGCCGGTATGCGCAGCGCCTGTACCACCGCATCGTTGATGACGCGCACGCCGCCTGAGGCGATCGCTCCCATCGCGAGCTCCTCGTGCCCCGGCACGCCGAGCTTGCGCACGAGGAACACGTCGAGCTCCACATCGAGTGCGGCCGCCACTTCATAGGCGACCGGCACTCCGCCGCGCGGCAGCGCGAGGACGAGCGCATCCGCCCCGATCACCGCCTCCTCGCCCGCGTCCGCGCGAACCTGCGTGTGCTCGATCAGCCTTTGCGCGAGATGTCGCCCCGCGTCGGCACGGTCGTCGAAATACACTTCCTGCCCTGATATCGGCATGTCGCTGCCTCCTCGAATCGACGACTCTTCGGTTGCAAATGTCCGCTCTCCGCGCGCGCCGTCGCAAACGATGGGCCCAGGCGCCGCCGCAGCATCCTGCGCCCACTCCCTGCGCTCTGCACCAGCATGTGACAGCGGCCCTCGCAGCCGACCTCAACTGGTGCGTATCTCGGCGCACGGCGCCGCGCAATTTGAGTAAGCCGGCGCGGCTACTCGAGAAAATTGCTTTGGCACAGCCGTTGCACTCTGCGACCGGGGCCGGGAATACCGCCCGGGGAGTCGCACTCGCTCGAGAACGAGGATCGCCGTCGCTATGTCAATCAAACCGAGGTCCATTTCAGTCAGCGCGCTTGCCGTCAGCGCGCTCGCCACGATCGCGCTCACCGTCATCGCGCCGCGTCCGGTGCTTGCGGCCGATTCCGGCGCAGGCAAGCCGGCGGGCGCGAGCTGGGCCGACACGCTCGCCGCCTGGGGCATCAGCGCGAATGGCTACATCGCCGCCTCGTACTACCACTCGAACGGCTACCCGTTCAACATCCATCAGTTCGATCTCCATCACGATACGTTTCAGCTCGATGAAACGGGGATCAGCGTCGCCTATCAACCCAAGCAAGGGTTCGGGGCCCTCGTCGATGTCATTGCGGGAGAGGACGCGAAAGTCCTGAATGCGGCCGAGAATGGCAGCGGCGTATTCGATATCCGGCAAGCATACCTTCAATACGCGACCGGGCCGCTCGTCCTGGCAGCCGGCAAGCTTCTGACCCTCGCAGGTGCGGAAGTCATCAATCCGACACTGAACACGAACTTCTCGCGCTCTCTGCTTTTCTTCGACAACGAGCCGCTCACCCACACCGGCGTCCGCGCAACTTACGCCGTGACGGATACGCTCAACTTCATCGCCGGCGTGAACAACGGATGGAACGTCATGTCGACGAGCTACGGCTCGAAGACGGCAGAGGTGGGTATCGGCTGGACGCCGAACAAGAAGTTCTCGCTTGCGACCCAGGCCTATTTCGGGAAGATGCTGCCGTACGATGCCGAAAGGTCGCTGGTGGACGTGGTCGCGACCTTCAACGCGACCTCTTCCCTCACGCTCGTCTTGAATATCGACTGGGACAAGCAGGACGAGGCATCCGGAGTCGGGACGGGGAGTGCGACGTGGTACGGGGCGGCGGGGTATGCGAATTACGCATTCAACTCCAAGTGGCGCATCTCCGGGCGGCTGGAATATCTCGATGACAAGAATGGCTTCGCGACGGGCGCGGTGGACGGGCAGCACCTCTGGGATGGCACGGTGACGTTCGGCTACGCGCCGACGAGCAGTTTCGAGCTGCGCCTCGAAGGCCGCTACGACTCCGCGCAGACCGACACCTTCTTCCGGAGCAGATCCGCGGTTGCCGCACTCACCCCGGACGGAGACAGTCTGTCGCAGCTCGCGGTTCAGGGGGTCTTCAAGTTCTGATCGCCAACCTCGGCAGGCGCTCGCCCGCCGGCCGCGCCGGCGCGTACCATGCGGGCCATGCTCGATGTGTGCGGATCGATGGGTGAGCTCGCGAGCGGACGTGTGCGCGCTCGCGATCTCATCGATCGCTGCCTGCAACGCATCGAGGACCCGAGCGGTCAGGGCCGAGCGACCTTCCTCGAAGTCTATGCGAGGCAGGCCCGCGCCGAGGCCGATGCGGTCGATGCACTGCGCGCGAGCGGAGCACCGCTCCCGCCCCTCGCCGGTATCCCCGTCTCGGTGAAGGACCTCTTCGATGTGGCGGGCAGCATTACCTCGGCAGGCTCCAAAGTCCTGCGCTCGCGGCCGCCGGCCGAGCGCGACGCCGCCGTCGTGGCGCGCCTGCGCGCGTCCGGCCTCATCGTTATCGGCCGCACGAACATGACCGAGCTCGCCTACTCCGGTCTCGGCTTGAATCCGCATTACGGCACGCCGCTCAATCCATTCGATCGATCGCGGGGACGCATACCCGGCGGCTCCTCCTCCGGCGCAGCCGTCTCCGTCACGGACGGTATGGCCGCAGCGGCCATCGGAACCGATACGGGAGGCTCGTGCCGCGTCCCAGCAGCCTTCACCGGCATCGTGGGGTTCAAACCGACGGCAAACCGGGTGTCGCGCGAGGGAGTCACCCCGCTTTCCATCACGCTCGACTCGGTCGGACCGCTCGTGCGAAACGTCGCGGACTGCGTCGTGCTCGACGCGGTACTCTCCGGCGCGGCGCTGCTCGGCGAGCGGATTGCGAAAGCCGCCACGGCGCCCGCCTGCCACCTGTTTCCGCTCAAGGGGCTGCGGCTGCTCGTTCCCCGCAATTACGTCCTCGACGATCTCGATGCGCAGGTCGCGGCCGCATTCGAGCGCTGCTCGAGCGCCCTCGCGCAGGCAGGTGCCGCGATCACGAGCGCACCCTTTCCTGAGCTCTCGCGCCTGCCTGCGATCCACGCGAAGGGTGGCTTCAGCGCTGCCGAATGTTATGCCGAGTTCGGCGAGCTGCTCGACTCGCACGAGGCCGAATTCGATCCGCGCGTCGCAACCCGGATCGCAAAGGGACGGGAACAGACCGCCGTCGACTATCTACGTTTGCTTGCCGCGCGGGCGGAGCTGATCCGCACGGCGCGCGCGCTTACGACGACCTTCGATGCGGTCATGATGCCTACGGTCCCCTGTATTGCCCCGGTGCTGCGCGAGCTCGAGGAGGACGCGGCCTACTTTCGCGCGAACGCGCTCGCGCTGCGCAATGCGGCGATCGCGAACTTCCTCGATCGCTGCGCAATCTCGATTCCGGTGCACCGCACCGGCGAGGCGCCCGTTGGGCTCATGCTGATGGGAGAGCACGGCGAGGATGCCAAGCTGCTCGCGATCGCCCGCACCCTGGAGTCGCTGCTGTCTCCTCGGACAGCGGGCACTTCGGCCTGAGGCACAGCACGTCGAAGCTCAGCGCGGATTGTCGTGGTGCGTGTTGTCCACCTCATGCGAGATGTCGTGGTCCACGCATGGGGTCGGCTCGGCGAGCTCATCGGTGGTGAGCTTGGCGATGCGCAAATTGGTCTTCCAGGGCTCGAGCAGGACCGTCGGGTCATAGACCGTCGCCTGCCACTCGAGCGTGCCCCCCGCCCGGCGCAGCCGCTCGACCACGTGCATTTTGCTCGTGTGGAACGCGCCATTGTCCGTGAGCCAGGTGTCGTCGCTGAAATTCGTATCGTCCACGACGAGCGTGTCGCCCTCCCAGTGTCCGACGCCGTCTCCGAGCGTGCTGCTCTCCACGTCAGTGCGATGCGGCCGACCATCCGTCGGTATGATGCGCCAGAACGACCCCGACACGTCGTCATACAGGAAAACGATCTGTCCCGGTCGCTCGACGATCTTGTCCGGCGGTCCGATGCGCGGCACACCGGGTGAGCGGCAGTGCAGCACACCGTCCATCTTCAGCTGATGATCGTTCAGGTACTTCACCTTCGCCAGGAACTGCGGCCGATAATGAGGAAAGTTCGGCGCAGGGCGTGCGCGCGCAGCGGTGCGGCGCGGCGCGGGGGCCGGCGGCGGATCGCACCCGGCAACGCACACCGACCCGCCGGGCAGCTGCTCCGGATGCAGGAAGTCGATGCCGGAGCCGTTGTCCCAGGTCCCGTTGAGATCGGGATGTCCATCGGCAAGGCGCGGCACATCCTGCTGTGGTGGGGCCGCCGCGACTGCGACGACCGTCCAGATCAGTGTCGCGGCCGCGGTGAGCGCGAGTGCGGCGCACGATGCCGCGCCGCGGCGTCCGAGCGCCCTCGGAGCAACGCGCGAATTCATGGCGATGACCTCGCGGGATCGGACGACGGCGCCCGTTGCGGTGCTCCTGGCGGGCGAGCCGGCGTATCCGCCCCGAATTGATAGTGGTGTCCGTCCGCGTACGTGATCTTGAGCAGATATCCGAGATGCGGCGTACCGTCTCGGGCCGGATAGATATCGACAGTCGCGTTCTCCGCGTTGGCGAGCAGCAGCGCCTTCGTGAGGCCCGCCTTGCGCATCATGGCGACCGGAACGGTCTCGAGCCGCCAGTCAGCGACCGCGCCGCTCGGCTCCTTGACGGCGAAGTGCACGTAAATGTGCGGATTCGCCCACTCGACTTGCGAGACGACGCCGTTCAGCGTGAGCTTCTTGTGCTGGTCGAACTCTCCGCCGACCGAATGATGCGCAGCGACGATCGGGGCGATGAAGGTTCCCGAAGCGCCCGAGACGATCGCCGCGGCAAGCGCCGCACGGAAGCGGAAGGACTTGAACATGCGCGAAATTCCCCCTGAGTACCCGGCACGACGCTCGCGCGCCGCGGACGCGCCTTCAACATACTCCAGTCAGAGCTGTTGATCCATCAACGACCTGCGCGGTCCTTCCGCGGCCGCCGCCGGGAGCCGCTCGGCAGTGCCGGCTCGTGGCGGCTGCCATAGGCGCCGCCGAACTGGCCTTCCCCGGCGTATGCGCCATACCCGCCGGCGCCCAGTGGCGGCACGCGGCGGCGGCGGCGTCAAGCGACGCTTCCGGTAGACTCCCCGCCATGTCACGAAGCGCCGACCGCCTGCCGCCGATGCCCCCCGAGACGATGACGCCGGCGCAACGCGACGCCGCCGACGCACTGGTGCGTGGCCGCCGTGGCGCGCTGTTCGGACCGTTCGTGCCACTGCTGCGCAGCCCGGAGCTGCTCGATCGAGCGCAGCGGCTGGGAGAGTACCTCCGCTACGACAGCGCCGTGCCCGCGCGCCTGCGCGAGCTCGCGATTCTCGTGACGGCACGACATTTCCGGCAGGCATACGAGTGGCACGTGCACGCCCCGGCCGCCGAGAGTGCCGGACTCGCGCCGACCAGCATCGCTGAGATCGCCGCAGGGCGGCGGCCGCAGAGCTTCGGCGATGACGAGGCGGTCGTGCACGACTTCTGCAGCGAGCTGCATACCCGTCACGAGGTGGACGATGCGAAATACGCGGCCGCGCTCGCTCTGCTCGGCGAGCGGGGAGTCGTGGACCTCTGCGGGATCTGCGGCTACTACGGCCTGCTCGCGCTCGTCATGAACGCAGCACGCACGCCGCTCCCGGAGGGCGCTCCCGCGCCGTGGTGACACCAACGCCGTAGCGCCGTAGCGCCGTAGCGCCGTAGCGCCGTGGCGCAACGCGCCGCGCCGCGCTGCCACGGCCAGCCCGCAAACTGCGCCGCTCACCAGATCTTGCAGACCTTCTCGGGCGGCTTCACGAGCGGTTGCCCGGCTTTGCAATGGAAAGCCCGTGCGAACTGGGGCATGTTCACGACGACGCCGTTGATGCGAAACCGTGGCGGGGAATGCGGATCGACGAGCGCGTTCGCGCGCAGCCGCTCGGGCCGCTCATTCGTACAGGCCCACTGCGCGAAACCGACGAAGAAGCGCTGCTCGGGTGTAAGCCCGTCGCGCATCGGCTGTGGCTTGCCGCGTGTCTCCTCCTGCCACGCCATCCACGCGAGCAGCTCCCCACCGAGATCGGCGATGTCCTCGCCGGCGGTGAGCTTGCTGTTGATCCTGATGTCATCGACGATGGTGTAGCCGGCGTATTGATCGCGCAGGCACTGCGCGCGCGTCTCGAACTGTCGTGCATCCCGAGCCGTCCACCAGTTGCGCAGATTCCCATGCGCATCGAACTGCCGCCCCTGATCGTCGAAACCGTGCGTGAGCTCGTGACCGATGGTGCCACCCGTATCCCCGTAGTTCGGCGCGGCATCGAGCCGCGGGTCGAACAGCGGCGGAATCAGCACGGCCGCGGGGAAGTTGATATCGTTGAGCTGCGCGTCGTAGTAGGCGTTCACGGTCGCCGGGGTAATCTGCCACGCGTCCCGATCGACCGGCAGCCCGATCTTCGCGGCCTCGCGATGCGCCTCGAAGCTCGCGGCGCGCTGAACGTTTCCGAAGAAATCGCCCGACTGAACGATGAGCGTCGAGTAGTCGCGCCAATGCCGCGGGTAGCCGATCTTGTTGCGCACGGCATCGAGCTTGACGAGCGCATGCGCCTTGGTCTCTGGGCTCATCCAATCGAGCTTCTCGATACGCTCGCGCATCGCATGCTCGATCTGACGCGTCATCCGCTCGACCCGCGCGCGGGTCGAGGCGGAGAAGTTGCGCTCGACGAACTCGCGCCCGAGCGCCTCGCCGAGATCCCGGTCGACCCAGGCGACGCATTTCTGCCAGCGCGGTCGGTCGGCTTTCGCACCGAGGAGGACCGCATGGTTGAACGCGAAATCCTCGGTGACGAACGCGGATGAGAGCGCCGGAGCCGCCGCATCGATGAGCGTCCAGCGCAGATAGGTCTTGAGGTTCGCGAGGCTCTCGCGGCGCACGAGCGCATCGAGCTCGCGCGCGAAGGCGGGCTCGGAGACATTGATCCAGGGCCGCACGATGAGCCCCGTCGCATCGAAGTAGCCCTTCCAGTCGAGCTCCGGTGCCAGACCCTCGAGCGTGGCGAGTGTGCTCCGGTGATACACCTTGTATGGATCGCGCTCGTCCACTCGCGAGAGGGTCGCGCGGGCAAGCGCAGTCTCGATACTCAGGACGGTCGCCGCATCAGTACGCGCTGCTGCGCTCGACTCCCCGAGCAGCTGCAGCATCCGCGCGATGTGCCCCGCGTACTGCTTGCGGATCTCGACACTCTTTGCGTCGGTTGAAAGGTAGTAATCGCGATCCGGCAGGCCCAAGCCCCCCGCATCGACCGCGGCGATGACCCGCGTCGCATCGCGCGCGTCCTGCTCGACATCGCTCCCGAAGAGCATGCCGCCGCTGCCGTAACGCGTTTGCAGGCTCCCGACGAGCGCCCCGATCGCCTGCTTGTCGCGCAATGCGTCGATGTGCGCGAGATCGGCGCGGATCGGCGCGATCCCGGCCCGCTCGATCGCTGCGACGTTCATGCACGCCGCGAAGTAGTCGCCGAGCTTCTGCTGGTCGGGAGTGCGGGTCGCGGCCGGCCGGGCGAGCTCCTCGAGGATGCCCCAGAGATAGCGGCGCACGTCGATCGTGAGCTTGCCGTACACGCTCCAGCTCGACTGATCGGCGGGAATGGGGTTCGTCTTTTCCCAGGTTCCGCAGGCATAGGTATAGAGGTCATCGCAGGGATCGACGGAGCGATCCATGGCGGAGGGGTCGAGGCTCGGAGAATAGGGAAGCGTGGTGTACGGATGCTCCGCCGCGGCGGGGGAAGCGCTAGCCGCAGGCACCTGCGCCCACGTGCTGCGAGATATCGCGAGCATCGCAAGCGCGCCCCACGCGATCACCACAACGGCGGGGCGACTCATTCCGCTCTCGCACCGGGCCATGCGCCGATTTTTTGAGTTTGCTCGCCGAGACCATCGATGCCGAGCCGCATGGTGTCCCCGGGTTTGAGGAAGATCGGCTGCGGCTTCTTCGCGGCACCGACCCCGGGCGGGGTTCCCGTCGTGATGATGTCCGCGGGCTCGAGCGTCATGAACCGGCTCACGTAGCTCACGAGTTGCGCGACCCCGAAGATCATCGTGCGCGTATTGCCGGTCTGCATGCGCCGGCCGTTGACCTCGAGCCACATGCCGAGATTCTGCACGTCGGGGATTTCCTCGCGCGTGACGAGCCACGGGCCGACCGGCCCGAACGTGTCGCACCCCTTGCCCTTGTCCCAGGTCCCTCCGCGCTCGAGCTGGAATTCGCGCTCCGACACGTCATTCACGACGGTGTATCCCGCGACGTGCTCGAGCGCGCGCGCCTCATCGACGCACCGCGCCCGCGTGCCGATGACGACGCCGAGCTCGACTTCCCAATCGGCCTTGCGGGAATCGCGTGGCAAGACCACATCGTCGTAGGGCCCATTGAGGCAGGTGATGGCCTTGAGGAAGACCACGGGCTCCTTCGGGATGGGGCTGCCGGTCTCCGCGGCGTGATCCGCATAGTTGAGTCCGATCGCGACGAACTTGCGCGTGCCGGCGACCGGCACACCGATTCGCGGATTGCCTTCGACGAGCGGAAGCGATACCGGATCGATCGCCGCGAGCTTGCGCAGCGTCTCCGGCGCGAGCGCGTCTCGTCCGGTGGCCGATACGGGGATCGCGAGCGCGCGAATCCTTCCGTTCGCATCGATGAGGCCCGGCTGTTCCATACCCACCGGTCCGTAACGCAGCAGCTTCATGGAGACTCTCCGCGAGCGAACCCGCGACTCGGCGCGCGAGTTGTTTAGTGCTCGAGTGTAATGGAAACTGCTAGCCTCTCGCACCGCATCGAGTCCGTCACGGGGGGTTGAAGAGATGGCGTGGAGACGCCGCGCATTCCGCGGCTCGGACATCAAGCGCGCAAAGAACGTCGGCGATCTGCGCGAGATCGCGCGCCGCAAGGTCCCCAGCTTCATCTTCGAATACGTCGAGGGCGGCGCCGAGGAGGAGGCGACACTGCGCCACAATCGCGCCGCGCTCGAGGCGCTCAGGTTCGTGCCGCGCACGCTCTGCGACACGCGCGCGCGGCATCAGCGCATCACGCTCTTCGGGCGCGAGAGCCCCCTACCCCTCGTCATGGCCCCGACCGGCGGCAACGGTCTCGCCTATCCGCTCGGCGACCTCGTCCTCGCCCGCGCGGCCGCGCGTTTCGGCATCCCTTTCTGTCTGAGCACCGTCTCGACCGTGCGCCTGGAGCGCGTCGCGGCCGAGGCGTCCGGGCGGCTGTGGATGCAGCTCTATGTGATGAAGAACCGCGCGATCGCCGAGCGCATCATGGAGCGCGCGGCCGCTGCCGGCTACGAGGCGCTCGTATTCACGACGGATGCGAATACCTTCGGCGCTCGGGAATGGGACCAGCGCAACTACCGCAGCCCGGGCAAGCCCACGCTGCGCAATCTGCTGAGCGTCGCGCGCCATCCGCGCTGGCTGTACGAGGTCCTCATCCGCCACGGCGTCCCGCGCTTCGAGAACTTCGCCGAGTACTTACCGCCGGGGGAGGCCTCCGCGCTTGGCGGCAGCACGATCATCCCGAAGCTCTTCGAGCCCTCGCTCTGCTGGGAAGACATCGCGTGGCTGCGCCGGCTCTGGCCGGGCAAGCTCATCGTGAAAGGGGTGCTGAGCGTCGAGGATGCGCAACGCGCGGCGGATTGCGGCTGCGATGGAATCGTACTCACCAACCATGGCGGGCGGCAGCTCGACTATTGCGTCGCCCCGATCGAGGTGCTCCCGGCGATCGCGGCGGCGGTCGGCGAGCGGGTGACGATCCTCATCGACAGCGGCTTCCGTCGCGGCACGGATGTGATCAAGGCCCTTGCGCTCGGCGCGCATGCGGTCATGATCGGCCGGCCAACGCTCTTCGGCCTCATCGCCGCGGGTCAGCCGGGCGCCGAGCGCGCGCTCGAGCTGCTGACCGCCGAGATCGACCGCACGCTCGGCCACCTCGGCTGCCGCTCGATCGAGGAGCTCGAACCGCGGCTGCTCTTTGGAGGCTCGACATGACCGAACCCCCCGCCCTGCACCCGCCCGCCGAGTTCGTGAAGGCGATCAGCCGGATCGACGCCACTGCGCTTGTCGTCGGCTCGATGGTGGGATCGGGCATCTTCATCGTCTCGGCGGATATCGGCCGACAAGTCGGCTCACCTGGCCTGCTCCTTGCCGTCTGGGTCCTCGCGGGGATCACGACCGTCATCGGCGCGCTCACCTATACGGAGCTCGCGGCGATGTTTCCATCGGCGGGTGGACAGTACGTGTACCTGCGCGAGGGCATCTCACCCCTGTTCGGCTATCTCTATGGCTGGACGCTGTTCCTGGTCATTCAAACGGGCACGATCGCGGCGGTGGCGGTCGCTTTCGCTCGCTTCACATCGGTGTTCTTTCCCTCCCTCTCGCCGGATGTGTTCCTCGGCTTGACGCTCCATCTGCCGAGCGGACCGATCGACGTGGGGTTCTCCCCCCAGCGCGTGCTCGCGATCGTCACCGTGATCCTGCTCACCTGGGTCAACTTCCGCGGGGTGCGCACCGCCGCCATCATTCAAACCTCGCTCACGACGCTCAAGGTCGCATCGCTCGTCGGACTCATCGTGGCGGGACTGCTCATCGGGCGGAACGCACACGCGCTCGCGGCGAACTTCGGCGCCGGTTTCTGGCCTGCCGGCGGCCTGCACCTCGGGGTCTTGCCGGCGATCGGCGCGGCGATGGTCGGGGCACTGTTCTCGATGGATGCCTGGAACAACGTCGGCTTTGCGGGCTCGGAGCTCAAGGAGCCCCGGCGCGATCTGCCGTTCGCGATGGTCGCGGGCGTCACGACCGTAACCGTGCTCTACCTGCTCGCGAACCTCGGCTACTTGAGCGTGCTGCCTCTCTCGGGCATCACCTCCGCCCCGCAGGACCGAGTCGC
>Ga0134128_10001770_pt1 | contig 27310 bp, 31 predicted proteins | sample KB31754_FD_96462 | JGI IMG/M metagenome (GOLD analysis project Ga0134128, IMG submission 96462) | Terrestrial soil microbial communities with excess Nitrogen fertilizer from Kellogg Biological Station, Michigan, USA - KB3-175-4 | ecosystem: Environmental > Terrestrial > Soil > Unclassified ...
AGAGGAGCCAGCGTCGCTTGGGTTTGACGTTGAGGAAGTTGAGCCAGACGTTCTTGGAAGCCTCGACGAATTGCTTCAGAGACTTCGACTGTGAGCGTTTTACGGTGTGCGGCAACATGAGTACACGCTTCGCCACTTCCGCTACGTCGCACGTATCGTCCGGGTTCTTCACTTGCCACATATCGTCGATCCAGACGATCGCTGGGCTCACCACGACAGGCACGCCCGAGGAGACCGCATCGGCCGCTACCAAGCAGAACGTCTCGGTCGCTGACAATTGAAAGACCAGATCCATTGAAGCAATTGTTTGGCGGAAAGTGATCGGATCTTGCCACGGCACTTCCACGAGCTTTGCCCAATCGAGTCCGTCGAACATGTTGCGGATCGTATTGCGAACGCTATTGCCGCCCGGTGTCTTGTCAGAGTTGACGTAAAACTCCAGCGGCATCTTCAGCTCACGAGCAACCTGCAACGCCGCAAGAGCTGCCGTTGGATGCAGCTTCAGCAAACGTGTCGCGCCGAACGATGCGATGCGCAGTGTGCCCGGCCCGAGCTGTTGCTTTGGTGCAGGCGCACGCAGATCGTATAGGTTCGGCAGATACAGGCAACGTCCGTACACGTCGGTCAGTGCACGGGCGAAGTCGGAGTTGTTTGCCGAGAAATACGCGTTGCCCGTTTCCTGCATCAGGGCGCGCGCGATCGGAATAGCTTCGGGCTCGACCTGGAGGAAGCCGATCTTCGAATGCGAACGCACCACGAACACGAGGTTCGGGAACATTGCTTCGATCTGACGTGCCTGCTCCAGCTTGACCCACACTGCCTCGACGATCGCGTGCGTGACTGTGGGATCGTTCTTCAAGAAAGCCATTACTTCGTCGAAACTCACGACGGTCTGAATTTCGGCGTCGATACCCATCGACTGCAACACAGCAACGCTGTGGAGTCCGTTCGCCGCGAGCCCGCCGACGTGATACGGGCTGCGAGATGGATTGTTAGCCGCGATCTTCACGAAGATCACGACATGGGGCTTTGACATAGATGCCTTTCTATTCGTAGTCGCGGACTACTTTGCCGACGGGGAATCGGGGGACTTTGTTCTTGTTGGTGATGCCTTGATACTGCACGGTGAGCTTCTTACCCTGCCACGTGCTTGGATCGACGAGGTACTTGCGGAGGTTGTCGAGCGAGCCTTCGAGTTTCACGTCGAAGTCGTTGCCGCTCTTCGCCGTACAAGTGAACACGGCTTTGCCCTCCATCTTGCCGACGCCCTCCTTCGTCGCGACGATCGGAAACTCGTCCTCGTCGAATTCCTTCATCTTGAGCAAGAAGTAGGAGCGGGTGTCCTCTTCGTAGCAGTCGTTTTCGACGACCACGTTCTTCTTGCCGGTGACGATCGAGAGAGCGCGGATCATGCAGCCTTCGTAGCCGCGATCACGACATGAGCGGAAATAGTCCTCCAGCTCATCCTCGGTCTTTAGCATCTTCGTCTCGACGCATTTGATGAATGCGTGATCTTGCGGAAGCATCAACATGAGCTTGATGCCACGCGTTCCGAAGTGACCACCCTCCGACGGCAAGTCGTAGACGTGGTACTGGACGAGACTCTGCTCTTCTTCCGACGCCGGATATGGCTTGCGAGTGCACGAGGCGATCTTCTCGAAGTCGGTGCGCAGCTCGTGGTTGTAGAATTCTCCGTCGAGAATCGTACCGGGCTGAAGGTTTAACTTCTGAATTTCCGCTTCGAGCTGAGGCAATGCGAGGAATCGTTTCTGTTCACGCGACCACAGCGTTACGCTGCCATCAGCTTCGACAATAGCGATACAACGAATGCCGTCGAGCTTCGGCTGAACGTATGCCGGCCAGACGACCTTGTCACCGTGCTCGGTCCACTTCTTGGCGAGCATCGGACGAACAGCGCCGGCACCGTCATTGCCGCCGAGCTTGGCCTTCTCGATGTCCTCGGTGTAGCCCTTGCGTTCTTTCTTGGCGGTCCATTTAGAGAGAGCTTGCGATTCCGCTTGCTGCTCCGGCGTGGTTTCGTTCTTCTTGCCGACGTTCTTGGCCTTCGCGGTTTCGCGTGCCTGCTGCTTCTTCCCATCGACGAGCCCGTGTTCAGTGACGATATCTGCACCTTCGGTCCAGATCGTCCACTGCTCGATAGCTCCCTTGGATGTGAGGCTGTAGAGTGTTGCGAGTTTCATATATCGTCCTTATAGCGAATTACTTCTCGGAGAGCTGACGTGCTTCTTCGATGTGCTTGTCCAGCTCGGCGTCGAGCTTGCTGAATGCCATTTCCTTGCGGACCTTGTGTTGCGCCAGCCAGCGAATGAAGAAGAACGGACCGAACAACACAGCGAAGATCACGCCCACTCCGATGAGCAGCGGTAGCGCGGCTCCGGCGATCAGCGATACGCCTACCACATCGAGTCCTGTTCCAAGATCCTCCATGCAGGCAGCCACTACAGTGGCGACGAGGAAGATGACGATCGCACTAGAAAACCATGCGACTTCGAAGATGCCCATTATCGTCCTCCTGCTGCGCTCTGTGCGATTTCCACGCACTTGTTGATGTCGGCCAGACAAGCGAAGATCTGGTCGATTGAGTCTTGGTTCTTGAGGAATTGCTCTTGCCACCACGCGCACGGCTTTTCGATGTGCAGGGCGTGACGGTAGACTTCTTTGCTGCGATTCGCGTGCTCGGGGAAGAACACAGTGAACATGCGTTCGACTTCTTCGGCTGGCAGATTCCCGATGAACACACGCTTGTCGATGCGGCCCGAGCGAACGAGAGCCGGGTCCAAACGCTCAGGATAGTTCGTCGTCATGATGAGGATGCGTCCTTCGGAAGCTGCGACACCGTCGATCGCGTTGAGTAAGCCACCAAGGGTCATGCTCTTCTTCTCCTCTTCTTTTGTAGCAGCGGCTGGAGCAGTGTTTGCTGGTCCGTCTGAGACCTCGCCCTTGCTCTCTGAGACGACCGTGGTGGTGCCACCATTTCGGTTTGCAGTGATTGAGGACGTGTCGACATCTTCGACGAGAATGATGGCACTGCGTGGTGCATTTGCGAATGCAGTCATCAGATCGTTGTCGCCATGCATGGCGGCGATGTTCATGATGCAGATCGGCTTGTTGTATAGGCCAGCGAGACCGATTGCGTACGTCGTCTTGCCCGTACCTGGAGGGCCTTCGAGTGAGATGCCGAGACGGTACGGAATACCGCGCACCATATAGTACTCTTCACCTTTCAAGAAGGTGTCGATGCGCTTGATGACTTCCTGGTGGACCTTCTGGTCGATGTAGATCGTGTTCATGCCACGTTTGCGCTTCGACGGCAGATGTCGCCAGTAGTCCGAGCGCCAATTCATGATGTCCTGACGACTGTCGTCGGGCTTGCGCAGCTTCTCCAGTATCTCCATGAAGCGCTGGATGCGTTCGCGGTCACGACCAAACGTCATGATGCGGAAGTATTTACGATCCGACACTCGAACGGAGCCAGGGCCTGAATTCTCCTCGGTCTCAACTTCGGAGTAGGTGATGAGGATCGGCTTCTCTTCAAACTTCAGCAAGTGATGACCGATGCCAGGAGCCATAATGTACTTCATTTGCTCTCGGGACCATGCACGACGTACGTTGTGCATGGTCTTGCCATACGGCTGTTGGAGCACCCACTCGATAATGAGAGGAAACTCGTAGTCCTCTTTGTCGATCGTCACGGATGCTGTGAACGTTCGGACGAGGTACTTCCAGATTCGTCTGGGCAGTGACGCGATGAACGCGTTCACCATGTTGGTGAGTACTGCGAGGAGCGTGGCTGTAACGGCAGAAATCGCCGCGATCTCGAATATGGTCATCTCATAGCCCTTATAGCGAAAGGACTACGTCATTGATTCGAGTGCGATGATCAGCTTTTGCATATCAGCGGCGTAGAAGCCGGCTGAGTTGAGGTTGTTGACTTCGCCGATGAACAGATCACCGTACTTGTTCGCGTAGGCCGGATAGTGCGTCTGGAATACGTCAAGCACGTAAGCTCGGCAGGGCGACCAGACACGAGCGCACTCCTCGGCGAATTCGATGATGCGTTGCTCGGTACACTCTTGATAGTGCTTGCGTGTGCCCGTCTTGTAGAGCGAAGCTGTAACGACCTTCTCGTCGACGATCCAGCAACGATACTCGCGAGCAATGTCCTTCTTAGGGCAGACCATCACGCGAGTGTGCGGCTTGAGCTGTTCGGTGTACTGCTCAATCTGCATCACCTTCGCACGCCATTCGGTGAAGCTCGGCCAGTCGGTGACGAAGCCGGTGAATGCCTTCGAATCCTCCGTCGGACGGATGAAGAACGGATCGATCTGCACGGGGACTTCGCTGAACGGTCCTACCCACGCGCTTCCGTTGATCATCAGCCCCTTCCAATGAGGCTGCTGCTTCTCGAAGTCGAAGTTGTCGTTGAGGAACACGCCCGGTTCCCATCCACGTTTCTGGGCTTCACGGGCGAGCGTGTACGAGCCCATGACGATGACCTTGCCCGGTGGCGGGGTCGGATCGGGATCGAGTGTCCCGACGAACGGCAGGTACTTGTGGACGCTGTAGGAGATACCTAGCCGATCGAGTGCCGTGACAAGCTTGTCCCAGCCCTCTTCGGAATAGATGTTGTTCTGGAGGATCCAGTGCATGCAATCCTCTTATAGCGGAAGTTTATTTACGGATGAGGGTGTACTTGACCAGCGGGTGCTTGCCTTTGCTGTAGCCGATGACTTCCGACCGGACCACGTGCCCGCGGGCGCGAAGCACGGCGATGGCCGACGGCAAGGAGTTGGTCTTGTACTCCTTGAATTGCTGGTACATCTCGATGGTGGTGATCGAGCCCTTCGTGGTCAGAACGTCGAGCAGACGGTCGGCGAGGCTCTTCTCTGCGATCTTCTTGGCCATTACGTCCTCCTCATACCAGTGAACAAGTGCCCATAGCGGCGGTTAAAGTTCTGCCAATCCGCGTAGTTGTGCTCCATACCGCGGATGGCGTGCTCCAGCTCGAAGGTGGTCAGCTCGCCGTCGTCCGTCGGAGGAGCGCCGGCAAACTGGTGCAGTGCGTCGTGGAAGTTGACGTAGTCGCAGTGCACGACCGGCGCAGGCAGATCGAAGCGAGCCCGGAAGCGCTCAGCGGCACGCAGGACGCGAGCGGGGACCATCAGCACACCCCTTCGCGCTCGATGTCGCAGCCCGGCATCGGCAGACCGTTGGCGATGTCCGCTGCCGTCTCGGCGTGATCGCCCGTGAACAAAACCTGCCCCGGCTCCAGGCACTCGCCCTGACGCTCGATGTACTGACGGGCGAATTCGGCTCGGGCGGCGTCGGTGAAGAAGCGGAGAATCACGTATTTGATCGGCATAGGTCTAATCCTACTCCCATTTTGGGCACATGCAACAAAAATCTTCCGTGCCGACGACAATCTTCTAAGGCATGGATAGTACAAGCATCACCCCTGACCAAATCCAGTACAAGAAGCGTGTCGGTAGGGTAGGCAGCTCTCCGGTCATTGAACTTGCTACTACTGGCGGATTGCACTTGATTGTAGTTGCGCGTGGTGGTAAGGGCGAAGTTTTGGGAGCCGGTCCTCATCGTGCCGTCGCTCGTTTTATCGCTCGTAAGAGAGAAGATAAGATCGAATGGTCGGATTTGGAAAAGTCGGACTATGTTCCTGTCGAATGCTTTGAGGCAGAGCTTCCAAAGTACGAAGCTATCACTGACGAATTCCGTAACAGACAGAAGTAATGTTCACGCTGAACCTCCTAAAAGACGATCCGTTCGTCCGTAAACGTGTAAGCCGCATTCGTGCGTCTCGTCGCTATTGGGAGAGCCACAGCGATAAGGTGAAGCAACGTCGTCGCGAAGCACAGTCTCGAAACACAGACTATCGTCGAAAGTGGCGTCTCGAAAACATCTACAAGATTTCTGTATCGCAGTACGAAGCAATGCTGATTGCTCAAGACGGACATTGCCTTGTTTGTCCACGTACCGAAGGGCTGCACGTAGATCACGATCACAAGACAGGGACGGTTCGAGGGCTTCTTTGCGGTTCGCATAACCGCGTCCTCGGACTTGTAAATGATGATCCAGCGATTCTGAGAGCGCTGGCCGATTACCTAGAGAAGAAGTAAATGGCGAAGCCGCAGGGCCTAGATGACCAGCCGATGGAATTTCCATCGCAGTCGACGAGCTTCGATCCAGACGCTTTCGACGAGCTGATTCGCACGCAAGGGGTCGACATGATCCACATGCGTGCGTTGCCATGCCCTGTTGGCTTGATTGATCCCGACGACCAACGTCATCCTCGCGACCATCACGAAGGTTGCAGCAACGGATATATTTATCGTCCAGGTGGTCACGTCATTTGTTCGTTCCTCTCGAACAGCAAGGAAGCACGCAAGGTCGATCTAGGCGTGATGGACGGTTCGTCTGTCACGGTCACGTTCCCCCGCTTTTATGAGAGTGAGAATCCGAACGCGCCGCAGAAGGCTGTTCGTCCAGCTCCGTTCGATCGCGTGTATCTCAAGGATGAGTCGATCACCGTCGAGACTTGGGAGAAGTTTTCTTGCAGCATCACGAACGTCGACAAGCTTCGCTTCCCTGCTGTGCACGTAGAAGAGCTGATCGATGCGAAGGGTGTGCAGTACGCTTGTGGCATCGACTTCAGTGTCGTCGCCGGCAAGATTCAATGGATGCCCGGCCGTTCTCCTGGACAAGATCCGGCATCGAAGCGTGGTGTCGTGTGCTCGGTGCGCTACGAATATCGTCCGTTCTGGTATGTGCAGCGAATGATTCACGAGGTTCGTGTCGCTCAGGTGCAAGACGAATTCAGCGGCGACCGCGTCACGATGCGTTTTCCGCAACAGATGCTCCTCCAGCGTGAAGCTGTGTTCGAAAACGAGCAGCGCGATCTAGAGGCGAAGAAGTCGCCGCGTCAGAATCCTGGCCCGGACGATTCGCCCTACGACATCAGCCAGAAGCTCGGAACGAAGTAATCTTTCTAGGCAATGGACTCGCGCAAGCTGCAATTCCTCCAGGCAGTCGTCGGCGAAGATGGTGCGAGAGCACTATCTAAGGCTGTCGAGCGTGCTGAGGAGCTAGATCAAGCGATCTTCCCTCGCACCATCCTTGCGTGGCTCGAAGTTGTAGCTCCGTTCGGTTATGACGGAAATGTTCCGGGCGTGACCGTTCCGTTTGCGTTCGCAAAGACGCAAAAGGGTTTCGCCGGATCGATCGCTGTGAATGGCGAAATGCATCGCTTTGAGGATGCGACGTTGGCTCACGTTGCTGGCTGCGTCGCAGTTGCTCTCGGGCTCGATCACGAGCGTGTATCGCCGCTGGCGAAGAATGAGCAGCTTGCGAAGCTCGGCAAGTCGATCGATCTGTTGATCAAGTCGCAGCTCGTGAAGACTTCATGGAACGTCAAGCAGCGTCGCAAGTACCAATTCGCTCCTGGTGCCAGCGAGCCGACGCGTAGTGGTCCGTGGAACGATCCCCTCAAGCTTTCTCCAGAGCAAGTCGAAGCACGTCGCGTTCGTTATGCTCAGTCGATCGGTCTCGATCCTTATCGAGAACAGATGAGCCGCGGACAAGACTTCCCCGTCAGTCAAGGCGGTACCGAGCTTCCGTATGAAGATGACTTCGGCGTTGAGCATGAAACCGCTCACGCGATGATGGTTCCTCCAGGAAAGGTTCTTGGCGACTATCAGACAGAACTTTCAGGCACGGCGAAGTCTCCAATCACAACGAGCCGCCTAGCTGATATTGACGACGAACAAGAGCAAGCGGAATTCCGTCAGCACATGATGGGCACGCCGGAATATCAGGCACACGCTCTCGGTACGCAGCAAGAGAACATTGCGAATCACCTGGAGCACCACATCGATCGTCGCGCCGGTCTCGATGCAACTGCGTTCCAGTCGCAATACCGTAAGCCTTCGTTGCCGAAGGTCGGTACGCACAAGGAATTTCCGATTTGGGAGACGACACCGAACGGACGCAACATTCCTGCGAAGCCGATCCGTGATGAAGCTCAGCGCTATGCTCAGCGCTTTGATGAAGGCGCACACTTCGTCGGCAACGGTGAAGTGAAGCCAGCGAGCGGCGTGCACGGCAAGATCAACGCTCGTGCAAAGGCGAAGCTGCCGATGGTGAAGGCGACACTCAAGCCGAACACCGCGAAGCTTCCAGGTACGACGGCGAAGCCGATCCAGCCTGTAGCTCCAATTGCGCCGACGCCAACGCAGCCGAAGAATCAGAAGCAAGCACCGCAAGGCGCAGCAGGCACGTCACAGACGACCCAGCTACCGCAGCTTCCGAAGGTGTCGTCAAAGAAGAAGTCGATTCAAGTCACGAAGAGTGAGTCGCAGAAGAAGTGTCCGCACTGCATGCGTCCTCAATTCAACGGTGATGCATTCAAGGGCTGCTTCTGCTGGGCCGGTCTCGCGAAGAGCGTGAAGGTATCATCGACGGATGAGGGCTTCACGCTCACGTTCGGATCGGTGTGGGACGAGGATGCAATCGCAACCTTGGTAGAGACATTTAGAGGCAAGTAATGAACGAGAAGAAGTCACCACCTCCGCTACCGAAGGACGCATTCAAGCAGCCGAACCACGAGATGGAATCTCCGTGGGACGTGCAAGCATCTGCGCCGGCTCCGAAGGCTGCTAAGCCGAAGCTTGCTCTTCCTCAATGGGCTGGTCGCGCAATCGCCGCTCATGATCATGGCCAACAGCTCGATCTTGACGCTGCCGTAAATGAATTCGGATTGAAGATGCCGCGTGAGCAGGCAGAAGATGAAGCGTACAAGCAGTACCTCTATCATCCTCATACTGGCCAGCATGCGCAGGCTGCATTCCACCACCTTGCTGGCATGAAGGCAGCGCACGCCGCTGGCGACAAGGAAGCCGCACTCAATCACTCGCTCATGTACAACCTTCACGCGAAGGCTCTCGGCATGACGCCGGTCGACGCTGCACGCGAGCTGTCATCGCACATCAAGCAGCCGCCGAAGGTCTACAAGTTCAAGGCTCACCGCGGCGACGCGTTCGCCGTGCAGCCTCCTCCGGCCGAGACTCCGTCTTTGCTCAGCACGCAGAATGGCGTGATCAGCTCAGCACCTCCTCCGCAGCTCACGAAGAGCGAGCGCGAGGTTCTGTATATGCTGTACCTCATGAGTAATGCCGCTCTCGCTAAGGGTGAAGTCGTTGGTCACATTCAGGGCGCAACTCCGAAGCAGCCAAAGCACAAGGCGAAGGGCTTTAACGACATCACGATCGCAAATGGTCGCAAGTGGGCAAAGCAGAACGGCTACGAGGACAAATCGAAGTCGAAGTACGGCGAGTACTTTGATGGTAGACAAGCCAAGAAGGCCGAGAAGTCTGCGTCTGGCGAAATCGATGTACCGAAGAAGGCTCTTCGTGAAGGTACGTTCGCCAAGGATCGTCTCCCGAAGGTGATGGTTGAGAAGGCGAAGCATGCTGGTCACTGTCACTGCACTGCATATGGATTCTGCCATCGTTACGGTGGTGGAAAATGTATGGTCGTGAAGCCGTAACTGATCCGCTATAAGGGTCCAGTGGAAGGCAATCTACAAATTACTATGTCACATCGTACACGCGGCTAAAGTACCGCTCTATCACTACGTCATCATCCGCCGCGATCTCCCGATCGGGGCAATCGTCGCACAGACGATCCATGCTGCCGGAGAGTCCTCTCCCGGTGGCGCACTTCTTCCTTCAGATACACGAGCAGTCGCACTCTCCGTCCCGGATGAGCAGGCACTTCTGCGTCTGGAGGAAGAGCTAACTGCCGCGGGCGTTTCGTTCCGCGCTATTCGCGAGCCGGATCCGCCGTATTTCGGTGCCCTGATGGCGATCGGTCTCAAGCCGGTCCCGAAGGAATCTGTGCGTGGTCTACTCTCGCACCTGGAACTGATTCGCTAAAAGGGTAATGCATGTACAAATTGGACTACAAGAAGTGGCGTAAGGATCTCGACAACGCCATCCTCGAAAAGAACGCCGATATGATCACGTGGCTTCACGTCATTCGTGGTCACATCCTTAGCAAGCAACACCGCAAGCGTGCTCGTGTTGCGTGGGATGATGCTCGCGAGCTGGGCAAACTGACGCCCGAGCAGGCGACCGAGCTGGCTGCCAACGGTGGCAGTCTCATCGTGAATCTCTCGCTGACCGATGAGCTGTATTTCATCGGCGAAGCGGCGAAGAACTACACGATCGAGATTCCGCAGCCCGAAGACGTGGAAGATCTCCGCGAAGGCTGGCTCGCCACGTTGAAGCGCATCTTCAAGCGCTCCTAGAAGATTCGCTATAAGAAGACTGCATGTCGGAAAAGCAATTCGTCGTAAAGGACTCTGGCGCACGTCAGAGTTTTGAAACTGGTGCAGTCCGCGATCTTCAAGCAGGCAAGGGCCGATTCGATCTGATTCCGCCCATCGTCGTTCGTCGTCTCGCAAAGCACTTCGAAAACGGAGCCGTCAAGTACGGCGACAACAACTGGCAAAAGGGTATTCCTCTCGCCCGCTACCTCGACTCTCTTGAGCGTCACGTCAACTGCCTCAAGGCAGGCGAGCCCACCGAAGATCACATCGCAGCGATCATCTGGAATGCTACCTGCTATATGTGGACGCTGAACGAGATCGAAACAGGCTATCTCCCAGACAGCCTAGATAATCGTCCGCTTCCTGAGCCGCAGTATCGTTCGTTCCCGCCGCCGTTCAAGGCGAAGGATTCGCTATAAGGGGCACGTGAGACGGAAATACGTCAAAGGGGACATCTGCTTGACGGCAGGCTGCGGCAACGCGGCTGATCCGACAACGCTGTTCTGTACCGTTTGCGTACCACCGCCAACTCTCGTTCAAAGAATCATCAATTTCTTTTATGCACTATTTGGAGAATAACTAAGATGCCGAAGAAGAGAAATCTCAGAGTCGTCGGTCCGTCAGCACCGGCACCGGTCGCGCCCGTGAAGCGCAAGAACCACTTCGCGATCGTGCTCGATCGTTCGGGCTCGATGCAGGGCCTCAAGCCGGCTGCGCAGAAGGCAGTCAACGCGATCATTCGCGCAATCCGCGAAGGCGCAGTCACCTTCAACCAGGAGACCACGGTCTCGCTCTACACCTTCGCAAACGGCGTCAGCCGCGATTACTCGCGCGTGCCGGCAACGATGGTAGGCGATCTCGTGAGCTACTATCCGGGTGGCGGCACGGCTCTGTTCGACGCCGTCGGCACCGCGATCACGGATTTCGAGAAGGGCTTCGACGCCAACGATCCGAACACGTCGTTCGTGCTTCTCGTCGTCACCGACGGTGAAGAGAACGCGTCGACGGACTTCTTCGCGCCGGGCAGCTACTCGCCGTACCGCTCGTATCGTTCGCAGGACATCACGCAGGTCATCAAGTGTGTGCAGGCGACCGATCGCTACACCATCACGTTCCAGCTTCCTCCGGGCTACGGTCGCCGCTTCGCTTCGTCGAACGGCATTCCCGAGGGCAACGTTCGTGAGTGGGAGCAGACCGAGGCAGGCGTGCGCGAAGTCGAGCACACGACGACTCTCGGCGTCGCCAACTTCTACGAAGCTCGCGAGCGCGGCGTCAAGTCGGTCGATCGCTTCTACGTCCAGACCAACCTGGACAACCTGAAGAAGAGCGATCTGAAGAAGCTCACCGACGTCCAGACGCGATTCAAGTCGTGGACGGTCGACAAGGAAGCGGACGTCAAGTCGTTCGTCGAGTCGCACGGCAAGAAGTTCGTCATCGGCTCGGTGTACTACGCCCTCACGAAGAAGGAAAAGGTCCAGCCGCAGAAGGCTGTGCTCATCCAGGAGAAGGGCACCAAGGCGGTCTACGCCGGCACCGAAGCTCGTACGCTCATCGGTCTCCCGCAGGGAGTCAACGCGATCGTCGAGCCGGGCAACCACGCCAACTACGACATCTACGTGCAGAGCACGTCGGTGAACCGCAAGCTGGTTCGTGGCACCAAGGTGCTCTTCGACACGTCGCTGTCGATCGATCTGACGCCCACGTGGGATCACGTTGGTGCTCAGGCCGCTGCGGACGCGAAGCGCAAGGTCACGTTCTAGGTCTGCGGACCTAACGCGCCGGGCAGCCAGGGCGATATCTGGCTGCGAAGTATCCGTCCGTAGCTCAGTCCGTTAGAGCAGCGCCAGTGATGATGTGCGAAGGTCACGGGTTAAAATCCCGTCGGACGGTCCAATAGGAGGCGACGATGTCGGTCTTGATTTTGATTATGCTGTTGTCGATGATCGCTAACGGCTTCGCAGTCAAGTTCCTGCTGATGCAGCGAGACGACAATCTGTCCCTCAAGTCTCATCTCGAACGAGAGAAGTCTCTCAACAAGATGAACACCGAGAACATCATCGGCTTCCTCGAAGCAAATGCTGAGACCGGTAACGATACGGCTCGCAAGCTACTCGCAGCTCACAGCGCGATTCCGAAAGAAGTAAAGAAGGAAGAGCCGCTTGCTGATGGCGATTACGTCGTAAAGGGTGGGGCTCTTGTTCGCGTCGAGAAGCCGGCCGAGCCCGTTGTTATTCCGCCGCCGCCAGATCCCGCGTGGCTGCACGACCCGAGCGTCCCTGTGCCTCCGAAAGAGCACTGGGAGATCTTCCTCAAAGACATGGGTCGTGAGACGTGGGGAGCTGATCGTGCGAAGGCTCTCTATCACTGGGTAGTGCAGCTCGGCAATCGCTTCACAGTCGCAGAGAAGTCGGTGGTGCTCGACATGTTCGACGACGCCGAAGATCGCACCGTCGTGCGGCAGGTGTTCGCCCTCGCCGAGGCGATCGACAAGGGCGAGTGTGAGAAGCCTGCTGAGTTTGTGGAAGAGAAGAAGCCGGCGAAGAGGGCGAAGGCGATCGTGAAGGACGCCTAGCGCTGCCGGCTGAGGATGACGTACGAGCCAGTGACGGCTTCGACGTTGAGCTTGGGGGCAAGAAAGCCCTTCTCGTTCATGAAGGCGATCTTTTGCTGGAAGCTCACCGCATCGGTGACATCTTCCACCGGCACCACGCACCGACCGATCAGAGGATCGGCGAGCATCAGATTGAGGGGCGGCGTTTCCTCGCCGAGACGGTTGGCTTGCTCGGCGTAGTGCTTTCCGTTCCCATTCTGGGGCGGCACAGGACGACCGTCACTGTTCTTCGTCCAGCCGAGCGTGAGTAGCACGGCATCTCGCAGCTCGTAGAGCCGCACGGTGCGCATCGACGCCTTGAACGTGCTCTTGAGCATGCGGTTCATCTCGGGCCCGCTGATCAGCGGGTTCGCCATGAATTGATCCGTCACCCACTGCTCGCGCTTCTGAGTCGTTTCCGCTTTGAACTTCGGCATGGTCCTACCTCCAACGCGTTGATATACACCCCAGCACGGAATTGTGCAAGGGCTGCTACTTACGGTACTTGGCTACTTCCTCGGAGAGGGCGATTCATTCTCAAGACGACCAATCAACACCCTCACAGCGATGAGTGTGTCGCGGTACGTCAGCTCTGCCGCCGCCAGCTCTGCGCGGAGCAGCTCGACCCTCTTCTCGTACTCTTTCGTCACCGCTTCGCATGACGCGTTGACGAGCAACTTCACTTCCTCTTCGGTGTAGAGCTTACTCATGGACGTAGCCCGAAGCCAAGAGCTTCGCCTCCGCGATCGTGAGTTGCTGCTTGCCCTCGAATTCGTGCGTGCACGTCTCGGGGTAGTAAGCGTTCGGTCCCTTTGCCCGAGCGGCGATGTCACGACGCGACGTCTTGCTGTACGCATCGCGGCAGCAGTAGTGACCGGCGCGGGTGTGGTTGCGCACGTTCATCGTGCCCCACGTAGCCGCTTCGGTATTGTGCTCGCCGGTCAGTTTCTCGCCGCAGAAGTGACACACCGGCAGCGTGCCCTTCTCTTCCCAGCAATCGATGTGACCGCAGTCCTTGTCGGCGCACGGAAAGCGCTCGCCGCACGTGCACACGAGATGCTTGCCACGCTTGGCCGGGACGAAGTTGCAGACATGCTTTTCGGTCATGGCGTCACCTTCTTCTGGTTCTGCGGATAGTAGGGATCGTCGAGCTTGGGGAACTTCGCGACTTCGAGTCGGATGAGGTCTTGCAGTCGCGCCGCCGTTTCGTACTGCCACGTAACGCGAATGTGCTCCAGCATCGGGATCACGAATTTCATCGTGGAGTGGATTTGCTTCCACTGGAATTCGGGCTCCGTGTGCTTGAGCGAGCGGAGGTTGTCGAGACGATCGCAGCCCTTGATGATGGCGGCACGACCGTAGAGCTTGAGATTGTCGAAGTACTCGCGCTGCGTCTTTCCTGGCACCTTCGACAATGCGACGACAAGGTCTGCGACGTCGGTGTTGAACCACATCCCGAGCTTGCGCTCATTGATGTAGAGCGTGTCCTCGATGGTGTCGTGCAGCAAGCACGCGCAGATTTCGTCGGCGTTGTTCTTCTTCAGCTCGTTGAAGTAGATGAGAGCGACGCGGCGCGGATGCTCGAAGTAGCGCTCTCCGTCGATGCGCTGCTGCGAACGATGCGCATCCTTCGAGAGGATGTACGCCAGCTCGATGCTGTCCTTCTCGTTCTGAGAGAACAATCCGTCGAACAATTTCATAAATTCGACGTGCGTCACGACTACACGTCCTGAACCGCACGCTTGATGCGCAGCGTGATGCGGGCCGCAACGCGGGCGATGTCGTGCTCCGACATACCCTCGCTCTTGAGGACGTCTTTGACTTCCTTGTACGTCTCGGCGTTCAAGGTGTTCTTGATCTTCTCGACCGCTTCCCTTTCGAGGACGGCCACGGTGCTGATGAGGTCGCTCATTTTCCGTATCTCTCTTTCTTGTTCTGAAGGTCTTTGATTTCGGCTGACACTAAATCGAAAACGACCGCCAGCCCTTCTTTGTAGGCTGATTCTTTGGTGAGACTGCCGGCAAACTTCACGTTCGCTTGGCTGTAATGGTCTTTGATACGCTTCCGAATGGTCTCCAGACGACCGATCGCCGTGACCAGCTCCAGACCACTGTCATCGGCTTTCGGAGGCTCTGGCGCAGCCGCAGGGGCCTTGGCGGGCTCTTCCGGGAATGGAGCGGCATTGAGGCTCCCCATCCACGTGCAGAAGTCGCAGGACACGAAAGTGTCCGTCAGGAATCGGAGGGAGCGGGTGCATTTTGGGCACTTCATGGCCTATTTCTCCTCCAAGTGACCGCCGACGAGCTGTCCGCGATCGTCCTTGAACCAGCATTCGTTGCAGGAGAGCAGCACCAGAAGCATGCGCCCACCAACCTCGACGGTGGCACCTTCACGCGGCTTGCCGCACTTCGGACACACGATATTGAGCTTGACCTGGGCCATGACTAGTAGTCCAGCCATTCGAGGACGGAGTACTTCGAACGAAGATCGTCGTACCGTCCGCTGGTCTTGAACCAGCTACGAGACGAGTCGCGGTAGCCGTACGCGTCGCCGTAGAGTCCGTCGACGGTCATGCCGTTCGCGCGGCGGTAGATGGAGTACTCAGCCGCCGAAATCATCGTCGCGATGTTGTACCAGTTTTCCTTGATGGTGTAGTGCTGCTGCTTGATGACGTTGAAGTGCAGACGACCGGGGTCATTGACGACCACTTCGCCGTCGGTAGCGACGAGAAACTGAAGATCCCAAATCGACATGTCGAGGTCCATCAGACGCTCGTGCAGTCGCACTAGCGACGCGACCGAGCGCTCGTTGAGGACCGATGCGATTTTCTGCGCCGAGCACGAGCGATTGCTCGCCGCGTAGCGCTTCATGAGATTGGCGGGATACTGACCGCGGTCGCCGAGGACGGTGCCCGTCGCCAGGATGCGCGACACGCCGATGCCGAGGTTGTGCAGCCGATGAAGAGCAACGCGCTCCTCCTCGAACATCTCGTCGGACTCGTTGCTGTATCCGAAGGGCAGATGCGACTTCGTGATAACGAAGTTCTCGTCGGCCTTGTAGATGAAGGCTCCCTTGTAGGAGCCGTGGCCCAGCTCGTCGCCGAGATCGTCGTTCTTCAGCTCGAATCCGTCAGTCAGCATCGTCATTTTCGTCTCCCCTCTGTCTCTATCTCTTGTAGCGAATCTTCTACTCGACGCCTTCGGAGTAGAGATACGTGCCGGCATCCGTGAGGATGTCGACAGGCTGCTCGGCGACCTTGGCCAGCTTCTTGGCCAGGGCTTCGACGCTGCCCGGCACGAGCCCGGTGCGCACGTAGAGACGGGTCTGACGGAAGGTCATAAAGATGCGGATGCTGGCAACCTTGGTCTTCATGGGTCCATTATGGTCTTTTCGGATCAGGATGCAACAAAAATCGTCATAGCCTGCTCCCTGACGGCAATCTTGTTGCCATGAACGTCTTTATTGCCTGGGATGGCGACCACATAGGGCGTGAGGTTGGCCGAGCTTCGCTACATGATGATGTAGAGGGTTTGCGTCGCATCTCGCAGCAGATCGACAATGGCAATCGCATTTGGCGTAGCTGGATCGAGGGCCATGGCGGCTCGCTCATTTCGATGGGCGGCGACGAGGGACGTGCAGAACTTCCGGCCGATTATTTGGACGAATTGCCCAAGATCCGCCAGCAGTACCAGGATGCCGTTAATGCAACGGTCTCCGTCGGTGTTGGCGTCAAGCTCTCCGAAGCTGATCGTGCACTCATCGCGGCGAAGCTCCGCGGTGGCGACCGTATTGAATTCTACACCGACGAGGTTAACGCCGTCGTCGTCGAGGCTGAGAAGAAGGGCCAAAAGACGGAAGAGGATAAGATCGCCGACGAGTACCTGAACAAGGCGGCTCCAGCGATGCACCCCGGTGCGTTCTCAGGCGCAACTCATCCCACAGCACCGACGGTAGATGCTCCGACACCGACGCAAGGCGACCACGAAGAAGTCTCGATGGTGATGGACTCGCAGGAGAATTCTGGCCAGTCGCCCGAGCTGACTCATGCCGGCGACGACTTCGAGAACGAATTCCACGACGCCGCCATGGCTCAGGAGCAAGAAGACACGCAGGGCCATGCTCAGGCAACGAAGAACATCGACGATGTCAAGAAGAAACTCGTCGTTGCTCTACAAATGTTGAAGCAGCAGGCACCGATCCTCGAACAAGTCAAGCAAATGGCACCTGACGCATACAATGCGATCATGGGGCTAGCTCAGGCTGTCGTAGGATTGTCAAGAGAAATCCAAGCAGCTCAGCCGATGAAGAAGGCAGAAATCGAAGAGCCTGTCCAGCTAATTCTTTCGAATTACAAAGTCACGCTTGAGCCGCTTGAGAAGAATGTCAAGCGCAATCCGCAGGACATGATGGTTGACGCCGTACGCAATGCGCTCGGTTCTGTCAAGGGGCACGATTGCGTCAAGGGTGACTGCTACGCTGGTGCTGAGTCGCTTTACCACTTGCTTGGTGGAAACGATGCTGGTTGGAATCCGACCGTCGTATCGCACCAAAATGGTCCGCACTGGTTTTTGAAGAATCGTCACAGCGGCAAGATCCTCGACGCAGCGTCAGACCAATTCGAGCTGCCTCCTCCGTATCACTTGGGCAAGGCGAAGGGATTCGTCACTACTATGCCATCAAAGCGTGCATCGCAGATCATCAAGCAAGTTCTAACTCGCAAGAGTGAAGATGATGTGATGCAGAAGATGGCTATCGCCGACATTCCTGGTGGTAAGCGTTTGCCGGTTGCAACGGACACGTACGATTATTCGCACGTGCTTCCAGATGCTCATCGCAAGAACAAGTACAACATGACCGTTCGAGTGATGCCAATGGAGAACGAAGATACTTCTGTTGGTCAGAGAGTCCATGCGATCTTGATGCACCACGGAAGAAACGTCGGATACGTCGCTGGACACATGAACCACAGCGGTCCTTTGCAGATTGACAATTCACACATCGATCAGCAACACCGCGGTAAGGGTCTTGGTGTTCCTCTGTACGAAGCTCTCTACGCTCACGCGAAGAATAATCTCGGCGTGACGCACGTGGGTGGCCACGAGCACTCGACGTCTGCCGGTCGTGTGCACCAAGCGATCTCACAGAAGCACGGCCTCGACTACAAGCCGGCTATCGACAAGCAGAACATTCACGGCAATCCGGTTGAGGATAAGCCGTTCGACGGACGTTATTTCGGATATCAGTACGCTCTCAAGAATGAGCTAAAGACTGAGAAGGAACCGGACGATTACGATATGGCAGGCGACGGCGATCTGGAGAAGTCTGGCTTGCCGATGCCGAAGGCTCCTGCACACCACCACGTCACGCTGCCTGTTGGTTCGACTCAGAACCAAAAGGTGAAGGTCCAGCATAGCGACGGTACGCAAGGCTGGGTGTCGGTGCAGGCTGGTCAAGTTCGTTCGCAAGATCCGTCGGGACATCCGGTCTCGTCGCGCAATCCTGGCGGTAAGTAATGTTTCACGTCACGCTCGACGCATCGGGCTTGACTGACTTGCTCGGTACTCCGCAAGCTGCATCGCGCGTTCTCAAGCGTGCAGCGTCGCAGCTCACAGCGAACACGCGTGAGCACATCGTTCAGGAAGCCAACAAGAAGCTCAAGACGCGTCGTCAGATGTATATCGACGGTCTCACCGCGTATCAAGAGAACGAGCACACGTGGGTGATCTCGCTCGATGCGAAGGTGCGTTGGATCGACGATGGCATGCCGGCGCATAACATGCTCGATGATTTGCTCAAGTCGCCGAAGGCAAAAACGTCGAAGGACGGTACGAGCAAGTACATCGTGATCCCCTTCCAGCACAAGAAGGGTCCGACGCAAATGACGCCGGCTCAGTCGAACCTGAACAAGACAATTCAGGCTGAGCTGAAGAAGATCAATGTCGAGCGTGAGAAGGTCGGAGCTGATCCTATTCCGTACGGAAAGATCGAGACGAATAGCGATGGCTCACCGAAGCTCGGCGTGTTGCACAAGTTCGACATCACCGACAAACCTCTCAAGACGCACCAAGGCGCCGGTCAAGGCTGGGGTCCGATTGGTGACGTGAAGCAGGGCCCGACGGGCATTCCGTTTCTTCAGGGCGTGCAGATCCGCCAGCGCATGGCGATGGACAAGAAGGGCAACGAGCACGCTGTGCGCGAGATCATGACGTTCCGCGTGGCTTCGTCGAAGCATCGCCAGCAAGGCGGCAGATGGGATAACCCAGGCACCGCACCCGTTCCTCTAATGGAAGAGGGAATGAAGTGGGCGCAGGACGAGTGGGAGAATCACGTCAAGCCGAAGATCTTCGAGATGATCAAGGCTGAGCTTTAGGGGCAGTAGAACGTGTAGGTCTGCCAGACGCCGTTTGCGTCGTGACCTTCACAGTGAACGCCTACGCCCGGCACCGTCTGCCAAATGCAGGCACCACCGGGTCCGCTCCAAACACGGCACCACACGGCTCCTCCATTCGGACACGCGGTGTAGGCGTAGCACACGGGCCCTGCCTGCACCGGCTGAGCATCATCCATGACGCTCATCAGCTTGCTGGCGTCCTCGGCGGCATAGCCGATCGAAGTGCCAAACAACAAAGCTGCGACTACGAGTAACTTCTTCATCTATGACTCCTTCGTCGGAAAGCAGCGCTTGCATCCGACATTGTGGCAAGCGCCGAGACGGTGACGAATGAAGCGGATCGTCCGCTTCTTCTTCTTGCGAGCGATCTTCTGACGCTTGCCGTTCTGGCCAGCATCGCGCCATCCCGCGTACTTCGCGCGATTGGCTTCCTTCTTCGCGGCCTTCATCTTCTTGCGTTCGAGGGCCTTCTTGTTCTTCGCTGACTTACTCATTTCCGTCCTCCCTGTGCCTCTTATAGCGGATCTACCAGACCGTCAGTCCTAATCTTTGAAATATGCCGTACAGCAAAGCGTTTAAGGAAGCTAATCCTGAACTGATTAAGCAACGCCAGAAGGAAGCTAATGAGAGATATGCGGTAGCTCATCCTGATGTCGTAGCGAAGGCAAAGGCTGATTGGTACCAGGACAACAGAGACAAAGAAATCGCTCGGGTGGCGAAGTGGAAAGAGAGCAATCCTGACAAAGTGTTCGCCGGTCATCTGCGTAGAAAATACGGAATCACACTTGATCAATATAATGAGTTGCTAGTTCTTCAGGGTGGTGTTTGTGGAATTTGCAAGGGCCTTCCTGTTGGAAAAACAAAGAACGGAAAACCGTCTTCTCGTTATGACGTTGACCACGATCACGCTACTGGAAAGGTGCGCGGGCTGCTCTGTCATTCTTGTAACGTAATGCTGGGACAAGCTCGCGATCGAATCGACGTGCTGAACGCAGCAATCTTGTGGCTGGGTAATCATGCCGGTTAATACGAAGACTCTTGGTATATTTCAATCAGACTTGATTATTCGCTCGGCCCTGCTCCAGGGTTTGGCCGAGCTGCGTGCCAAGCCATGGCTCCTCGACTACTGCTTCGCTTCTCTTCCACAGGATGATTTGACGAAGAACGACTATGGCCAGTCGTCGATCGATCAGGCGAAGAAGTGGTTCCTGCAACAGGCGATCCCCGTCAAGATGAACACGACGAATCAGCCGCCGACCACATTTCCGGCGATCAGCATTCAGCTCGTATCATCTAATGAGGATGCAAAGACCCACGGTGACGTGAACTACGAGCCGTCGGAAGATAACGACATGCAGTGGCCTTCATTGTATGGACCGTTTGATGCGGTCTCGTACAACGGCTCGACTGGCGTGCTCGTGTTGCCGTCGGATGTTTCGTCTCAGCTCATTCTCTCACCGGGCCAGCTCATCATCGATCGCGTCGGTGGCTTCCACCAAATCACTGAAGTGCTCGATGCACAGACGGTAGTGATCGAGAAGAATCTCACCGTCGATTTCTCGCAGTCGTATGTGAAGGGACAGCCGCCAGCACTCATCACGAGTGTTGAGTCGGTCGTGTTCTCTGAAACGTATCAGCTCGGCGTGCACGTCTCTGGCGAGCCCGAACAGCTCACTTGGTTGCACTCGATCGTTGTGTTCCTGCTCCTCGCGTACAAGCAAACGCTGCTCGAAGCTCGCAACTTCGAACGCTCGACAGTTTCGTCGTCTGACTTTAACGACAACCCGTATCTCGGCAGCGAAGGACAAAACGTCTATACACGTTTCATCACGCTCAGCGGATACGTACGTCAGATGTGGCCGGGCGATATCGCGCAGAAGATCACCGGCACTCAAACGCAGCTCGTTATCGAGGACGGTAGAGTGATGTATCCGAACGAATCGACGTCAGATGCGCCGTTTATTGGCGACGAAGACAAAGGGTTCTTTTGAGAAGAATATGGACTAGGGATTTCTGATAAAACCTAATCTTGGTTGCATGAAGAAATGCTCAAAGTGCCATATGGAAAAACCTGTTTCCGAATTCTATCGGCTTAACGCCAAATACTTCCATTCGTGGTGTAAGGTTTGTTTTTCTGTCGCTAAGAAACGAGCTTACGATGCTGATCCAGAAAAATTTCGTAAGCAGGCAAGAGAATCAGAAGCGAAGAAACGTCGACAGGAAGAAGCTCGGATTCTGGTCGAAAGTGTCAAGGCTGGAAAACCGTGTCTTGATTGCGGCGGCACATTTCCTTCGTGTGCAATGGATTTCGATCATCTGCGCGACAAGAAGTATAGCGTCTCGGAAATGATTCGTCGTGCCTACCTTGTCGATACAATCAAGAGAGAAATCGAGAAGTGTGAATTGGTTTGTTCCAACTGCCATCGGATTAGGACTCATAATCGTCGTACGTCGCAATCTTCTTTTCTGCAATGAAGTTGCGCAAGGATCAGCCGGGATTCCAACAAGTCCCTCACGGTGGAGCTGAGCACCCGATTTTCACGGGTGCAACTCCAGTCGGATTGATGTCTGGTGACAGACCGAGCTTCCCGTCTGCTCCTGGTGGGCAAGATGCCTTGAAGCAAGATCTTGACGCTGCCGGCTTGAAGTACGAAGAGACGGAGGGCCGCTACGGAGATCCTGAGCGTTCGCTTATCATTCATGGTCCGACTCGCGAGCAAATGTATGCTCTCGGTAAGAAGTACGGACAAGAATCTGTCATTCACTCAGAGAACGGAAAGCATCAGCTTCTATATACCAATGGCCCGAATGAAGGTCAGCACCATCCGTCGCTCGGCACGTACGATTACTTCGATGCCAACCAAGAGCCACCCGAAGACTACTATACAAAGCTCCCAAACCAGGGCGCGTTCCGTCTTCACTTCGATTTCAATCGACTTGAGAACCACCCGCTAGCGCTGCCTACTACTCCATCGCTGACTGTGCAGCCACAGACGGTGACGAAGCACGAGATTGGTCACAAGCTATACCAGCACCTCACGAAGCTCGTGAAGGCGTACGAAGCTGTTCCAGGATCATTCTCAGATCAGGACGTGCCCGCTCCTGGCGCAGCGAAGGCGGCTCCACAAGCATCGCCTTCGTTTCCGTGGCTGCCACATCCTCATGCATACGACTGGCATGACGGACACACAGATCATCACTTCGGTGCTCACGCATCGGGTGGCGTCGCTATCAACACGTCAACAACGCCGACTACTCCTGATGGACTAGTCAAGCATGATCCGACGGCTCCTGCCGCACATCCTCACACTGACGGTGCAGTGCCAGAATTGAATAAGCCGGCTGTTCATCGTGAAAACGATCAGGCTGCGGGTAAGGGTGTTAAGACCTACGCTCAGTATGCTTTGCCATTTGGTCACATCAGTCCCGATGCGAAGGCAAAGGGCGGATCGAATCTGTTCCATTACGATTATAATGGTAAGAACGACGCCGTTAATAAGCTCGTTTCCGACCATGGCTTCCAGACATATTATGCGGGCGGCAAGTTTGGAAAGCCCGATCTCGCAAATCGTAACTACAACACGAAGCACTTGATGGTGTATGACCCGACCGATGCGTCGGCGTCATTCAATGATCCGACATACACGGATTCGTGGCGCAAGACGCACGAGCTATCGCACGCACTCGTATATCCGCAATTGAATGCGATGTACGGCGAAGGTCGTCGAATCGGCAAGCTTGGTCATCATCGCACACTCAAGGAAGCTCTCCGTGCAGTGCACTGGGAATGGCTCGCTGCTCACAAGCAGCGTGAGCTGAACAAGCAGCTCGGTATCGAGGTTCCTGAAGAGACGTTTAATCGCGAGTTGAACACTGTCATGCACGACGCTGCTCACCGTGCAGTCACGGGCAAGTTTACAGAACCGAGCAGCGAAGGTTTCGAGCCTCACTCATATAAGGTGCCGCTTGAGACTTCTTTGAATCTGGTGCGCGATGCGGCTCGCAATCTTGGATTGCAAGGCGAAACCGACCTTTTGAAGAAGTCCGAGAACCCTGTGGCCGACGATAAAGATATTAGCATCGATCAAGCTCTTCATCATTTGCATGAAGGTTTGAAGAAGCGCATTGACGATTTCGCTCAGGCTGCTCTTGAACTTCGTAAGAAGGAAACAGCGGCCCTCGAAAAGCCGAAGAAGCTTGTTACGAATACGTTCCACGGTTCGGGCAAGCACCTTGGTGATTCTGTCCAGCCATCAAATCCTCCGTACCACAAGACTGGTTTCAAGAAGGATGATCTGAGCGCTGACGGCGGATCGCAGCCAGCATCGGGCACTGATTATGCCGGTGGTGAAGGCGGCGCAGACAACATGAACATGTCCGAGGCAGCGGCAGACGCTCCTGATGGACAGGCAGGTTACCCGGCTGCCGCTGCAACCGATTCGGGTTCAGGAATGGCTCTCAAGGAAAAGAATATGAAGAAGAACGTTTCTCACACGACGCTCGGTCCGAAGGGTGTTGGCGCGGGTGGCGGTGGGGCACCAGCTCCGGCCGCTCCGGCTCCTGCTGCACCGGCTCCGTCGCCGGGCAAGATGATGCTGCCGGGCGAATTGTCGAAGCACGATCACATGTGCAAGTGCGAATCGTGCGGCAAGGTAGAGCACTACGCGAAGAGCGCTCTTGCTTTCAATAAGTCGACGAAGGAAGAGGACGATCAGTGGGAAGCTGATAAGGTCCAAGCTCAGCTCGACTCGAAGAAGAAGCAGGGTGCTCATCCGTATCGTAAGGACGAGCTTCAGAAGAAGTCTCCTCCGGGCCGCAAGGAAGAAGTCGAGAAGTTGAAGGCAAAGGGTCTCCCTGCGTCGGAAGCTTTCGGCATCGCTTGGAAGCAGCAAAACGAAAAGGGTAAGCCGGCAAAGAAGTCTGAGCCGAATACCGCATTCAATAATTCAGCTCAGAAGGGCAAGCTCCCGCCTGAGACGGGTGGCAAGGAAGTCGGAGGTTCGTCGGAAGGCGGCAACGACGGTACTGACACCAATAAGGGCAAGAAGCTCGGCAAGGCTGGTATGGCCATGGGCGGCGCAGCTCCGGCTATGCCGAAGGCACCGAAGCTTGCTGGCGCAGCTATTCCGCCTCCGCACCCTGGAATGAAGCCTGCGAAGCTTCCGGGCGTATCAATGACGCCTAAGCTTCCGAAGCCGGCTGCTGCTCCGAAGCCTGCAATGGGCGCGGGTACTCCGTCGCCGGTCGTCAAGGGTGAATTGGCCAAGTCTGGTCCGATTGCTCTTGGCCAGCGCGCGATGGCTGCACGCCAGAAATTCGGCGAGCGTACGCAAGCTGAGCAAGCACGCAAGCTGCCGGGCGTTCAAGCCTCGACGGGTGCGTTGATGGATCAGATGCTCGCTTCAAAGGGCGGCGCCCCCGCTGCTCCTGCTCCGTCGATGCCGTCGACACTCGCCGGTCCTCCGATGGGCGGTCCTGCTCATCCGGCACTCGCTGCCGTTGGCCAGCCTGTCACGCGTCCTGCTCAGGGCGTTCAGACGATGGCAGAGCGCGTAGCTTCGAAGATGCCTGCGGGCCCTTCAGCTCTCGCAATGCCGGCTGGTGCAAAGGTAGCTCCGAAGCTTCCGGGCGCACTCCCTGCCGCTGCTGCTTCGCCAGCAACGATGCAGACGAAGGCTGCGCTGCCTCCTCCGGCTCCCTCAGCGTTGCAACACCACATGTCGCAATTGCCGACCACACGTAAGAACGAGACTCCCGTCAAGAAGGCGGAATGGGGTCTAGCTCTCTCAGAAATGGGCCCATGTGCCCTTTGCAAGAAGGCCGAACACAGCGGTCCATGCAAGTAACCCTAACCCCTTTCGAACATAATCTTCATCGCCAGGAGTAACTGACCAATGGCTCAGCAGTTCATCACCGACCAGGGCGCGCTCGTAATTCCCGGCGCGTATCCGTCGATCACGGTCCAGAACGGTGCATCCGGTCTGTCGACGACTGGCATTATTGCTCTCGTCGGTGAGGCTGACGCCGGCCCGGACTATACGCTTGAATCAGACTTGAACGAAAACGCGTTCTCGCCTGATCAGCTCGCGGCTGTCGTATCAAAGTACAAGTCGGGTAACCTCGTCGACGCATTCCGCGGCGCAGCTTCACCCGCAAACGATTCCGACATTGTCGGCGCACCGAACCTCTTCGTTCTCGTCAAGACCAACGTCTCTTTGAAGGCAAAGACGACGCTGCTCAACAACGCATCGAGCACGTACGGCACGTTGCAGGACATCTCATACGGTGCCCTCGGCAACATGCTCTACTACTCGATCGAAGCACAGACGGTCGAAGCAAAGCCGACGACCGGCGCATTCACTTACCTTCCGCCGATTGCAGCGCTCGATATGAGCGTTCGTGTAAACGGTGGTGCCGCTGCTCCGTACACGGTAGCTGCTCACCAGCTTCCTCCGGCATTCGTGTCTGGTCTCGCTGGTGCCGCTGCTGCATTGTCGGTCACTGGTGGTACTGATCGCGCAATCCTCGCAAGCGTCGCAGGCAACCTCGCTGTTGCGGCTTCTGGTTTCCAAGCAACTGTCTCGTACGATGGTACGTGGCAGACCACGCCGACCACTGGCGACACGCTCTATATTCCGACTGGCTCAGCTATCGCTGGTGCCGCTAATGCAAACTGCGGTTCGTACGTTGTCGTCTCGGCAACCTCGAACACCATCGTAGCAATCAAGCTCATGGATGCATCTGGTTCGCCGGGTGCTAAGACTGCTCCGGTCGCTGTCACTTCGACCGCTGTCGCTGCAACGACTGACGTCGATGCATACGCTCCGGTCGTTATCACGATCTCATCGAGCGCTCTCATCGATGGTCTCGGCAAGTCGCTCGAAATCAACGAGCTGACGACCGGTACCGATCGTCTCTCGAACGTAGCTTACCAGCTCAACTCGACGAAGGTCACCTGGGTCTCGAAGACTTCAGCTCCGAAGCTTCTCACCTCTGCAACTGAACAGTCTGTTCGTGTGAACGTCAACCGTCAGGCTGACAACACCGTCGAGACCTTCACTGCTGGCGGTCAGATCGCTCTCCAGCTCGGTTACGAAGGTACGACTTGCGCAGTGGTTGTCACTTCGACTTCGCTCTCGACTACGGTCGCTGGCGGCTCGGGTGCAAACCTCTCTGTCGATCTCACCGCGTTCCCGACGCTCAACGATCTCGTCGCGTACATCAACACGCAGACCGGTTACACGGCTGCTGTCGGTACGTCGGCTGTCGGTCAGATTGCTGCAACGGCTCTCGATGAAGGTAGCTTCACCGCAGGCACGACGTTCGGCAACATGACGATGCGTCTCAAGGTCGACGCTGTGAAGTTCTTCCAGTCGGTCCTCGACAACTCAGCGGTTGTCCAGTTTGTGTTCCCGGATTCGGGCACTGTCGCTGGTCTCCCTGCTGTTACTGCCGGTAGCACGTTCCTCGCGGGCGGCGCAAAGGGCGGTACGACGGATTCGGACTACGAAGGCGCAGTCGACGCACTCGCTGCTGTGAACTTGAACTTCATCGTTCCTCTGTTCTCGCGCGATGCTTCGGAAGATATCCCGGATCTCGATACTGATTCGTCATCGACCTACACGATCGATGCAATCAACGACTACCTCCGCACGCACGTCAACACGATGTCGACGTTGAAGCGCAAGAAGAACCGTCAAGGTTTTGCTTCGAAGCGCGACACGTTCGCAGCCGTCAAGACCGCTGCTGAGAACCTAGCTGCTGCACGCATCTCGCTTTGCTTCCAAGACGTCAAGGACGTCGGCGCAAACGGTATCGTTCAGTACCAGCCGTGGATGGCTTCAGCCAAGGCTGCTGGTATGCAGGCTGCTGGCTTCTACAAGGCGATCGTGAACAAGGGCATCAACATCAGCGCTGCAATCCAGGCTGCTGGCGATTACAACCTGAACCTCGACGGCGACGAAGAGTC
>Ga0134128_10001771_pt1 | contig 27305 bp, 22 predicted proteins | sample KB31754_FD_96462 | JGI IMG/M metagenome (GOLD analysis project Ga0134128, IMG submission 96462) | Terrestrial soil microbial communities with excess Nitrogen fertilizer from Kellogg Biological Station, Michigan, USA - KB3-175-4 | ecosystem: Environmental > Terrestrial > Soil > Unclassified ...
GCACCGAGACTTCGTGCGCTGGGGCCCTTTGGTCCAGGCGGATTTGCGGGATAGCGCTAAAGTTGCGGAGACCATTCGCCAGCATGCCTGTGTTGCCGTGCTCCATTTCGCAGCCTTTGCCTTGGTAGGAGAGTCGGTCGCCGAGCCGGCGAAATACTACGACAACAATGTGTCTGGAACGCTTTCGTTGTTGGCCGGAATGCGTGCAGCACACTGCAACAAGCTCGTCTTTTCAAGTACGTGTGCCGTGTACGGACAACCAGGACGGGTGCCGATCCTGGAGAGCACGCCGCGACAGCCTGTAAACCCATATGGCGCGTCAAAGTTGATGGTGGAACGGATCTTGAGCGATTTTCGGGTGGCTTATGACCTCCGTTCGACTGCGCTTCGCTACTTCAACGCATGCGGTGCCGACGCCGACAATGAGATCGGCGAATTGCGCGATCCCGAGACCCACCTCATCCCCCGCGCGATGATGGCGTTACAGGGTTACATTGGGGATTTTGCGGTGTTTGGCGAAGACTTCGACACGCCGGACGGTACGGCCGTGCGAGACTACGTGCACGTATCCGATTTGGCGGAGGCGCACGTCAGTGCACTGGAGCAGCTCCTCAGCGGGTCGCCGGGCGGAGTATTTAATCTAGGGACCGGCCGCGGTTACTCCGTCAAAGAGGTGTTGCAGGCCATCGAAACGGTCACCGGTGAGAGGCTGCCTCCTGCTGCGGGTCCAAGAAGGCCCGGCGATCCTGCGACCTTAGTCGCCGACCCGTCACAAGCGCGTCAGACCTTGGGTTTCAATCCGACTCGGTCGGATCTAGCGACGATCATTGGAAGTGCCTGGGCATGGCATCGTCGCGCACATCCACGTCGAAATAATATTGCGGCGAAACGTTTTTCGGTCTGAATGCGAACTGCAACAAGGTGAAGCTCGGGAGTTTATTATCATGACGCACCTGCCGAGAGAAACGGCAACTCAGAAAATTGGGCGGTTTGCTCGAAAACCGGCGGCGGAAAAACGGGCTGCAATTCTGTCGACCGTTATGGCCGCCGTGCCGCGAGATGTGCGACAGTGGCTGCTCGGCATCCGTTCTCTTCCGGCGCAGTTCCGGACGGCCCGAAGCAAGAGCCGAGCGAGTTACATTCGCTCGGGGCTCGGGGATTCTGCCGAACTTCTCTATGGACTTGTGCGCTCCATGAAACCGGAGGTTTGCGTAGAAATAGGATCCGCGCTCGGCAAGTCGGCCTCCTACATCGGGATGGCACTCAAAGAGAACGGACGAGGGATGCTATACGCGATCGACCCTCATGAGCCGACGAATTGGAATGACGTCGATGCAATCGATAGTCTCAAAGAATTTAGTAGGAACGTCACTGCTGCTGGGCTGGGTGAGCATGTCTCCGTGCTTCGCTCCTATTCAGATGCAGCAGCCAAAGACTGGAATCGTCCAATTGACCTTATCTTTATCGACGGTGACCATTCGTACGAGGGCGTCAAGCGAGACTGGGACCTCTTTCTTCCGCATATGAAGCCTACTGGCGTCGCAATTTTCCACGACACATTGTGGGAGCTGCCGCCCTACGCGGGTGAGGTCCGGTCAGACATGGGCGTTCCGCGCTTCGTCGACGAGTTGCGGGAAGGAGGGTACCAGGTTTTGACGATCAACCGGGACTACGGCGTGAGCCTCGTACAGCCGGTGATCGGCGGATTTGCCTTGAGATCGTCCTCTCGTGTGGCTCAAGCTGCGCAGTAATCTCTCGGCCAATGCTCACCACGGAACATTTCGTTTTCTTCTAGGGCGCCTAAAGCCATTTTCCGGACGAGACCTCAAATCTCGTCGAGGCTTGTGACGCGTAATCTCCCGAGCCCTAGAACAGGATATGTACCGCGGAGGTTGCGGGATTCAGTAGCCGCGCCGCCGGTACAAGTGCCGACGCTGAAAGGATACAAGCGATCTCAGCGCGTAGCTGAAAAGCCCCCAAGTAAAAAGCCGAACATGCCGCCGAAAATCTCGGGATCGCCAGCAAAGTGGTGCAGCATAGGACCCTCGCAAGACGAGTTCGCCCAGCAGGAATCCGCGATGGTGCGTGACTTGTTCCATAAGATGGTGACATTTTTTGGTGGGTATTCACCGACGCAGCGTTGATTTTGTGTCCGCTAGCTGAAGCTCCTGGCGTTTATAAGCAAACTTCACTGCGGCAGCGGCGTGCCGCCCGCCCCGCGCCGCTTTACTTCACCGCGATACTCGACCGCGCCGATATCGTAGCGGCCCGCGACCGGCCGCGCGCTGCCCAGAAGATCGGTATCCGACGGGTTGATCATGCAGCCGGGCCAAGAACCCGCGCCGCTGCGGACCAGGGTCGCGCCACCGACGCACCAGTTCCAAGCACCAAAAGCGGCGCCAGCGCCGATGAGGGGACCGGACGGAGTGGGGCGCAGGTTTTTCGGCCAACCGGCGAATGCCGCACTTCGCGAAACGCTGCCCATCATCTGGCATTTGGCGGGCGTTAAGACCCCGCCGGGCATAGCAGCGCAGATCGGCTTGAAAGCCTTGTCCGGCGCCCTGAATCCCGCGCCGGTGTAAAACGGCAATCCATATTCCTTCGACTTCCCAATCTGAGTCTTTGGGAAATCGGAAGCGTTCGTCGGCGGAAGGTCGCTCGCGTTGTTCGTACCCTGAACCGTCGAGCAGTTCCACGTACAGTCGCCCGAAAAGCCTTGCCCGTAATAGTTTGTCGAGGTGAAATATTGGAAGCCAAACACGGCATTGCCGTTGATGACCATACCATCATGATTCGCCCAGTCCCATGTATTCGACATGGCCGAGCCGCAACTCTCCGAAGGACATACGATGGTGTTGTTGTAGAAGCGCCCACCATAGTCGGCGGCGATCCCAAGCTCACCGCGGACGATGACGAGATTGTTATACCAGCGGCAGTCATAGCCGCAATTCGAGACGGCATCCGCCGTATACGCACTAAGTCGACCGCCGCTGCCGCCCTGCAGTATATTCCCTTCGAATGTGCATATGTTGCACGCCCGAGCCGGGGAATTTGTGGCGGAAGAAGTACTGGACGCGATTTGTAATCTGCGAACAACAATGACGTTGTCCATGGTCGCGAGTCCTGCGACCCCAACTCCGCGCAGTCCGACGCCGTTGTCGATGTTGTATCCCGCCAATGGAATTTTCGAGTTGGCGGCCAAGGTATCTGCAAAGCTTTCGCCGGGCGCGGCCTCAATATAGAACGGAAAACTGCGCCCAGTAGCGGTGCTCGCGGGGTAGCGGGCATGCTCGCCCGCCGGCTGCACGGAATCGTTGTACGCGTAGTTATGGTTCCAGGTGACCAACGGGCTCAGCTCGCCGTTCTGGCCACTTACGTACTCCCGGTCATTCCAGAGTTGGGCGTGGTACACATCATTATAGACGTAATCGAGCTGAAGAATCCGCGCATGATAGAGCGTAGTCGGCTGCCCTGCGGTGCCGATAGTTTGCGCGCTGGTGACTGCGTAAGTGCCGCTCGATCCACCGCTGCCGATGATCCGCACACCAGAGTAGCTGTCGCCGTTCGCACGGCCGGTGCCGTTCTCCATCCCGGGACTGGAGACGATATCCGGCTCGTTTGTCACAAGAGGATGTGTAGTTGGCGGTGTCGTGACTGTAAGCAATCCATATCGAGAGGTGAGCATGCTTGCCGGCGAGTCCGCCTGCGAAGTGGCCAAGGCGTAGGTGCCGGGTCCTCCTGGGGTGCCGCTCGTCTGATCCCAGATGCTCTGCGCCGCAGCAATTCCGGGGCCTGTGATCGATGCGCTCTTATACAGCCGACCAGAGCTCACCGCGCTTACAGTCATGGTCTTGCCGTTGGAAATCGAGGCGATGAAAGAAGCGTTCTCAGGCCTGATGTAGCCTTTAAAGTGGTCCCACCAAAACTGTTCGTGCGGAAACGGGTGCGCTCGCGATGAATAGTAGATGGTGCCTTTATAGGTCCAAATGCATCCATCCGGGGTTGAGAAGGCGGTGCCCGTCCTATTGTTAGGCTCAACGGTGCTGTGACAGCCAGCAGCCTGCTCCTGGTATACGTCGGAGTTGGTACCGGTGTTGACGACCTGGCGGACGCCGTAATCGGTGCCACTCGCCCAAACGAAGCCGCTATCCAGCGCCCACCCTGTAAAGCTTATGTAATCGACCGGCGAGACGTATCTCCATGTGCAAGAGCCGTCTTTGATTTCCGGGCCAGTACCCGATGGGCCTGTCCCGGTTGACGCACTGATGCACGTTCCCGCTGAAGTCAGTTGATACGCGTGGAGAGGCTGACCGGAGCGCCATGTCCCACCGCTTCGACCGGTTGGCGTCCAGCCCGCGCCGGCAACTACCCGGGTAAATGGGGCGGTTGGTGGACCGGGCGAGTAGGTGTAACCGTGGCTCGAGCGCCAACCCGGAGCGTTGTGAATTTGCGCATTGATATCGAGGCCGTCCGCGTGCGCGCAGATGCAAGCTAAAAACGTCAGAGGTGCGAGCAACAGTTTGAAAGCGTTCAAGGGTGCTACCGAATGGGTTTATACGGCGGGTGCGTCAGCCGATGCGATTGTAGCGCAATTCCTCGTTCCCCGTGCAACCTCTCACGGTTCGTGTCCTGACCGGAGCAACCGCTTTATATTTCACGACGAATGATTGCATTGATGGGTCTTGGCCTTGGTGGCTCTCAGGGGTGGTCCGAGGACTCGCGATTTTGGTGGCGCAACCGATCGAGACAAGGTCGACGCTTTGGCGCGCGCGCCCGTTAACATCCCGGCACGAAAACTATTGGCCCCTTTTTTGACTCAAGGTAACCTAGCTGAAATTTATGAGCTGGGAAGCAATGAATGTTCGGAACTGAAAGCCTACTTGTGAGGCGCTATTTTCGGGCCCCGGGATATGTTCGTAGCTTTGGGCTAAAGGACGGTCTGCGGCTGCTGATTGCGGTCGAGAAAGTACTTCCAAAAGCATCGGACAATGTGCGGGCGTTCAAGGTACCTGGCTATGGGCCGCCAATCCACATGAGGGATTGCCATGCGGACCATTCGATTTTCCGACAATGCCTTGTAATGCAGCAGTACGACTTCCGGATGTGGCCGCAGTTTGCCCGCTTCCAGGAAGAATATGCGGCAACCCTCAAGCGGGGCGATGTGCCTCTGATCATCGACGGCGGCGCCAATATCGGCCTGGCAACCCGATGGTTCGCGGCTCATTTTCCCGAGGCGAAGATTGCCGCCGTTGAGCCGAACTCAAGTAACTTCGCGATGCTGAAACGGAATACGGAAGCGCTTGGGCCGCGAGTTAAATGCCTCGAAGGGGGGCTTTGGGATCGGTCTTCGCGGTTGAAGATCATCAATCCTGAAGCAGGTGCTACGGCCTATCGCGTAGAGGAACTCGATACGGAGGACTCGGATGGAATCCGAGCCTACACAATTGCAGAGATCTGCGACCTTGTCGGCGTCCGATCGCCATTTATTGTGAAGCTCGACATAGAGGGTGCTCAGTCCTACTTGTTCAGAAGCAACACGGATTGGGTGGATGAAGCTAAACTGATCACACTGGAGCTCGACGACTGGCTGTTACCCTGGAGCGGTTCAAGTCGAAGCTTTTTTGCTCGCCTGAGCAAACGCCCATTTGATTATTTGATGCGCGAAGAAAGCTTATTCTGCTTCAACGATTTCAAGGCTGCAGCGCCAGATCGGGTGTCGTAACGTCGGCTGATGCGGTTAGCGCCTCTGACTCCTAGCATCGAACCCTGCCCGCGGAGCTCGGCCAAGGCCGCGATGGGTAAGTGGCCTATTTTGGGTGTGCGTTCCGTCCGTTGGGAAGTGAGTTTCGTGACCTGGATCACACAGGGTTGGCTTTAGCTGGCGAGCCAAACAGCGAAAGACGTCGGACCGATCGCCGTGCGGGCTGCTCAATGAAACGATATGTACAGGACGCGACCAGGAGCGTCGTGATGATGTACCCGACTGCCCAGGCGGCCTCCTGGAGCGTATTCAATGTCGTGCCCGATAGGATCCGATTGGATAGCTCCAACAGAATCCAGTGCACGAGGTAGATGGAATAAGAGATATCTCCCAGGAGCACCAAGGGCGCCGATGACAGGAAAGAGGCTATTAAACCCCGACCTTTGGCGGCGAGAAGGATGATCATAGCGAACGCGGGGAGTGCCAGAAAGTCCATTCCCTGGGAGGAATACGCGCGGAGCAGGAGAGCGCTCGCGATCAATGCCACGGCGCACGGCAGAGCTGGAATTCCATTCTGAAATGCTCGGTATAGCAGGCAGCCGCAGCCGAACTCGCACGCCATCCGAAGCATCCCAGGCGTGCCAGTCACGTTGAGGTCGTGAATTCCAGCCAACCTCATCGCTGCGTACAGCAACGCGAGCGATCCGAACGCAAGAATCAGCGGCGCCGCCACTCCATGCCACCGCTGAGTGAGGCCGAGAAACACAGGAAAGGTAAAATAGGCGAACATTTCTGCGCTAAGCGACCAGGCAGGCGTGTTCCAGCATGTGGGGAGCCAATGCGCCCAGTTTTGAACCAGCAGTGCAGAGGCGATAAACGCGCTGAGGCCCCATCGCTGATCCGCCAAAGGATAGTGCATGAAATATCCAGGAGCGGAAATAACGGTGAGCCCCAGAGCGCAAAGTGTCACGAGGTGAAGCGGATAGATTCTCGCGATGCGAGCCCGGAAAAACTGCAGGTACGCGCGGAAGTCGGTCAGGTGCTCGGCGTACCCGTAGCAGAGAACAAACCCGCTCAAGATGAAGAAGACATCGACCCCCATATACCCGAACCGGATCACCGGAACAGGTTGATCATAGGACATGTGAAAGAGAACAACCCATGCGGCGGCGACGCCTCTAATCCCGGTCAGTCCTGGAATGTTGCGGTTGCGCGATGGGGGGTGGGGTTCGCATCGTCCGGCCAAGTGCGTGATCTCCCATCTGTCTGACGTGCGCAAATCTCGGCCCCCGCCGAAGATGCTACGCCCGTGGCAGTGTTCCCGCGTCAGAGTTCTGCGAGGCTAAGCGCAGGACACGGCGTGGTCCAGTAAAGGTGCGAGGAATGGTATTATGGTCCTGAAATCTGCGGTATGGCGGGGCCGCGAACCAAATGCGGCGCTCCGTGGACGAAGGGATGGCGGTCGCTGCTCGCTATGTCATCCGCGTCGCGAATTCGATTTATATTTTCGCAGGAATTGTCGCGCTCTCTCGCGATAGACGCCACCGCCGTACCGATACGTTCCAATGAAATGAAGGAAGGGTCGATCGCCAGGTGGTACATGAGGCTCGAAAGACGCGTAGCGACTGAACGGGAGCACTATGGCGCCAGGAGCATTGGCGATCATGTAGTTGGACGCGATCTGTTCTGTGCCCCACTTGTCCCAACCTTCGCCGAGTTTGGCGCGCATCCAGTCGGAAAAAAATTCCAGATCCGCGAAGCGAAAGCCGCCTTTGGCAAATCCCCCAAACCCGGAAGATGCGTGGACATAACTGGACGGTGCCGTCGGAGGTAGACCGTCAAGTAGCGCCTCCGACAAAACGCCGATAGTGTCCCATCCGAAGTTCTTGACCCAGCCCTGCGCGAGACGCGCCGTGGCGACTGCGGGCGCAACCTCTTGCCCGCAATCAGAGCCCAAAAGGAAAGAGAGATTAGAACGCCAACATTCGGCCACTTCGGGGATTGGGCCGGACACGAGAGTATCCGCATCGGCTTGGATCACGTAATGCTTGTGGCTGAGCTCGATGATCTTGACAAGCCGTTCCCAGGTGCCTCCGCGCGGGCAGCTGCCGGTATCGATTGTCGCAATGTCCACGAATTCAATACCGGGAATATGGTGAGCCAAAATCGAGATATCGTCTCCGGTCAATGATCCGTCATTGATGACCATGACGCGCCCCTGACCAACGCCGCGATAGAGTGACTTGATAGCAAGTAAGTAGGCCGCCACGTCTCGATGACACAACTGCGACAGGAAGACAGGGGAGTCGCCCCGCACTGAAAGCGGCGCCGTCGTCAACACTCTTGCCGCCGTCTGGTCGAAGCGGTATTTGGCCCATGTGCGGCGGGCTTTGCGGATTGCCCGCGTGGGCACGCTATCATGCATTGAGATGCCTCATCGCAGCGGCCAAATCGGTTACGCGACTGGGGCGCCCCTGGCATTCGCCCATGAAAAATTGAAAGTAGCCGTCCAGCGTTTGAAGGAATGCCTCTCGTTCTGCCAGGTCTTTGGCGTAGGGAGTTCCGCCTGGCAAGAGGGTCGAGCTATGATAGGTTAACATGAAATAACGCTCCCCTCGGGCGAGCGCGCTGCGAGTGTGTCGCTTCATATCTTGGAGATTGTGCCCCTCCGGCGATAACCGAAGGCGCTCGAGCAGCCTGAACCTCGCCGAAACGCCAAGAAGGCGCAACGGCGTCGGTGAGCGCGCTAATGCGGGGTAAAGGGTCGCCCCCGCAGTAGCGAGCACGCCGGCAAAATGGACCGACAGCGGCAGCCCAATGAGGTCGGCTCCAGCCCGGAAAGGACCGAACGGAAAAGCGGTGAAGTCCGGCCCGCCTGAATCCGAAAAGTCCGTGTGCGGCACGACGCTGGTATCGATCCGGAACCCCAATTCGCGCAGAATTTGGAATGTCGCTGGTCCGAGACCATATCGGCCGGCTTTGTAAATCGTCGGCCGATGACGAAACGCCCTCTCGATCTGATCGGTCAGTCGCGCAAGCTTCTCGCGTTCCAATGCTGCGGGCAGGTTGCCGGGGAACGAATTGTACGTGTTGACCGGCTCCTCTTCAGGTGGGGAGACCCAGGGGTGCAAATGCGCGCCGATCTCGCAACGGCCCTCATCCGCGATAGCGCGGAGGGAGCTCACAGCTTGTGGCGTGCTGGCGACTGGAAAATCAATCACATAGGTCGGCACAACACCATGCTGGTCCATTATCTCTTGTGCGAGTGATTGATAGAGGATGTTCGTGGTGCTACGGGAGTTGGAATCGAATGGTGCGCCCCAATCGAATTCTTCTTCCGTATCGACGACCACCACGAGGGTGGGCTGCCACGCTTCAGGCACCTGAATCGGTCGCCAAGTGGGATCCGGCTGCAGCCCAGGTTTACTCATTCCTGGCGTCTCGAATCTGCTGGGCCATGCTTCCCACCGCGTCGGCTATGCCACCGTACGTGCGTTCGAATCGTGTGACTTCGCAGCCATCGGGGTCGGCGATGATCGGGTCGCATGCAGGCGAAGACAAGAAGCTGCCCAGCATAACGAGAGGCGCTAGCAATGAGGGGTAGCGTCCTTTGACCCAAGTACCATTCGTGTCGTCGAAAGTGATAATGAGATTAGCCCGCCGAACGGCTTCTAGCGAAAGATATTGAGACCGGTGATCCCGCAAATCGATGTCCCAGTTTTCGGCGGCTTTCACGGCGTTCGGAGGTGAAGGTGCACCCTCTCGCGGGAGGTTGCCGAAGGAGCGTATGTGAATTTCTGGCTGACGCTCAAGTTCTCGGCGAAGCAGTGCCGCAGCCATCGGACTGCGGCAGATATTGCCTTGACAGACGAAGGCAATCTCCAGTTCGCCGACGTTTTTTGCGGCATCGCGCAATGCGGCCTGGTCTCGATTTCGCGTACGATCAGCCGCGCGGGTAAACGCTACCGATGCAGCAGCCCGCCATTCCTCGAACTTATCAAGTAATTCGTGCCAGGCGGGACGCGGATCGTCCGCGACGAGGATGTCGTATACTTCCCGCCCGACGAATAGGCGGCTGTATTCGAACAAAATCCGCAGCGCAAATTTTGCCAGATTGACAGGGCCCTTTATGGATCTGGCACGTGCGAATTGTTGGCGCGCGTCGGGTTTGAAGTTTCGCGCGTAAATGCCGAGCTTGTATGGGGCTGAAGGAGTGGAGACGCCTTCAACGAGAAGTCTGTACCAGCGATACGGAAAGTCCGCGCCGACGGCGACCGGTAAGGGCAAAGATCCCCACGGCCGCGCATTTACCTCGAGAAGGATCCAATCCCCTGACTTGTCATCAACGCGAAATTCGAACATGGCCACGCCTGTGTGACCGGTCGCTTCGATCATCTTGCTCACCGCGTCCAGCAACGGTCGGGAAAGAGCCTCGCTGACCCGGTAGTAGCTTGCGCCTTGATATTCATGGACCCGACGATGCTGAAACGCTTGTATCACCTGACCACGCTGGGCAAGGACAGAAACTCCCACGCCGGTGCCGGGAAAAAAGGCTTCGACGAAATGCGGCCCCTCAAGCTTTGGCAGGGCGTCCGCGATCTCAGCTTCGTTCGCGGCTATGATGACGCGGTTGCGCGCGTAAAGGCGATCGAGCGTGTAGGAGCCGGTCGGCTTTATCGCTAAGGGGAGTCCGCCTTCAGCGATCAACGTGTTGGTGCCGTCGCTCGGCCGGATCATGCGCCCTTTCGCGACAGGTACTCCCAGTCGCTGCGCTAGCTCTCTCGTCTTTTTTTTGTCGAAAAAAACTTCGAGGCTATACGGGTCCGGGATGGCAAGTCGGGTCTGTGTCGAGAGCCGATCACGGTGGTGGTGCAGCGGGAGCAATGCGCGCTCATCGCACGGGATTACGGCTGCGAACCGCTCGTTTTTCAGTAAGTCCTCGAGAGCCTGCAGCCATTCCGATCCATCGCCGAAATAGTAGGGAAGCCAATGGACCTTCGAGATGTACCGGGACTTCAGTGCCGGTGACTGGAATGAAAACGGAGCTGCATGAACTTCAACGCCGCCTCGGCCGAGAGAGCGTACCGTGGCAAGAAAACTCCTCGTGTCATCTCCGATGACAAGGGCATTTCGGGGGGCGCGCATTTGGGGCGTATTCGGATCGGGATTGGTCGAATAATGACTGGTTTAGGCCTACGGTAATCGGACGACATTGCTAGCCTTGTTTACTCGTTCCCGTCGCCGTGCCAAATAGGGTCTATGATAGGTTCTGGTGGGTAAACCGCAAAGGGGCCGGGCGTTTAATGCTTTGCACTACTTTCACGGCCCTTATTAAGCCTCAGAAGCCGGAAGCGTGCTCGTTGGGTTCATAATGGCACACCCGACGGCCTCCGCAAATGACCCGGTCGGAACCGCCGCGGCAATCACGTTCGCGATCGAACCTCTTCCGCCGCTCCGCGAATTGGAGACCTCCTGGATCCGGCTGGACGTTGCCGGGACCCACTCTTTCTTTCTGACCTGGGCTTGGATTGGAACACTGCTGCGATGCCTGCCGTGCCCTCCGCAGGTACGACTGCTACGCGCAAAGCGGGGCAGTGAGACAGTAGCACTTGCCATATTGACTCTGAAGCGCACCGTCCGCGCCGGAGTTCCGCTGATTCACGGGTGGTTGAACGCGACGGGAGATCCGGCATACGACTGCATTACGATCGAGCATAACGGTTTCGCCTCGGCAGGTGTTCGGGCGAATGACCTGTGGAGCGCATTCGGCGAATGGTTTGCCAAAGGTGTAACTGCCGCGAACGAAATCCTGGTCATCGCTACCGATCCCGAGACCGCAGTTTTGTCGAAGTCTCGCTTCGATCTCGAGCACCGCGATACCGGGTTTCGAACGCCCTTGAAAAGTCTCGGAGACCTCGAGGGATTCATGGCCTCGTTGAGCCGGAATTCGCGGCAGAAGTTGCGCCGAAGTATTCGCGACTACGAGCGGGACGCTCCGCTGTCTATGCAGGTAGCGCGTGATACAGAGACGGCTCTTGCGTTTCTCTCAGAAATGAAAGTGCTTCACGTTCGCTCTTGGACGCGCCGCGGCAAGCGGCACGCGTTTGCAAATCCGTTCTTCGAAACGTTTCATCGATCCCTCATTCGTGTGGGGGTGGACAGCGGAGCGGTCGATCTCCTGCGCGTCTCCGCCGGAGACAGGCCCATTGGGTATCTCTACAACTTTGTCCGAAACGGCACGGTGTCGAGTTATCAGAGCGGCTTCGATGACGCCGATACTCGTTTGCGGCCTGGTTATGTGTGTCATGCTGTGGCGATTGCTCACTATGCAGCGGCAGGGATGGCCGAATACGACTTTCTTGCCGGTGGAAACGCTTTGAAGCATTCCTACGGCTCCCAAAACTACGACCTCTATTGGATGCGGGTCCGCGGGAATAAAATCGTTGTCCAGGTCGAAGGCGTAATGCGCAAAATTCTGGCGGCCGTTAGGAACGGGCCTTAGAGTTCCCGTGCGGTGGCGTCCTGGGCAGGTGGATTCGGGCCGGCCGGTTAACGTTTACTCTCAGCGAGGGTGGTGGAGGTCTATTCGTGCTCTCCGCCGCTAGGCTAGAACGTCAATCTTGGCCGGACCTTATGGTGGGCGCGGACGAAACCCGAACTGAAAGCTGGCACTCATGCGTGGCCTAGGTCTGCTTTTGGGAGTTGTGGGGGCTCTCGGCCTTACCCTGCCGTATCCGTACGTCGGCGTGTTGCTATGGACTTGGTTTGCGCTTCAGCAGCCCCACCGCGAAGTTTACGGGTTTGCGCAGACGGCGCCGCTTAATTTCGTCATGGCCGTTGTCACGCTGGGGGCATGGGTCCTTTCTCGGGAACGCAAAACGGTCCCGACTGGCTTCCTCTTTTGGATGCTGGTCCTCTTTCTTCTCTGGATGGCACTCAATTCGTATTTCGCTTTCGACGTCGCACAATCAGCCCCCATTTGGGACCGGACGTGGAAGACATTCGTGCTGGGGTTCGTCATTGCGGCAATGGCAACCAGCCGAACGCGCATATACGCCCTCATCTGGATTATCGTGATATCCCTCTTTTTCTACGGGGTTAAGGGTGGGCTCTTCACGATATTGACCGGGGGACACTTCCACGTGAATGGCCCGGAAGAAACCCAGATTGGCGATAATAACCAATTGGCCACAGCTCTTTTGATGGTGCTGCCGCTTGCGAACTGGCTACGGGGACAGGTCGCCGACAGACGCATCTCATTGCTGCTGATGGGCGGGATCGGACTTACGATCATCGCGGTTATTGGTACTTATTCACGGGGCGCCCTGATCGGGTTGGGTGCGCTCGGCCTTTTTATGCTGCTGAGGTCGCGGAACAGATTTGTTTACCTCGCCGCCGCCGCGGTCCTTGGTCTCTTCGTCATTAATTTCATGCCTCAAAGTTTTCTGCATCGGGCTACAACAATTTCCGAGTCGACGGACTTGGCGGCATCTGACAGGAGCGATGTCGACGCCTCATTCGAAGGTCGGCTGGATGCTTGGCGCGTGGCGACCGATTATGCTTCGGACCATTTCCCGTTCGGCGCCGGCTTTAGTAATCTCCAGCTAGGACGGCTTTACACTTCTTACTCGCCGGGCCATGTCCCGCACGCGGCGCACAGCATTTACTTCGAGGTCTTGGGAGACCACGGATTTGTCGGTCTGGCGATGTACCTCATCATCATCGCGGCTGCATTTCTGAAGTGTTCGCGTATTATGTCGCTCACCAAGAACGCGCCGGAGCGCCGGTGGGCCTACGATTTGGCTCTCGCCATACAGGGCAGTCTCTTCGTATTTTGCATCGCCGGTGCGGCGCTGAGCTTAGCGTACTACGACTTGTTCGTGATCGATCTTGCCATGCTGCTGCCCCTTTGGGTCATTGTGCGCTCGGCGCTGAAGACACCAAAATGGACGCCAGTGCATGCTGCAATGCCGCATGTGCTGAATGGTCGCAATCAAGTGGAAGCCGGCTAGAAATGTCCTGGAGCCGGCGAAACGCCACTCGCCCCTTTTTGACCGAATCGGCCTTTGATCGGCTTGGGGGAGGCGTGCCGACGAGCCTGGCGCTCGACGCGTTCGTGAGCCGAATGGAAAAGCATACGACCGACCAGCGGCGCAGCTATCACTGAAGCGACTACCCAGCCCGCGAAAGCGTAGAAAGCGGAAATATGCCCCACAATGCCCACGATCGTTTCCCCGCGGAGTTGACGCGCCCGACGAATCTGGCATTCCAAAGGTTAATATACTGTAAAATTCACGACGCCGCTTGAGTCCAGTCCGCTCCGGCACGGATCATCCACTGGTTTCTTCATCGAGCGATGGCTGAAGTTAAAATTCTTCCCCTAAGCGACTCAGCTCGTTTGGAAGGTCTCTTCCAAGATCCGCAATCGGCGGAAGGCTCGTGGGGATGGTTTCAGTCTCTGGCCGAAACGACGTTGGAGCCCGGTGAGCAAGCAGTATGCGCAGTCGCCTTCGAAGGCGGGACTGCCAAGGCGGCGTTGCCGCTGGCGCGCAAGGGCGGTCTGCTCCGAGCGCTGACAGCGCCGTACACGACACGCTATGTGCCCGCATTCGCAGATGCGAAATGGGCTTCTTATCTGGGGGCGCGGGCGCGATCGTTCGTGAACGGATCTCTCCAAATCGACGCTCTGGATGCTACAGATCTCAAGATCGCGGCATTCCTCGACGGGTTGACTTCTTCGGGGTTGTTTGCGGCGCAATATCTGAATTTCGCAAATTTTTACGAGAGAATCGCCAGCTTCGAGACGTATTGGATGGCGCGCCCGTCGAGGTTGAAGTCCACCGTGCGGCGGAAGCTCGCGCAGGCGGCGGTCGACCAAATTGAATTTCGGTGCCATCGCAGCGAATTAGCTAAAGCGGCTCAGACTTATGAAGAGGTATATCGGGCGTCCTGGAAACAGGCTGAGCCGCATCCGAGATTCATCCGCACGATGGTGGAGAAGGTAGGGACATACGGGTTTGTCCGCATCGGAATTATGAAACTCCGAGGCGCCCCGGTAGCCGTTCAGATCTGGCTCGTGTGTGGGGGCAAGGCGACAATCTTCAAGCTCGCGCATCGCGAGGACGTCAAAGAGCTCTCTCCGGGAACTTTGTTGACTCACTGGATGGCGACCACCTTGATACGCGACGAGGGGCTCGCGGAGATCGATTTCGGCCGGGGCAGCGACGCATATAAGCGCGATTGGCTGGCAGAATCCCGGACCCGCAGCGGTGTAATCGCTGGAAATTGGAGCACGTTGGCGGGGCTGCGTGCAATTGCAGCCGAGGTCGTGCCGACGCGCTTGTCTGCTGTGGTGCAGAAATTCCAAACCTGAGGCCGCTCATGGTTGCTGAAGCGACAAGCAACCGTTTCATCTGGCTATGCGGGACTGCGCCGGGGCAGGGGATGGCTGGTTCGCCAAAGGGCTGCGGCTTTCTGAAGTGGATCCAGTCCCACTTCTTGCCACCAGGCGTTCTCGTTACCGTAACGATGCAATTCGCGATGGTGTGTCCTGCAGACAGGCACGGTGAACTCGTCACTGACTTTGCGTCCCAAAGCTCGTAGCTGAGCGAACTTGACGTGGTGGGCGTCAGACGGGGTACGGCCGCATACGAGGCATGGCTAGTCGCAACAAACCTGAGGTGTTCCTTGTCCCGGATGCGGCGCGGCTCAGGAAAGGTGAGCACGCTCTTGTCGATCCGGCCCACATCAGCAGCTTTCTTGCCAGGCCGCCGGTGCCGCGACCGCCCGGTGGCCGCGGGGGAAGGGTTTTCAGACGGGACATTTGAGAGATCGAGCTGCGGTTGGCGATCTTTCACCATCCGTTCTCGCACGCTCTCGCCGTTATCGCTTTCATCGTCGTGGAAATCTGCCAATCGTCTTGAAAACGACTCTTCCAGCCGTCGAGCGTCCTCCTCCTGAAGTGCATTCTTAACCGGCAGGATGCGGTGCGCCCAGGAGGCGAGACCGTCGCCGGAGCTGATCTGCTTCAGGTCATTCAGGAGCTGCTCGCATTTCTGAGCAGACTCTTCCCTCGTCAGCAGGGAGCGGGCAGGAACCACAGCTGCCTTGCCCGAGCGATGACCCGACCTGGCTGTAGCGAGCGACATTATCGCGTTTGCGGACTCGGCCGGAGTCGGCCCATCAGCGGGTGACTGGATGCTGGGCCCGTGGACTATCTGCTTTGGCACTCCTGTCGCCGCGAGATGACATGCCGTGCCCTCTGCCGCCGCCGCCGTCGTCTCATGTGCTTCACATGGGGACTCTCTTGGCGCTTGCGTAGGCGGCTTCCGTTCAGCCAGATCCGGCGCATCCCTGTCATCGTCCCCGGCAATGCCCACTAGCGTGAACAGCGAGTGCCGCCGCGCATAGGTGAGGGCGGCGCCTAACCGGTGTGGGGCATTGGCTTCCGTCCATGCGCAGACTGGCCATTCCGAGGACATCCACTCGCCTGAGGCATGGACCAGTGTGGTGGCCAGCCGGATGAGGCCACTGTCCTTGTCAATCGAGGTCGCCTGTACGGCCGCGATCTCGTGCTTGCCAAGGCACTTGCGGACGATTTCGAGTCCACTGGAGAGGGAGGCATAACGGAACGTTTTTCCGTCCTCCGGTGGCGACTCGGAGAAGAGCGCCCCGATCAGCGACTTCTCCGGGTTGGTGAGCTCGATCTGCGCCTTGGCCAGAGCCGCGGCAATCGCTCCGATGCTCTCACTGGATCGCTGCATGGCCGACCTCCACGGTCTCGAGAACATCGAAGCTGATGGCGCCGGACTTTGAGCGCTCGGCCCGCAGGCCATGACCGGTGGCCTCCTTGGCATCTTCCGGCATGAGCTTCTTGAGTTCGCTCTTGGCCGCCTCGTGTTCGAAGAAGGGCAGGCGGGTGCGGAAGTAGATGCCGGCAAACTCCGCCCAGGCATTGGAGCCGGTCATGTCGACCGAGCGGACCGCCTCGATGCGGGGGCGGGGTGCCTCCACCCCGAAAATATACGGGGTCTCGCCGGTCTCCACGCAACGCAAGAACTTCCGCTCAGCCGTGATCAGCAGGTGCTGGTAGAGCGGGTCGGCATTGATGACGAGATGCACCCACTTGCCGCCGCCGGTGATGATCGACAGCGAGGCCTGCCGGGCATTGATCACCCACATATTGTGCCGAAGCTGGGCCATATGCTTCTCGGCTGCCCCTTCCTCGGAGAAGGACCAGGGCAGCATGAATTTGGCCTCGTAGACGGCTCCTGAGGCCCCCACGACCCCATCCAGGGTCGCCCCCATCCACTTGTTCACCGGATGCCGCACCCGGCGCTGGACATCCTTCACGTTGAGGCCGGTTTGCGCCTCGAACCACATCCGGTTCAGGTCTTCGGTGGCATTCCCGAGCTGGATGATCAGGTTACCGGAGAGGTCGTCCGGTTTGACCTTGCCACGCTTCTCCCGCCAGAGCCGCAGCAGACGGCCCTCGTCCTGGCCCATGATGATGCGGGCGTCCGAGCCGCCGATGTAGGTGCGGCGGTCCGCGGCTTGACGTTGGGTAACTTGTTCTAAGGTCATGTCTGTGCCACCTATGTTCGATCGCCCGTATGGGCTAAATAAGTCTATATGGTTAGAAAACACCCACATGGACCGGTCTGTCAAGCGATATCGCCTAGCCGGCGCACAAATTCGCGCGGCAAGAGCATTGCTGCATTGGAGTGCTGCCGATCTGGCCCGTGAGGCGATGATCGGGATAAATACGATCCGACGAGCAGAGATCGTCGACTACGAGACGTCCTTAACGACCGCGAACGAGGCGGCAATCCGCCGGACCTTGGAAAGCGCTGGCGTCGAGTTCATCGAGGCAAACGGCGGTGGTCCGGGCGTGCGGCTTCGAACGCCCCAAAACGGCAAAACCTAGGCTTGGGTGGCGCGACCAATTGGAATGGCCTGTCCGCGCCGCGATGGCCCGAAAACGGTAATGCCGGGCGTATGGCGGCAAGGGCTGCGATCGCTAGATCAGGCTTTTTTGCCGGGATGCCGCGTTCTTGTCATTTGCAGCGCGGACACTGAGGTAAGCTGCACACGGATTACCTTTTGGGAGATGCTCAAGGTGAGTTGCGACGACTGCGGTGCTCTCCTGCGGCCTCAGCTGGGACAGTCTCGATGAATCCCATTCGGAGCCGCGCTACCGCCTTGCTGTCAGTGGCATTGCTCCTGACTTCCACCTCCGCACACGCCGCAAAAATCGTAGAAACGAAAGGGGAGACCGATTCAGTCCTGATCAAGATCTCGGGTGAACTAGTCGCAGGAGACGAAAACAAGTTTGTGCAAATTGCCGGGACGTCAGACCGCGCAACGGTAATCTTTCAAGGCCCTGGTGGAAACCTGGTCGCAGGTATCGGGATCGGTAAGATCATCCGATTCAAGCACTTCGACACGTTGGTTCCGAACGGCAACGTCTGCGCGTCCGCCTGTGCCTTGGCTTGGCTCGGCGGCGCCAGCCGACTGATAGGAGCGACAGGTCGGATCGGCTTCCATGCGCCTTATTTTCGTGCTCCAGGGGGCGGCATTCTCGCGGCCAGTCCTGCGGGGCAGAAGTTCGTGAAAGAGTACCTCAATGAGCTCGGGCTCTCGAAGCAGGCGATCGTGTACATCACCGAGACGCCGCCCCAGAAACTCAAATGGCTTGGATTCCTTGAGGCAAGAGGGGTCGGGATTGAAGTTCAGCGCGCTGGGCGTCCCCCTTGAATCTCCAAATGCGTCCTCCTTTGAGAGCTGAATTCACCCAAGGTTGGCTCAGACGCTCGGTCTGGCCAATGTGACGCGAACGCCAAGACAACCCATGAAGGATTAATGTGGAACAGCTCGCAACGACGCGCGCGGCCTGGGCGTATCGACTCGTGTTGTTGCTGGTCATTCTTTTCATACTTTATGGCTCTTTGTTCCCCTTCGACTTCCAGGAACGCAGTTATCCTGGCGGCCCGCTGTTCTATCTTTTGAGTACATGGCGCGTATGGGATCACCGTGGTGACCTGCTCGCGAACATTCTGCTCTACCTGCCGTTTGGTTTCTTTGCCGTCATGGCCTTGCCATCGCGACTTCCTGCGGCTCCAAAATTCCTGATCGCGCTGATTGCCGGCGTGCTGCTCTCCGGCGGAGTTGAAACAGCGCAATTCAATGATGCGGGCCGTGTCACTTCGATGGGCGATGTGTACGCAAATGCGATCGGCACCGCTGTCGGGGCTGTGGCCGGTAGTCTGCTCCACAGGTCGTGGCGTTGGCCGCTGGTCGCCGAATTGATGGCCAATCCCGTCGAGACTCTCCTTCTCGCGATGTTCTTTGCGTATCGGCTGTTTCCTTATGTGCCTGTAATCGATCTGCACAAATACTGGCACGCCGTCAGGCCGATGCTTCTGACGCCCAGCATGCCGCCGGGAGAATTCTTCCGTTACCTCGTCACGTGGCTCTTCATCGCAGCTCTTGTAGATGTGCTTTATGGATGGCGCCGTTTATTGCTTCTGTTCCCGCTTATCTGCGGGCTGGAATTTGCAGGCAAGGTGGTGATTATCGGCGCCGAGCTAAAACTGAACGATTTGCTCAGTGCGGTCGCGTCCATCATATGGCTTCTGCTTCTGCGGCGATTACCCGTCAAGTTCGGCCTGCTCGCAGTCGCCTTTGCCGCGATGATCGCAATAGAGCGCCTGCAGCCGTTCCAATTCGAGATCGTGCCACGTGATTTCGGCTGGGTTCCGTTCGGCAGCTTCATGCACGGTTCGATCAGCGTCGACATCCAAGCCTTCTGCCAGAAATTCTACGAATACGGTGGCCTGATCTGGCTCCTCAACCGGAGCGGAATGCGCCTGCTGGCCAGTACATTGCTGGCAGCGGTGCTCCTGCTCGTCACCAGTTTCGCAGAGCGATGGCTGCCCGGCCGATCGGCAGAAGTCACGGATGCCGTCATGGCGCTGATACTTGGCGGCACATTCGCTTTGCTGGGCGAACAACTGCGTCCAGTTCCCGCAGCGGTCGGGGGCGATCCCCACATGCGTCCTCCAGGGTCACGATAGGAGCGCGCTACCCAACGCCGGCTAAATTGCTTCCGGCGCGATACGACTGTTATTCTATGACTGCTTCGGCAGCGCGGAGGGGTCCTATGGCGACCACATTCTGGTTGGTACTGGTGCTCGCGACAGACGCGGGCAACACCTCAAACATGCTCCACGTTGGAAACTTTTCGGGCAAAGATCAGTGCCAGGCCGCAGGCCGAGGGATGGTAGGATCGGGGGCGAGCCACGTCAGTTACATTTGCGTTCAGGCAAACGAGGTTGGTAAACAGCCGCCGCCGTAAGGCGATCTGTTACGCGGCGACCAGGCGTGCTGGATTTGCACAGGCAGCGCAATAAAGAGCGTCTTTGCTGGCGCGTGTCACACTGTCTCTGCTCGCGGGCGTCGCTCTATTGAACTATTGGGGGGCGGGGACGAGGTTCCAAGTCCAAGTGCTTTTCAGTTCGTGCTCGCGTGTGCTGCGGACACGAATTGAACCTCGAGATCCTTGTGGTGTCGCGAAATCATTCGACATGAAATGCGTGCATCGCCGCGGCGAGAGAATATCAATTCGAAGGCCTCGGGAATATCAGCTCCGGTTGCGACTTTCAGTTTGGCGCCGGAAGGACAAATCGTATCGACATGGCATGGGCTCGCTGGCTCATTCGGTCGGCCCTTGAGCCATGCGACGCGCCACTTCTTGGCAGACGGCGGGGTGCTTTCCGTGTGCATGGGCTGGATTGTAAGGAATAAGTGCTTTCCAAGCGGAAAACGCGATCATAAAATTTAGGCACTGTGCCAACCGGCGTGCGCATTTGGTAAATAAAGAAGAAATGGTGTTTGGTTCTCAACGGCAAGTGGCTGGCTTTGACGATCCAAGGGCGCCTGTGGAAACCGGCGGAACGGTCGCCATAAAAGGCCTCGTTGATCGCCTTGTCGATTGCGAGGCATGCCGCGGCTCGACAGCCGGTGAGGCGGCGCTCCGCTAAGGAGCGGCCAGGTGAGAAGCTTTCGGAGGCTGAGACGGACCGGCAGCGGTTGGCCGCTTCGGAGAAGGGGCTGTCTTCTTGGTGCTATAAAGGATGCCGCCACCCATTCCGTCGGCGATAATCGATCCACTGGTGTTCGGGGCGTAGAGCGTGCCGCCACCGTTGCCGTTGCTAACAAACGTCGATAGTCCGTCAGGCCCGAATACAAAGCCTCCACCCATTCCATCTCCGACGATGTGGGTAACACCGTCAGCTCCAAAGATGGTCCCGCCAATGATGTCCTCCATTGAGGCGCGGCCACTGGTTTGTGCCGGAAGCTTTGTGCCTTGTGAGAAGGCAGCCGAGCAGAGGAAAAGGTCGGCGACGCAAAACGCGGCGATTCCGATCCTGGACGGGCTCATGGTACGGTCTCGGGCCTACGGTACAGCATCAAGTCATACCTGTTCCGCCGGTTCCATGGTCAGCTATCGATTCGGTTAACGACGTTCAGAACCAGACTGTGTGCGAGGACGGACTTTTGGACTTTCCAGAACCCTCCCGGCCGTTCGACGGAAAATCGGCCGAAGGAGCTCTGTCGGCCGGTATCGGGATACGATTTGTTAAAAGATCGCGTTTGCCGGTGCCATGACACCTCCGCGCGAGCCAAGGACGCAGGTCAGAAAACCTCGCCTGTTGCAGGTGAGATCGTCCCGGCAAGTCCACGTGCAGAGGCACCCAGACGCATCGGCCCGCATGAATGCAGCGGCATTGTCGAATGTCAGACCAAGGTATGGGGATGGGCTCGAACGATCGGAAATGCCTCGAGTAATTGAGTTTGCGCACGCGTCAGCACCGCCGGGATGCGTACCGGCACGGGTGCCGGCGCAGTGGATAGAACCGAATCATACCGTTGCCACCTCACTACCCGAGCAGTTTAATCACCGCGTAAACAACACACTCGTCTTGTCACCTGCAGAATTGCAATTGGTAACCATGGGGACTGGCGGGCTCGGGGAGTAATACGTTTTGATCGTGATAGGACTTGGGACGGGGCGCTCCGGCACCGCGTCGATGGCGACGCTTTTGTCTTCTCAGCTGGACGCGCTCTGCTTCCATGAGATGAACCCGGCTTGCGTCCGGTTCTATGGCACGCCGCGTCCGATCCTCAACGCGGTCGACGAATTTCAGGCCATTCTCGACGGCGGAGATCCTTCGAACATCACCGTTGATCTCACGCGCCCGCTGGTGGCGAAGGCTTATGATAAGCTCTGCAAGAGGCCGCGGCTCCGGCTGCTCGGAGATATTTCATTCTATCATCTGAGCTATGTGGAGGCGATCGCCGCGCGCAATCCGAACGTGCGCTTTCTCTGTACGCGCCGCGATGTGGACCTGACCGTAGCGAGCTGGATGAAGAAACTGCGCGTGCCGCGGTGGCGCTCCAAGCTAGTGGCGGACAAGATTGCCAGCCTGATCACCAGGGTCCCCTTCTATACGACCACCAATCCGTTCATGAATCACGACGGGTCGGAATGGGAGCCCGATTTGGTTTGGGATAAATGCTTTCCCAAATTCCACGCGGCTTCGATGCAGGATGCGGTGAGGAAGTACTGTGAATTCTATTACGCCGAGGCGGCTCGTCTCTCTGCTCGACTCGCGCCCGTCTTCCGCTTCGTCGACATCGATCGAATGAACGACCCCAGTTATCAGTCGGAAGTTCTGGCGTTCATCGGAATACCAGAGCGTGAACGTGTTTATACAATCGCTCATGCAAATCGGTCGGAGGAGGAAGACCTCCACGACAGTGTCCAAGGTGCACCCGCCGAGGTCCGCAAGAGCTTCGATCGAAGCTCGGCGCGCGCAGCCTGAAATTGAGCTGCGGCGCATCTTGCACGAGGGGTTGCGGCTAAGTCGAGCGATTAGCTCTCAAGCATGCCGGTTTGCGGCCAAGTGGGCTGACCTCGGTTAGGCGTCTCGAACGACGCGGTCTGCGTGCTGCAAATAGCAACTTAGGGAGCGTCCCGCCTGCGATCATCCCATCAGAGGAAGGGCGCCGGGCTTATCCGGGCCAACGTGCCCCCGAGTAGCCCGTCGTGCCGCAGGAGGCTCACCTGAGCGTCGCCTCAGACATGTGGCCGAAATTCTCCGGTTTCAAGCTGCGGCGTAAGTGCGTTTGTGACTGTGCTGCCGCAACATAGGCTCCATCGCGTATTGCCAGACGATGCTGTCGATCTCGCGCGAGTGCCGTATCAATTCATCAAGCACGGCATAGCAAGGTTGACGCAAGCCGCGGTGCATCACAGTCGCACCGATAGGCACGAAGCGAAGACCAAGCCTATCGAGGATTCGGATGAGGGACGGCTCCATCACGGCCGCGAGATGTGTAATGCCGTGCTCGACACAGATACCGAACAGCCCACGTATCAACCCAAGAGACATGAACGGCATCAGGCGCCTTTCATTCTCGATCACGAGGGAATCGCTCAATCCGAGATCTGCGAAGCGTTCCTCGCCGCGCCGCTGACGGAACTGCTTCGACACGGCGAAGCGTGACATCTCTGCCGTATGTGCGAGGGGAAACGATTCGAAGTGGCGTCGATCGCTGCCCTTCAACAGGGTCGCCATCGGAAGAGGTCTGAAACGCGGGCCTGGCAGAATGACGCGCGATGTTCCGGCCACTTCACCAGTTCGCCGATGCAGGAGCAGAGTGTGGATCGACCTGTCGTCGTCGTCGTCGCTTTCACAAGCGGGCGCGTGGTGATCCGCATCCTCGAAGGGATTCTCGATGCAGTAAACTTGGTAGCGCAGGCGGTAGGCTTCACGCACAAGCCGCGGTGTGGCTGCGCGGATGACTTCGAAATGGCGATCGTAATGGACTGGAATATCGAACGCGGTATCTCGCATCATGAACCCCCCGTGGCCGCTACGTCCTTGTCACCCAAGAACGCGGCGAATTCGTGATCCATCGCACGGCGACATCTCGATATCCGAAGGCGGTGTTCGAGAAGGACGAAGGTCCCAGCCACGGAGTGTGCGATCAGGAAGCCCTTCAAAGAAAGTCGTTTTCTGCCCGCGCGACCATCCCATTCTTACAAGTTCAATGCTGCGTTCGCGCTGGCTGAGTCATTCTGCCAGCGTTCGCTGTTTAAGCAATACCTAACTGATCGCGGAGGGCCCGATCCGCGAACCAGCTAAACAGCCATCTGATACGCCGGCTCGACCGCAGCTTGCTGACGCGGATCGTTGCGTTCGCGCAACAGAGGCTCCATGGCGTATTGCCATACGAGAGTTTCATTCTCGCGCGAATGCTCGATGAGGTCATCAAGTAGGGCAATGCATGGCTGCCGGAGCCCGTGGTGTACGACGACCCCGCCAACAGGGGCAAATTCCAGCCCGAGCTTGTGCAGGATCCGAATGAGGGCCGGCTCCATCACGGCCGCGATGTGGCTAATGCCATGTTCAAGGCAGATCCCGAACATTCCGCGAATGAGCCCAAGCGAGACAAACGGCATCAAGCGCCTTTCAGTCTCGACGGAAGTGGAATCACCGAAGCCGGCGTCGGCATAGCGCTCCTCGCCGCGGCGCTTACGAAACTCCTTTGAAACAGCAAAGCGAGAAAGTTCCACCGTTTGTTCGACGGGGAAGCTGTCGAAGCGGCGTCGGTCTGCGCCATAGAGAAGGCTCGCCATCGGCAACGGCCGAACTCGCTGTGGATCAGGCAGGATGACTCGGGTCGTCCCGGCGATCTCGCCCGTTCGGCGGTGCAAAAGCAGCGTGTGAATCGACCGATCGTCATCGGCGTCGCTTTCACATGCACCAATTTGCTGTTCGGGGTCCTCGTACGGGTTCTCGACACAGTAGACTTGGTAACGAAGGCGGTAGGCCTCGCGGACGAGCTTCGGCGTTGCAGCCCGAATCACCTCAAAGTGGCGATCGTATTCCACCGGAATATTGAATACCGTGTCCAGCATGATCTTTTCCTTGCGGGTTCATCGCGTCGTTGTCCGCAATGGTCCACGAAGGCGGCTAAGCGTTCCTTCACAAAAAGGATTAAACCCCTGCTAATAGGACTCAACATTAAAAAGTCCGGTAGCTGATCGCTAAAATCGTCTGCAATAATGGGTCCTCGATAAAAAACGGGTGTTTAGCGGCGCTCGCCGCTTCTAAAGCGGCGTGTCATTCGGATCTTTACGGCCGTCCTGGCCATGGAGGAGAGGGCAGAACAACTCCTAAACGCATCGGCCCGCTGTGAAATAAGAGATGGGGCCGGGAGTACTTCGATGGAGGTCGTATATCGTGTGGGCCACAGCGGGCCGTCGAAGTCTTCCACGATAGGCCCCAAGGGGTGTCAAAAACCTTTACAGAATCGCGTTCAAAGCCCTCATCCGGCCGCCACTGATGAACTGCGCGCTTCGATAAGTTATTGATTACACGAAATAAATTATTCTGAGTGCCGCCCCGTTCCGGTTGGCATGCTTGTTGCTAGCCCTCTTGGCGAGGCGGAAGCCCGGACGACCGGGCCCCAGATTGATCGCTTGGACAACCTCCTCGTGAGAATGGAGAATTAGTATGATCGCAACGACCTTGAGGAATGGACTGTTCGCCACGGCGGCGGCAGGCGCCCTGATGGTTGGCTTCAACATCAGCGCAGCGCAGGCTGCGGCGCTGCCCTTCTCGATCGACCCGAACGTGCTGGTTACAGGCGGCGGTTATCCCGCCTCTGTCACCGCCACGGACATTAACGGTATCTCAGACGCGACAATTCACATTGTCGGCCCGACGACCCAGACGGAGTCCGGGTGGCTGCAGGTTCAGAGCCTGACCAATAACGGCAACCCGATTGGCAGCGCCACGTCAGGTATTGTCACGAACGGGAGTACAGGGGCGGGCCCCAACACTTACGACCCGTACTTCACCTTCCAAGGCACCGTGAACGGAATTGGTGGCTTTACCCCTGGTAATATCGGAACCATTGGGCCCGGCGACTACACCTTCAAGCTCCTGTCGGACACCGCCAGCGACGACACTTTCCTTCCCGGAGACGCGACGACTGGAGCGAACCCGACCGTCGGCGGCAATACCGCCAACGACAGAGTTCTCGCCGTTGGCACTTCGGTCGCCGGTAGCGCCGGCTTCCAGTCTGTGACCGGTGCTCCGACGTTCGCCGTACTCGCAAGCTTCGTGGTCTGCGATGGTACGACAGGGCAGGGCGTGCAGGGTGGCACAACGGTCGCGGCAGCGGGATGCGGTACCTTCGACGCGAGAAGCTACTTTGTCTCTCCGACGCCGTTCTATGCCTTTGACTTCAACTCCAGCACCTCTGGAAGCATCAATAACCTCACGGTTGGTCCGAGTGGTGCAGCAACCCTCAACGGCATCGTGGCGGACATCAACTTCATCCCGGAGCCGGCAAGCCTGAGCATCTTTGGTGCTGCTCTCGCCCTTCTGGCGGCGTTCAGCTGGCGCCGGAAGAAGAACAGCGCGGCCGTCTGACGGCTGGGCGCACGATCATCGATCAGGACAGGGGGGCAGAGATGCCCCCCTGTTCGATTCTTTGCAGCTTATGAACCGCGGCTGGCATATAGCCGGGCATCCCGCCGCCTTGCGGGGTCCAGAGATCTCTTTAAGAAAGTGCGGCGAGCCGGGATGGCCGCCCTGATCTGGAACTACTGGTGGGCACGATTAGGTAGAGTCTTGAGGTTTCAGCATAAGATCGCCGATGTTCCGGCGGACGGATCGTGCTGGACTGTGCCCACGCTGGGGCTCGCCGATTCGGCCCATGAACAGTCCCTCATCCCCACCATTACCGGTGACATCTTGCAATTTCCCCGCGAGCCTGCGGGCGGAACGCTGAGCTTCTTCCATCCCCGTGAACGCGGCGCCGCTGCGGCCGTACCAGGCGAAGCAAAGCGGGGCCACGGTCGGCTGCATTGCCAAACCCAGCCGCGTTGCCGTCAGCCAGAACCGTTGAATCGCCATGCCAGCCCGCAGGAGCTGCGACGATCGTTCATCCCCCGCCGCTGCAGCGCCGCGCATTTGGATCGTGAAGAAAGCGGCGCTGGACAGCCCCGGGATATAGTCCATCTGGACCTGAGCGCTGAAAAGGCCGCCCGCGGCGTTGAGCAGGCGCATTCGCGACCAGCTCTCCATCGCCCAGCGCATGGGGCGGAGACTTATTCTGCTCATGCCCGCGGCCGCAGCCGGAATCCGGTCCGGGCTATACTGCCGATCCCAATCGATGATGCGCCGATGCACCGGGAACAGTTCGGGGATGCCGAGCCGGATCCTCGTCGACCGTGCTGTCAGTCGCGCCATGCGCCACCGTCGACGCCACCCTTCATGCCATTCGATGTCGAAGTCAGGTCCGAGTGCGTCGGCCAGCGCGGATTTCTGCGCTTTGGTCAAAGTTCTCATCCGATAGGGGCGGCGATCGACTGAGCGCATCGGAACGTAGGAGAACAGCGGGTCGGCCGCCGTTTCACCGTTTTGCGGAAGGCGGACCCGGATGCGATGTGTCTTCTGCTCGTTTTCGCCCTCATACGTCCATTCGAGGTTGCGACCCCAGTAGCTCGCTGCGATCCGCAGGC
>Ga0134128_10001772_pt1 | contig 27301 bp, 36 predicted proteins | sample KB31754_FD_96462 | JGI IMG/M metagenome (GOLD analysis project Ga0134128, IMG submission 96462) | Terrestrial soil microbial communities with excess Nitrogen fertilizer from Kellogg Biological Station, Michigan, USA - KB3-175-4 | ecosystem: Environmental > Terrestrial > Soil > Unclassified ...
AGGAAGCTGGGACTTCGCTGCACACAAGTTCGGCGATTCACGACGACCACAGAATCCAATCATGCCCTGCCGGTGGCGGAGAATGTCTTGGCTCAAACGTTTGTTGCCACACGACCGAATGAGCCATGGGGCACCGATATCACGTATGTCCCCACCGCGGAAGGGTGGTTGTATTTAGCTGGGATCAAGGATCTGTATACGTGTGAGGTGGTGGGCCATGCGATGGGCGCCCGGATGACGACGGACTTGGTGCGGCGTGCCCTGGTGGCGGCGGTCTGGGCGAAGCGCCCGGGACCGGGACTGATCCATCACTCCGATCGGGGCTCGCAGTATTGCGCCCCGGACTATCAACAGCAATTGCGTCAGTTCGGCATGACCGTGTCTCTATGAGTCGAAAAGGCAACTGTTATGACAATGCGCCAATGGAGAGTTTCTGGGGGACACTCAAGAACGAACTGGTGCACCAGCGACGCTATGAGACGCGGGCGCAGGCCCGGCAGGAGCTCGCTGAGTACATCGAGGTCGTCTACAACCGCCAGCGGCGGCATTCCAGGCTTGGGAATCTCTCGCCCACGGCGTTCGCCCAGCAGTGGGCCCGTCAACAGCCGGCGGCATAAGGCTGCAACTTATGGCGTCCACTATTGACGATCGGGGTCACTCCTTTCTGTTGTCGTATCCTGCCATTGCAACGTGCCAGTATCGTTGAACTATTCAGGCCTGCATTGAAGCTCAAACTCGATCTGACGTTCTGTGTCAGATTTGGGTCGAGAGTTTCGTTTTGGGAAAGGCAAGATTGACTGACTGCGATGGCTGTTAGCGGCTATCATGGCTTCGCGGTACCCTCTAGGTATCGAAGATAGGCTTCGATCATGGCGCGCGAAATGCCTCTCGCCTCAGCCAGTTCAATCTCGGTTGCATCTCGGAGGGCGCCGCCTGTCTTTCCGCGGTGCCTCCCTTGGCGGAGCGGCTCGTCATTACAAAGTTGTCCTAAACGAGACCACGGGGGTTTGGCGATATCAAGAGCTTTGCGGGTAGAGGCCTCTCCACTGAACTTCATAGAGAGAGCATCCCGGATTTCATACAGATGTACGAGCTCGTTATTGGGATCACGTACTGCTGCAGTCTGGCTCTTGAGCAATGAGGCAAGTAAAGAGTCAGTGGCGTGATGGGCGTTGATTAGCTCAGCGAGGCTCTTCCCCTTCTTGATACGGTCTCGTTTCGAATCAGCGATAACGTTCCCATCTTTATCAGTGACTTGAATATCTACCGGCCACGCAGATAACACTAACCGTGCCGGCTCAGGCTCAACAAAGATGTCCCTGTGACCGTCCGGGTGCACTCGGGTCATCGTTGACCGTGAAAGGTCGTAGGCTCGGTGAGTCAGCAGTTGCACGCCTAGAAACCTGTCGTTTAGGGCTTCCTCCAATCGTTGCCGCATGCTGGAATCTGCTTCGTAGGTCGCGGAATCAATTTTTGCCTGCGCTTGACCATCGGCGATCGTCATTGTGTAGTCTCGGCGAGAAATCTCGATGGGCCCTTCGATGGACACTTCGAAATAATCCGAAGGCGAGAACCTCCAATCCAACAAGACGACCACATTCATCCGGAGTATCCCTTGTCCGCTAACTATGTTTATGCGGATTCATATAAGAACCGGATCTGCATGTTCTATCCGCACACACCTTCAATAATCGCAAACAATATCCCATCATCGACGGTGGCGCAATGAGTCACGGCCCATCGACCATGCATCACGGGGTCTTATGCGGATCAGCGTAAGCCCCTCCTTGAGAAGGTTCATATCCCAAGCCCACTGCAAAGCAAACGCCCGCTCGCCTCACTGAGACGTTCTTGGGTGGGACTAGACCTAGCTAGGCTCTCATGAATGGGAAAGGGCTCATATTCCGTATGCAATATTATGCAATATATAGTGCTTGACTCCTATCCTCATTGCGCCCAGGGTGATGCTGTCAGGTGTGAAGCCACGCTGGCTGTCCTATCTCTCGCGCTTCCTGACCATTTCCAGCGTGACCGATTCTCCAGTCTCCGCCGCGTTTACATCACAGTCTCTCTGACTCGCTGGTGGTCTGGTGTGATGGCCTGCTGATGGAGGCGGCCAGGACGCCGGCCGTGCCTCAGAGGACTCATCGACTCACATCCGCATTCCATTAGAGGGGAGCAACCATGCTCTACTACGCGTTGATGTTCCTGGTCGTCGGCTTGATGGCCGGCGCGCTGAATCTCGCTGGGGTCTCGACCGTCGCGGTTCAGATTTCGTGGGTGCTGTTCTTAGTCGGGATTGTGTTGCTGGTGATTCATTGGATCACGGGGCGCACCACGCGAACGGTGTGACCGAAGGTGACGGGTTATCTGGCGGTTCTCAGCATGAGGACCCGGCCCCCAGGTCAATCTCAATTAGAAATCAGGAGGACAATGCAATGAATGCTGAGCAACTCAAAGGAAAATGGATGCAGTTCAAAGGTGAACTGAAAGAGAAGTGGGGCAAGTTTACGGACAATGATCTCCAGGAGATCGGAGAGAACTACGACAGATTTGTTGGCAAAGTCCAGGAACGCTATGGCGATAAAAAGCGTGAGCTGATGAAGTGGGCGGACCAGTGGTACCACAAGGCTCCGCTGGACCAGACGGGGAAAAGATCCAGTGATCGGAATCGATCGATGAGAGACGTCTTACTAAACAACTTACAGTTATGAACGCGGCACGAGAGGATGTGTGCGATGAGCAAGGAAAGAGCTTCAACTCAAGCGACGCCGACCATGTCGGTCGGCACGCCCAGGATCAGATCACCCGGTGGGAAGACTGGTCCTGCTCGGCAGGCATCGAGGGAAGCGTGGGCGCACGACCGCATTGCGCGGCTGGTCTACGAATTATATGAAAAACGAGGCCGGCAAGAAGGCCGGGCCTTGGAGGGCTGGTTGAACTTGACATTCCCCGTAGCTCGCTACGGGGTTGGCCTCTCCTTCCGAGAAGTCTTCGGAATTGAGTTCTGTGATACCCCGCAGCTTGCTGCGGGGAGCTTCATTGCGGAACGGAACCTGGTTAGCGCACCAGATCAATCATGACAGGAACCATGAGAGTGTGAAACGTTCACTTCTTATGATGACAAGGAGATGAGGCCATGAACACAATCTTACGCTGGGATCCCACGAGCAGAACTCGATGGAATCCTTTCAAGGATCGGGATGAACTGGAAAGCCGCTTGGCGATGCTGTTTACCGGTCGGGAGGCGACGGGCAACGGAGGCAAGGAAGCTCTGACGGTGACCCAATGGACGCCGCTGGTAGACATTACAGAGGATGAGAAGGAATACCTCATCAAGGCCGAATTGCCGGATATGAAGAAAGAGGACGTGCGTCTCACGGTAGAGAACGATGTCCTGACGATTTCCGGCGAGCGGAAATTCGAGAAGGAAGAAAAGAGTAAAAAATATCACCGGGTCGAACGCGCCTATGGGAGCTTCGTGCGCAGCTTCTCACTTTCGGAGGATGCGGATGGGAGCAAGGTGACTGCGGACTTCAAAGACGGGATGCTTCACGTGCATCTCCCGAAATCCGTACAATCGAAACCGAAAGCCATCGAGATCAGGGTGGGCTAGTGTTGCGTTGATCGAGGAGAGGAGGGGCGTCAGTGAAGGCATTCTTACGCATAGCGATGCTGGAATCTTCCTGACGCTCCGTGCACGTCTTGTCCCTCGTCCCTCGATGCTGCGAACGGTCATGAAAAACATTGAGATGTTCGTTGCGGGCACGTTGTTGATGATCACAGTGGATCTCGCATAACGATTCTAAATCTAGTGTCGCGCCAGCCATTCGGCCCGGTCTTGAGAACTTAGTCCCTGGATCCTTTTCACCGTTTAATTGGGCCATCTTTCTTCTTCTCAGCCCTTGACAGATACGAAACATCGCTCCTGATGCTGAGAGCACCAATCCCCAGAACAGTGTGAACCTGTGGATAGTGAGTGGAATAGGGGCGATAGCAAAGGTGCGAGCGAGGGTGAATGAGTCATGTCAAGAACTCTTTCCTAGGAATATGCAAAAAAGTGAGGAACGCATTCTTGAGCCACAATTACTTGTGGGTCTGACTCTACGGGGCGGATGCCTAAAAAATAGGCGATTCGATAAATAGCGCGCCATTCGCACCATCTTTCTTGCAAAAAGCAACTTGTTCACATGGTTATCCCCAGAAGATGGGGAGTGGGAACTTTCATGTCAATTTCGTAGATGGTTCGTTTTCCGTGGAATTGAGCTATGAATGAGAGATAAAGAGAGGTAGAGCAAAACGGTTGTCAGGCATAAGAGGGTGCGTGACCCGGCTTCCACTTGATACTGCAACCAATGCTGGGTCTCTGGTTACTGTCGATAGATTTGCCGATGAGTGCTGCCTGGATGGCGGAGCGGAGATCATGGCCAGTGACCGGCTTGTTATTTCCTGGTCGGCTGTCATCCAATTGCCCACGATATACCAGCCGCCTGTCATGATCGAAGAGATAGAAGTCCGGAGTACAGGCGGCTCGATAGGCCTTCGCAACTTCCTGCGTTTCGTCGTGACAAAATGGAAAGGTAAAGTTCAAACGTAAGGCCATTTCTTTGAGCTTGGGCGGCGCATCGTCCGGGTACCCTACCGGGTCATTGCTGCTGATGGCGATGATCCCCAAACTCGTGTCTCTATAGTCGAGTCCAATCTTGGCGAGCTCCTGCTCGACATGCACAACGTAGGGACAGTGCCGACAGATGAACATAACCAAGAGCGCGGGTTTATCGGCAAACGATTCGAGTGAATAGGTTTGTCCGCTCACGACATCGCGGAGTGAAAAAGGCGGTGCGGCTGTTCCCAGGGAGAGCATGGCGGATGATATTGCCACAATAGAAGCTCCTTATCTGATGAGATGCTGGTAAGGGGAGAAGATGCCGCATGTTGTCAGCTTGGGTCAAGTACCAGTGAGGTCACGACATTTCTTGCGCCATAGCTGAGTGAAAAGATATGCTGCTGCACAACTCTTGAACGTGTGGGCAAGCCATGACAGAGAAAGTGGTCACGTCGATGAAAGGGAGGACGAGCATGTGGATTGTCTGGTTGCTGGTGCTGCTGGGGTTTCCGGTTACGGTGCAGGCGCATGATGAGATGAAGCCTGAGACGCCGACCCTCACGATCAGCGAAACCGGCACGGTGACGCAAGCGCCGGATACGGCTTTTGTGACGTTCGGCTTGGGCAGTCCCGGTAAAGTACTCGCCGAGGCGCAGAGGCGGAACAGTGCCGTCATGGGCAACGTCATAGATCGGCTGCGGGAGTTACAAATCGACAAGGACCGAATCCAAACCTCGTCCTTTACGGTCTCCCCGCATTATCGACCCCAGCCTAAACGCTCCGCCGATGCGCCGCCTGCTTCTCCGGAAATTGTCGGCTATATGGTCAGCAACATGGTGACGGTGGAAATCCGCGCCCTCAACAAGGTCGGAACGGTGATCGAAGAAGTCTTGAAGGCCGGGGCGAACAGCTTTTATGGGTTGCATTGGGGGTTGCGCGACGAACAACCGATACGCCTGAGTGCATTGAAGCAAGCTGCGGCCAAGGCACGTGAAAAAGCCGCAGTGCTGAGCGAGGCGCTACACGTGAAGCTCGGGCGGGTGTTATCAGTCAGTGAAGGTGGGGGCCATGTGGTCAGACCCGCCGTTCCGATGGCACGTATGGCGATGGACTCGGGCGCAGGTGGGGTGCCGATCTCGCCGGGGGAGATGAAAGTCGAGACAACGGTGACGTTGGTTTACGAAATTGCCCCGAACTGAAGCGACTCTTCCTTGCATGACTTGGTGCAAGTCTCATCCGCCGAGCCCAGTGGAAGCGATCGAAGCGGACATCAGAGTCATTGAGCAGGACATCAAGAAGATGCTGCATGACCTCAAGGTAAGGCTTGCGCAGTCATGTGTCCCAGGCTATCATTTTGCTATCGCTGGCGACAGATAGCGAAAAGCGAGGAACAATGGCTCAAATTCTCATCAGACACCTTGACGACAAGCTGGTCGGGCGGCTCAAAAAACGGGCGAAAGGGCATGGGCGATCGTTGCAGGCCGAAGCGAAGCGAATTCTGGAAGAGGCCGCGCCCGACTATGAAGCGGTCTGGAGGCGGATCGATCGTCTCCGTAACAGGCTGAAGCGGTCGGGACGAATCTTCAGCGATAGCGCCGAGTTGATCCGCGAGGATCGCGATCGGTGAGCCACTATGTGGTTGACGCGAGCGTCGCGGTCAAGTGGTTCGTCCCGGAAGGCCATAGCGATTCGGCGCTTCGGCTGCGCGACCAAACGCATACATTGCATGTGCCTGCTTTCTTTACATTGGAATTCGCCAATGCCCTGTGCAAAAAGCTTCGGCGTGAAGAGTTGCAAAAGCGCAAGCCAGCTACGCTCTTGGCGAGTTGCACAATATCCCGTTATTCCGGCACGCCGATGACGTGCTCCTTCCCTCTGCCTTCGATCTTGCCGCTGACACTCAAGCCGCTTTGTACGACTGCCTGTATCTAGCCTTGGCCTTCATCGTCGACGCCCGGTTTGGGACGGCGGATCGTAAGTGTGCGGAGACCCTGAGGCGATCTCGTTACGGCTCATACCTCTTGTGGATCGAGGATCTCCCATGAACTGGAAACCCTATTCGGTCTACCCTCATGAATAAGCAGAAACTGCTCGCCAAGGCGTTGGCCGGCTCGAAAAATCTGCGGTTCACCGAAGCTGTCGCGCTCGCGAAAGCGTTCGGTTATCGTTTGGCGAGGACCAAGGGAAGCCATCGCATTTTCGTTCATCCTAAAATCAAGGAACTGATCAACCTTCAAGAAGTCGGAGGCAAGGCAAAGCCGTATCAGGTACGTCAGTTGCTTGATGTCGTGGAACGGTATAATCTACGGCTGGAATTGGAAGATGAGCCATGAAGGATTATCACATCAATATCTTTTACAGCGATGACGACAAGGGTTACATTGCCGACATTCCTGATCTCGAAGCCTGTTCTGCTTTCGGCAAAACACCGGCAGAGGCGCTCAGGCAGGCACAACTGGCCAAGAAGGCCTGGTTGGAAGCCGCCCGTGCCGAGGGCAAACCTATTCCCCGTCCTCGGTACCGCCCTGCAATTTATCAGACCGGCTCATGAGCGGTTCCCTGAACGCTGACGAGTTAGATGCCGAGCTACCTGCGTGGCGAGGGCAACACAACACGCCTGAAAAGGTCGCGGCGACGCATCGGAAAGTTTTGCTGGACCGCGTGGTTCAGTCCATGGCGTTTGAGAGCCAGCCGATCAGTATGGAGCGTCTCAAGACCTTGACCGGGATTCCAAAAGCCAAAGCGACCTAACCGCTACTCTTGAATTTGACATCGTCAAGGCCACCTTTCCCGATTCAGAATGAATTTCTAAGAGCCTCATGGCCTAGTGGCAGGATTGGAGTCCGTTCCAGCTTTCAGTTCTGAGATGGTGCCTCTTCCTTTTCTCTCCAGCGGTTGACTTATAACTTGACTCATACTTGACTCATTTACTATGCTGGACTTATGGTGTTTCAACCAAAATTCAGCATTACTCCCACTACACTAAGAGAACTGGAAGCCATCGCGGGTATGCGCGAGCGCATTCTTGCAGCCACGATCCAGGTGCCGTGGATCCCGAAACTGCAACGTGATGCACGAGTGCGGAATACTCACAGTTCCACGGCCATTGAAGGAAATCCCCTAACGCTGGAACAGGTGCGGCTCATCGAAGAAGGACATGGTCTACCAGCCGAACCGCCTCGGTCGCAACGAGAGATCCTCAACTACCTGGCAGGGCTTCGGTTTATCGACCGACACAGCAAGAAGAAAAAGATCAGCCACACAGACATCCTCAAATTACACAAGTTACTTGCCACAGAAGTGATGGACCAAGGTTCTGCAGGCCGATATCGAGACATACAGGTCTACGTGGGGCGATACACTCCTCCTGCGCCCAATATGGTTAGTGGTCTGATGAGTGAGCTTCTGGAATGGTGGAATAACCATGCCCGCGAATGGTCACCGGCCGTGTCGTCAGCCATCCTCCATTACCAGTTCGAGGATATTCATCCGTTTGCCGACGGAAACGGGCGCACCGGCAGAGCGCTGGCGCTGTGGGAACTCTACCGTCGAGGGTTTGACACTCACCATATCTTTTCAGTCGATGAGGTGTATTGGGAAGACAGATCTGCATATTACGACGCGCTTGCTAACGTGCGGAAACAAGGGAGTGATCTCACGACGTGGGTTGAGTACTGTGCCAAGACATTGCGAATTACATTGGAACGTGTCTGGACCCGTATCCAGCATCTCCAAGCCGGTTCGGGACCAAAAAAAGTGCTGTTGCGCCCACGCCAAGAGCAACTGCTTCGACTGCTCAAGGACCGGGGGGCGATGACGCCCAAAGAGCTTCGCGAAGGCTTACGCGTTTCCAAACAAGGAGCTATGGATCTCTTGAATCCGCTCTTGGAGGCCGGGCTGGTGCAACGAAGCGGAACGATAAAATCCGGACACTATAGTCTTGCCTAATCGTCATGCCAACAAATCCTAATATCCATGGAAGCCTCGGCCAATCTGGACAGGTCGTGACATATCTTGAACTTGAACGGCTTATCTATGCGTTCGAAGCGATCTTGGAACGGTTTGGCATTCAGATCCAGCCAGGCTCTGAGCTTGAGAAGGCGTGCTGTTCAGTGCTGGAAGCGATGGGTAAGAGTCAGAATGCCAATATCTGTGATCCACGGGAAGATATCCGTCACGGATTTACTGAAGTCTTGGGCATCTGGTTTTTCCTCAAGAGGATTGTTCGCTTGGAAGATCACGCAGGTTTCCCGCAATTTGTACCGCACTTGGCTCTTCTCAATAAAGGTACTGTTGTGCAGAATAAGCGAGCTCCGCTGTGTCAAGAGGCTACTAACAAGATATTCGAGCTTTTGTTTGCTTTGGTATCGCTTGATGTCAGCGAGGAAGTCATTTTGGATCATCCCTCCTCAGCTAAGGGTGATAATCCCGATGTTCTGGCAACGATTGGCGGACAATGCTGGGGATTCGCGTGCAAGACCATTTATGGGTCTTCAGGGAAGACTTTTTACGACAATCTGGAGAAAGGGGTGGAGCAAATTGAAGCAGCTCCCAACGCTCAGGTTGGCACCGTAGTGATGAATTTTCGAAACATCATCAGCCATGATGAGTGCTGGTCAATTATGAACGAAATCGAATACCGTAATGGCGCAGAACCGATTTTTTCCGCATATGAGCGGCCAGCGGAGTTCATTGCCTCGCACATTACTGAAATAGTCAAACAGAAGCGCGATCAAGTGGTAGCTGAGATTGGGCTTCCCAATGTCGTGAATCTATTCTTCGGCAAGAAAGCGATCCCTGCGTTTCTCGCCGTCTGCTTAACAAGAACAGGCAAGGTGAGTGCGCTCGGACCGGTTCCTATCTCAATCACCATGCTATGCGTCGGCGAGTTTGGAGATGTTCAAGCATACAAGAGGGTAATTGAGAAAATTAACTCCGCCTTGCATGAATGTGTGCAGCTGTGAAGACGGAGCCGTTGCAGGCAGTGTTATTAATCGATGCATGCAGATTAGCCGACCATCGAACTCGGAGTTACTCGGTTTGTTTCGCTCCCCCTTCCCACAGCTTCACGGTGCGGTCCCATGATGCGCTGGCGAGGCGTTTGCCGTCTGAGGAAAAGCCTCCTCGCAGATGATTTCTACGGCCTAAAGGAGTATTCTCCGGCTCAGGAGTTCAAAAGTAAGATGGTCCAATCAGCAAGGAATGCAAGCACAGTTCAGACTATTGTCGCTGAAATGGTACGGCGTATTGTCGAACGGTTCCATCCTGAGCGAATCATTCTCTTTGGATCACACGCCCGCGGGACGGCCGGTCCACATAGCGATGTCGATTTGCTCGTTGTAATGCAGCCGCACGGTTCGAAACGAAGGCGAGCCGTCGAGATTCATGGATTGCTGGCCGGCATGGGCGTTCCTAAAGATGTCATTGTCGTGACTCCTGAAGAATTCGAAGTGTATTGAGACGCGCCTGGGACTGTGATAAAAACGGTGTGGCGAGAGGGAAAGATCCTGCATGACCGTGCGGCCTAAGGACGAGGATCTTGTCCGGGCCTTGGTTCTCAAGGCCGAACATGACTTGCTCAACATCGAAAATAATCTCGCTGCGCGGGAGATCCCATGAGATACCGTTGGTTTTCATGCGCAGCAATGCGGAGAGAAGTACCTCAAAGCCCTTCTAGTTTCTCGGCAAGTCGACCCTCCGAAGATTCACGATTTGACCGAACTTTATGCACTATTGCCGGATGGCCTGCTGGTAGACTTCGACGTACGCTTACTCGAAGAATTGAATCCTTACTCCATTGAAGGGCGATACCCTGGAGTATGGGAGCCTGTTGAACAAGCAGAGGCACTTCAGGCTGTTGAGGCTGCGAGAACGATTCGCCAGGCGATCCGCCGGATACTGCCTGGCACCTGTCTCGTTTGAACTATACGGATATTGGAAGAAATGCGTTCGGCGAGTTGTTCTGCAACTCTGTGGCAGATCCGTGCGAGGTTACTCTTCCGCTTTCGCTCCCCCTTCCCACAGCTTCACGGTGCGGTCCCAGGAGGCGCTGGCGAGGCGTTTTCCGTCGGAGGAAAAGGTGACGCAGCGCACGGGGCCGCTATGGCCTTTCACGGTCCGAAAGTTTCGACCGGTGGCCAGATCCCAAAACTTGATCATGTGATCGTCGCCCGCGCTGACCAACACTTTCCCGTCCGGGGACACAACGAGACAGCGGACCCAGTCCTTGTGGCCGGTGAGGGTTTTCTTCTCGACCGCATTCGGCATCTCGAACAGCTTGATGGTGGCATCTCGGCTGCCCGTGATCAAGAGCTTCGCGTCGGGGGTGAAGGTCATGGCGCCGATCCAATAGTCCATCGGTTTTTGGAATCCGCCGTCATCCGCGATAAAGTAGCCGCGGGTTTCAGTGGTATCTTCCTGATCCTCCTTCCAATGGCCGTCGTGCAGCACCTTCTCCTCGCCGCTCGGGAGCACTTCCCAAATCTTGATCTTCCCGATGTCGGTCCCGCTGGCGAGATGAATGCCGTCCGGTGAAAACGCCACGCAGACCGACCAGTGGTGGTCGAATTCATCTTTTCCGAGCAATGTCATCAGCTCAGTGCCGGTGGTTACTTCCCAAATCTTGATGTCTTTATTATGGCTGCCGCGCGCGAGCATGAGGCCGTCCGGCGAGAGCGAGAGACTGCAGACATTATGATCGTACCGTGAGAACAAGAGTTTCATCGGCTCGCCGGTCTTGCCGTTCCATAATCGAATCGTGCGGTCTTCGCTGCCGGTGGCAAGGGCCTGTCCGTCCGGAGTGAAGACGATGGCGCGAATATCGCGGGTGTGACCGCGAAGGGAGCGCAGCAACCGACCGGTTTCGATATCCCACATGCGTACGAGGCGTTCGGCGCCGCCGCTGGCGAGCATTGATCCATCAGGGGAAAAGGCGACCGCCCAGACTCCATGGGAATGGCCACGAAACGTTTTCACTTCCCGGCAGTCGGTGGTCCAGTGTTCTGAGAAGTCGACGGGAGGTATCGATACAGCTGTCGTCTCAGAAGCGACGTTCACAAGCGAAGGGTTCATTGTGGGTTCCAACATGATGGTTTGCGTTTCTCGGCCGCTTCCTCCTTGATTGAGCAACAGCCGAGCCAGTATAATTCCGTTGGCCGCTCGGATGGGATGGTAAGAGATGCCTCGCGGCCAAGTCAAGCTGATCCCCATCACCATGTCGTTGATGGGTTGTTGTATAGGATGTCTCAAGCTGGCTTCCTCAAGCCGCTGAGGTACTTTCATGGAAATCAGATTCCAACCGGCTTTGCTCCAGGAAGTGATCGACTCGTTCGTTGAGAAGACAGAACGGGAAGGCGATCCGACGTATTACAAGGAATTTCATGAACATGCCGACCCGATTTATGAGAAGTTCATCCTCGAAGACCGAGAAGGGGAGTTCAAGAAACTCTATCAATATCTCTTCGGGATCTGGGGGTTTTCAGATATTGTGCGAGACTCGTTTCACGAGTATCCGCTGTTGAAGGAGAAGGTCGGAATCGTCCTGGTCAAAGGCGTGCTGAAGGAAGATCAGGAAGGCGTCGATATCCTCCGAAAATGGGGGTCTGTTGAGAAAGGTTTGGCTCAGGAGTTTGAGGCGAAGGGGATGAAGGGCGTTGGGATCAAGCTGATTCCCCGCCGATTTTACGACCCGGCGCTGACCCGTTATTGCCGCCATGAGCTCATGCACATCTCCGATATGATCGATTCGCAGTTCGGTTACGATCCTGATACCAAGGTGGGGCTGAATCCCGGCGAAGAGACGTTGATCTTACAGCGCTATCGTGTGCTCTGGGGTTTGAGCGTGGATAGCCGGCTGGTTACAGCCGGCAAGGAACCCATGCTGAGCAAGGAGGATCGATTCAAGGAATTCCGGTCGTGGTACCGAAAGATTCCACCTCCTCAGCTGAAGTCGGTGTTCGAGGGGCTCTGGCAGACTGCATACTTCACCCATTCAGAGCTGATTGAGATGGCTGGCGACATACTCCGTGTGATGGATCGAGCCGTGGATGTGGAAGGCGGCGAGGTCCCGGAGACTGACAATAAGATCATACTCATGCCGGGTTTCCCGTGCCCGCTGTGTCGGTTTCCCACCTATTCGTGGGTCGAAGACATGAGAACGACAGTGGAGTCGTACGTGCTCGACTTCATCCGTGAGAATCACCCAGGGTGGGACGTAGACTTCGGAGCCTGTGATCGCTGTGTTGAGGTGTATAAGCTGCGTGCCGATGGCGTCATGTAGGGTGGACGGTGAAAATGGCTGCCAGCTTTGTTCTCGCACCGCTTAAGGCCTCAACGTACATAAAACGTACGCCTTGGCCGTTCGCTGGCTGCGGCCTCGCTGGACAGCGATTTTGACCGTCCATCACGCACGTCCCGATATTTTTCATGGCCACCAACCCTTCATACGGGCGGCGAGATTTCCTGAAAGATTCCGTCATTTCTACTGTCAAAGCAGCGCGCGAACTCGTCAAACAAGCGGATGGTCTCCCAGCGGAGCCGCCGCCTCTACCGACGCGTATTGACTGGTTGCGTCCTCCTGGTGCGGTGGGAGAACAACTGTTCCTTGAACGCTGTACGAAATGCAATGATTGCGTCGCGGCCTGTCCGCCCGGCGCGATCGTCGTACATCCGCAGGACGACACCCCCGTTCTTTTTGCCGATCAATCGCCCTGTCTCCTCTGCGAAGACTTTCCCTGCATCGCAGCATGTGGAACAGACGCGCTCTTGCCAGTCGTCGAGGTCAACCAAGTCCACATGGGAATCGCGACGGTTTCGAATCGATTCTGTACGGCGGGACAGGGATGCCATGCATGCGTGTCGAAGTGTCCAACGGACGCGCTTGTGATGGATGTGGCGTCGTTGCATCTCTCCGTGGCGCAGGAAACCTGTGTTGGGTGTGGCATGTGTGAGATGGTCTGTAAGACCGTCAACGACCATGTGGCAATCCGTGTGGTGCCGTCAAGGCATCTGGCAAGGATCGATTCGTGATCAGGTCATGTCGGCGAGATCGCTTGGCGGAAAATCTCAACCCACAATTTCGAACCAATTCACTCTTGACTTCGTACCGCCCTTATTCATATACATACATGGCTCTGTTGTCTAACCTTGGGGGCAGGGTGAACGAGGCGGCGAGGAGACGATTGCAATGACAAGTCAACAGCCGATGCAAGGCGTATCTGCCTCTATAACTGCCACACTGCCGGACCCTTTCACCATCAAAGATTCTCCCGCTGTCGAACGCGCGCTGAACCGCAGCAAAATCTATTTGCTGATCTCCTGGAGCCTTCTGTACCCCGAAGATGAAGAATTTCTGGATTACCTGCGGTGCGGCGAATTCGTGGGGGATGGCCGTGCTGCTCTGAGTGCATTGGAAGTCGCTCTAGGAATCGATGGCAGTGGGCGGGCCAAGGAAAAGTTGGGCTCGCTGAAGCAACAATTTGATCGGGTGGAGAGCCTCATCGCTTCCGAATGTGTCAACTGGCAGTTGAGCGATCTTCAGTCGGAACATCGCCGCGTGTTCAGTAATGTGATTACGCTCGATTGCCCTCCCTATGAAACGCTTTTCGGGAATGACCACGTGTTTGCGCAATCCCACGTGATGGGCGATATCTCCGGCTTCTACAAAGCCTTCGGAGTTGAATTGTCAAAAGATGTTCATGAGCGACTTGATCACCTCAGTGTTGAATTCGAGTTCATGCACTTTCTCGCCTACAAGGAATCCTACTCGCTCTGCCACGACGCTCCGGAGAAGACACAGATCGTGGTCGACGCACAGAAGAAGTTTGTCAAGAATCATATCGGACGATGGGTACCGCTGTTCTGTCGCATGCTGACCAAGAAAGCGGACTCCGGTCTCTTCAAATTAGTGGCCGATATGACCGCCGATTGGATGGACTTTGAGACGACTTTCTTGAGCGTGACCCCTCAGCCCTACACGGAAACCGACTATCGCCCGGCGACGTTCAGCTCTCCCGAAGGTCAGACTTATGAATGCGGCGCACAAGATCAGGGGAACGAATTGACCATGTTGTTGAATGAAGTCGGTGCGCAGTCTTTCATGGATGTGAAAGAGAAAGATAAGGGGCGTGAGGAAGAAGGGGAACCTTCCGGCGCCGCATGAGAGAATCGGTAAGGGGTATTCAGCAAAAAGCAATCATTATAAAAGAGGAGGGAGTAGCACTATGAGGGTAGCGCAGACGACCAACAAGAAATTGGTGTTTGCCATTCTTCTCTCCGCCCTCACTGTCGGCCTGATGCTGACGTTGGGGCGAGTACCACTGGCCGTCAGTCAACCGGTGACGATACCGGCCAAGACGGTGAAGGGTTCGATTCCTATGGACGGCGCCAACCCCTTGTGGGAAAGTGTTCCGGGCGTTGTCGTTCCGTTGAGTGGTCAGCTCATCACGACACCGATGCACCCGAATATCTCAGTGAAGTCGGTATTCGTCAAGGCCATGACCAACGGCAAGGAAATCGGATTACGGCTGGAGTGGAGTGATCAGACGAAGAATGACACAACGATCGGTCCGCAAGACTTCAGGGACCAGGTTGCGGTGATGTTTCCGGTGAACACGGCCGGGGCTCCGCCGTTCCAGTGCATGGGACAGTCCGGCGGGACGACCAACATCTGGCGGTGGAATGCAGAATGGCAGAAAGACCTCGGCAAGGACAGCGCGGGAATCTGGGATGTCGATGATCAGTATCCAGGCATTTTCTGGGATTATTATTTTGAAGAGCCGGCTGGCGGCGTCACCTATCCGGATCGCATCGGTCGAAGCCTAGGGCCATTCAATCCCGGCATCTGGTCTGGGAACATTATGTCTGATCCGACCCTTCGCGTGAGTTCCGTTGAAGATTTGAGCGCGAACGGTTTCAGCACCCTCACGACGCAAGCTCATCAGGATATCATCGGAAATGGTGTCTGGGAGCCCTCAGGGTCTGTCAAGGGCGGAGGCTACACCGGTCCGACATGGCGGGTGGTCGTGAAGCGGACCTTGGAAAACGGCGACGCGAACGATATCCAATTCAAGGCAGGAATGTCGGTGCCGATCGCTTTTGCAGTGTGGGACGGCGCCAATATCGAGCGGAACGGCATGAAGTCGCTTTCGACGTGGTTCACGTTGAAACTGTAATGACCTGAGCGGCTCGAGCTGATAGCAACAGCCGCCACGTTGCGTCATTCTAAAGAGGCCTCGGATCGGGATCCCGGTAAGTGAGGGAACGGTTCGAGGCCTTTTTTTCTGGAAGATTCCGGTATTGGTTTAAGCCTCGCCACACTCGCAGCGATTGCATTTCGCGAAGTGCGGAGGGTATAAGAACAAAGATATCTCGAACCAGCTGATTTTCAAGCATAAAAGGACAAGCATCGCATGAAAGTTTCGCTGCTCTTTCCCCCAACCTGGCATCCTTCTCAACCCTATCTCAGTTTGCCGTCCCTGACCGGGTTTTTGCGTCAAGGTGGGATTTCCGACGTCTCGCAACGCGACCTTGGTATCGAATTGTTGGATACCGTGCTGACCAGGGATTATGCGGCCGAGGTGTATCAGCGTTTGCTTGCCAAGCAGCACGAGCTTGAACAGACTCAGACCGGGGAGACAGGTCCGGGAAGTCGCGAGCATTACGTGAAGGTGACTGACTCGCTCGATCGGTTCTCCTATCTCGTTGATCGTATTGAGCTTGCCAAAGAAACATTGCGCAGCGAAGGATTTTACGATCCTGACGCCTATCGAGCGAGCTTGTTCATGATCGACAAGTGGTTGGAAGCGGTTTCATCGGTCTATTTCCCGACCAGGCTCACGGTTGTGGATAATCAGTTTGGAAGCTATTCCATTTATTCCTCGAAGGATCTGATGCGGGTCGTTCGTGACGAAGCCCAGAATCCCTTCCTCAGCCTCTTTCGCGACCGATTCATCCCGTCGATCGTCACCAGCCGCCCCGATCTCATCGGGGTCTCGATTACAGCCACGTCCCAAATCATCCCCGGCCTCACGCTCTGTCGACTGATCAAGGAGGCTGCCCCGGACCTTCACGTGACCATCGGTGGCAGCATCTTTACCCGTCTCGTGGACAACATTCGTCGTTGTCCGAGCCTCTTCGAATTGACCGACGATATCGTCGTGTTTGAGGGCGAAACGGCGTTGCTGGAATTGGTCAATCAGCTGGCAGGCAAGAAGGACTACAGTAAGGTTCCCAATCTGATCTATCGCCAGAACGGCAAGATTACGGTCAACCAACCGTTCTATTCAGAAAATGTCAATCAGCTTCCCGCCCCGAATTATGACGGATTCCCGCTGGATCGCTACTTGTCGCCGGAGCCGGTGTTGCCGGTCCAGTTTTCGCGGGGCTGTTACTACAAAGATTGTGCGTTCTGCGCACTGACCCTCGATCACCAGAATTTCAGACAGAAGGACCCGGGGCGCACGGTCGAGGAGCTGCAATGGCTGAAGCAACGCTATGGCGCGCGCCATTTCTTTTTTACCGACGAATGCTTTGCGCTGGCGCCGACAAAACGGTTGTGTCAGCAGATGATCGAGAAACAGCTCGATGTCAAATGGACATGCGAGATGCGGTTCGAGAAAAATCTCTCACGCGAGCTGTTGGCCTCAATGCGGGATGCCGGGTGTTTGAAGATCGTCTTTGGATTGGAGTCCTTCAATCAGCGTATCATGGATTTCATGAAGAAGGGGATCAAGCAAGAATGGGTACGACGGATCGCGAATGACTGTGTGGAACTCGGCATCGCCATGCATTGTTACATCATCGTTGGATTCCCCACAGAAAAAGAAGAAGAAGCGCTTGAAACCATGAACTTTATCGTCGAAAACAAGAAACTCCACGAGTCGTATGGATTTTCTTGTCAGCCCTGCCTGTTCGACTTGGAAAAGGAAGCGCCCATTATGAGCGACCCCGGTGGATACGGGATTCGGCGAATCATGCGTCCGTCGGCGGAAGACTTGAGCCTCGGGTTTTTCTATGAAGTGCAGGAGGGCATGACTCCCGAAGAGGCAGAGCGACTGTATCAGTATGTCTATGAGCGGATTAGTGAAGTCGTGTGCGAGCTTCCCTTCAACTATGCGATGGCAGATGGATTACTCTACATCTCAAGGGCGAAAGAAGGTGCCGGACAGGCGTCGATAGTCGCACGTTGACCTCATTTTTTTGCAATAGCTATAATGTCAGACTTATGGGTGTGGTCATGAAGGCAGCAGCTCTCAGCGAGCGAATGACAGGGAGAGTATCGGACTTCGGTCTCCTGTTCGAGTCTACCGTCAAACTCGTTCTCCTGACCTCCTTTCTCGAGCTGGTTCTCTATCGCCTGGTTTCCCGACTAGGGATGCATCTCAGCAAGATGGCGGCAGATCACCCGTGGATCACGCCCACATTCACCGCCTTGACCGAGGTGGGCACTTGGCTCCTCAATATCGTCGCCGTGTTGTTATTCTTGGCACTCACGTTGACCTTGATCAATCGATGGGGCGGGTCTGACACAGGTCGGCTCAGCAAGCTTGGTACGGTGGGGGCGGCACTCTTGTTGCTGTTGACCGTGGTGTTTCTCGTTGTGCAGCCCGGCATGCTGGGGGCAATCGTCTACAACGGGTTGACGCTGTTGGTGCTGACGGTGTTTGTGTCGGAATATGTGATGACCCACCGTGAGCCGGCCCAACGTGTCCTGGCGGTCACGTATTACTTGGGCATCTCCGGGTGGCTGTACTATCAGGTCGTTTCGACGATCTACAGTTTGATGGGGACGATCGCGTCGCCTCCCTTGGTCTACGAATCTCATCGTGTGGGCGAGGCGTTGATGGTGCTGGCCAGTTTCTTCGTTTTTGTGGCCTATGGCAAGAGCAAGAGTCTCTCGCTGCGAACGAAGAATCGACGACAGCGGAACCGAGCCATTTGGTTTTGGTCGACGACAGGGATCATTTTCTCAGCCCTCCTCATCGCAGACTACGCCTTGGACCAGTATAATCCTGCATTGGCTTCTGCTGTCCGGCAGGCCTCGCAGGGCATCGGTTGGATCTTTCAATTCGGAATGGGCTACACTTTCTATCTCCCTTTTGTGGTGTATGTCGGGGGATTGCTCTGCTGGTCCTACACCGTTGTCAAGTTGCTGATGATCGGGCGACTGGCCGGCTATGGGATCGGTCTAATGTTCATCGCCGGGTATGCCTTGTTGTTTTCGAACCTTACATTGATGGTTGTTCTCGGAGTCATGTTGCTTGCCCTTGATCGAGTGAAACCAACCGTCGTTGAATCGGTGCCGGCCGCCGCCGGCTCTGTGATGCCGGCACCGGACGGCCTACTTCCCAGGCAGGCTTAGTTTCAGAGCGAGAGGATTATGGAAAATCCAGAACCGACGTCATCGCAATCAGAGACCGTTCTTGATCCCGGCGATCAGCCGCTCACTCCGGACGAGGAGATCTCCGAGATCGAAAAATTATTGGCCGGCGAACCGGATGACTTTCAGGCTCGCTGTCGACTCGGCGAATTGTATTTCAGTAAAGGGCGGCTTGACGATGCCTCGGCAGAAGTCAAGAAAGCGATTGAGATGGCGGAATCTCTTCGTGCGGAAATGAATCGCTCGCTGGCTATGTATTACTCAAATCTGGGAACGATCTATGCCACCAAGAACATGGCCGATGAAGCCGAGACCGAGTTCCGGCATGCGCTGGATATCTTCCCCCATGATGTCCTGGCGCTGTTCAACCTTGGGAGGCTCTACGCAGACAAAAAGCACTATATGGAGGCGAAGAGCTACTATGAACGCCTCGTCGAAATCACTCCTGACGACCCCATCGCTTGGTATAACCTTGCAGGGGTCTATATTGAGTTGGATAACCCTCAAGTGTCCGACTACAACACGATCGACGTGGGCATTCAGTGCTTCCTGCGCACCTTGGAGCTGGATCCCAAGCACTTAGAGTCGAGTTTCAAACTGATGGAAATCGCGCTCAATCATAAGAAGAACGATTTGGCGATCAGGGTTATGGAGAGTGCAGTGGAGCACAATCCGGATGAACCGCTCGCGTATTACAACCTCATCAGCGTGTACGACAAGTGCAAGATGTTTGATCAGGCGGAAGAGACCCGCAAACGGTTGAAAGAGCGGTTTGCCAAGAAGCCGAAGGACGGTCCAAGGTCCTAATTCACTTTTAGGAAGAGGTGCACTATGTTCGGCAGTTTGGGGTTCACCGAGCTGATTCTTATACTCATGATCGTGCTGATTATTTTCGGCGCTGGGAAATTGCCGCAATTGGGTGAGGGGCTCGGCAAGGCGATCAAGGGATTCAAGAAGTCCGTCCATGAGGCGGACGCGATCGAGGCCGATGCTCAGGCGGCGGCGCAACAGGCCGCTGCACCTCAAGCCGTGACCGCGGCTTCGACTCAGAATGCTGCATTGAATCAACCAGCGGGAGCCGCCGCGCAACCGGCTCCGAGAGCCTAGCAGGTACACGCGTATGGAAACCGAACTCGGATTGGCTACCGGTTACATTGAAACCTTTGCCGGGAACGGTAAGGCCCGAAGCACGGGTGACGGCAAGCGTGCGGTGAAAGCCGGAATCCCGCTTCCTCATCACGTCGCACTCGACAAGATGGAGCAGTGGCTCTACTTTGCCGAGTCAGGGTCCGACCGAGTCCGGCGCGTCAATCTTCAAGAAGGCACTGTCCACAATTTTGCCGGAATTGGGGAGACCTGCTACAGCGGCGATGAAGGTCTCTGTGGCGAGGCAGGCCTCTATCTCCCCTTGGACGTCGCGTTTGATTCCCAGAACAATTTGTATATCTGTGATTCCGGGAGTAACCGGATTCGAAAGGTCGATCATGTGACGGGCATCATTACGACGGTGGTCGGTACCGGTCAGCATGGATTCAATGGGGACGGTCCCGCGCTGGAGGTCAATCTGACCTGGCCTGCGGCGATCGCCTTTAATCATGAGGATGTTCTCTTTATCGCGGATACCCAAGCGCACAAAGTCAGGCGGTTTGATCCCAAGACAGGATTGGTCACGACGATTGCAGGGACCTGGTCGGCCGAAGATGAGGCTCGAGAACAGCCGTTGGTGGCGAGAAATTTAATTGTGTTGTCAGGCGACGCAATCGGAATCGATTTCAGCGATGATCAGGGATGGCTGATGCCGGTCTGTTCCGATGGACTGGACATGTCGATGTATCTGGACGATGGAAGGCTTGCGGCGGATGCGCGCCTCTACGACATTGTCGGGTTAGCGGTTGATGCCAGAGACGATGTGTACGTTGTCGATAAGGGCAGCAATCGCGTCAGAAAGATCGATTCCCAGACGGGAATTATTTCGACTGTCGCAGGAGTCTGTCGGTACGGATACGACGGCGACGATAAGCCGGCCGTCAGGGTCATGTTGCACGCCCCAGAAGCCCTGGCCTTTGATCAAGATGACAATCTCTATATTTCCGATACCATGAACCATCGGGTTCGCAAGGTGGATGCGAAGACCGGCTTCATTGCCACGGTCGCGGGAAACGGGGACAGTGGATATGCAGATAAGAACATGGGCGGCTGCGGAGCCGCTCGATTTGTCGCCAAGGAATCGGCCGGAATGTTGAGACATGGAGACGGTCTGCTGGGGACCGAGGCTGTGGTGAATTCGCCCGTCGGTTTGGCCCTGGATTCGCAAGGCCACCTCTATATCTGCGAACGCGGAGAAAATAAGATCCGCCGTCTGAAGCTCGCGTAGTCGATCACCCCTTACCGCCACATTTGTCTCGCACGGGTTTTGTGGTATTCTGAGATCGGTTTTCTCTCGGAGTACTGTGCGGTGCGAATAACGTACATCGACAGTTCCCGCTCTCATCTCGTTGGGTTTTTTTTCAGCCTTATTGTCGTTGCCGGCGTGCTCGGAGCGTTCGGGATTCCGCTGGTCAGTTCGGAGGGAATGACCATCAGATCTTATTTGGTCCCAGGTGACCTGCCGAATGCCGCCGAGGATGCCGATTGGAAGAAGGTCTCACCGATCACCATCCCCCTGAGCGGGCAAGTGATCACGAGGCCGGTGTGGCCGGAACCCACCGTGCGTGCGTTGACGGTTCGGTCCGTACACAATGGGACCGAGATCGCCTTTCTACTGGAATGGCAGGACAACACGAAGAATGATCGGCTGACTCCCGGTACATTCCGAGATGGAGTTGCGATCGGCCTTCCGCTCGGCGATGCGCCGGCATTTTTCTGCATGGGGCAGCTGGATCACTACATCAACATCTGGCATTGGAAGGCGGATTGGCAAAGCGATATTGATCGACGGGCGGCTCGGGCATCGGAGAAAAAAGAGGGAGGTGTTCGGACTTTCGAAGTCATCCCACGCCGGGTCTCTTCGGTAGAAGATTTGATCGGCGGGGGATTCAGCACGTTGACCACAAAGGAGAAGCAGGGAAGAGTGCAGGGACAGGCGGTATGGAGGGACGGTGTCTGGCACGTCGTGATGCGCCGTCCCCTGGTGAGCGAAGAACAAGAGAATGAAGCCACGCTTGTTCCTGGTCGCGTTCAGACCGTTTCATTCGCCGTATGGAATGGAGAAAATAAAGAGAGAAACGGCCAGAAGGCCGTGGCGCCATGGTTTCAACTCAGCATCGATCCCGTCACCAAACTGTAGCAGGGCGTGAGAGAGTCTTCATTGGGTCGTCTGTTTTGCCCGCATGGGGTATTTACAGAGCTGATCACTGAGGTGGTCGGTGAGAGCCAGGATCATGCAGAAGTTGATCTTATTGGAAGTCATACTGCTCAGCGGTCTTCTGTTCATCGACATGGAGGCCTTGCAAGCTGCAATGCAGAACGGTGTGATGACGGAAGAAGAAGCATCCAAGCTTGGAGAAGAGTTTGGGATTGTTGTCGGCGCCGTCGATGAAGAGATTCAAAAAGAACTTAAACTGCAGAAACCCCAGGGAGTTGCTGTGTTCGAGGTTATCGGGAATTCACGGGCGGACTATGCGGGAATCAAGGTTCGATCCGTCATTAAGGAAATCGATAAACAGGAGATCCGAAACATGGCGGATTTCGGTCTGGCCATCAAGAAAGCGATGAAAGAATGCAACTTCACCGTCGGAACCTATGAGCCGGCAGATCCAGGCGATCCGGTTGGGTGGGGGGTTAATTTTCATTTTGTCGGCTGCAAGCGGGACTAACGATGGTCGATAAGACGTGAAAGGTAAGGGGTGAAGGGCAAAGCCAACGGATACGGCGGTAGCGTACGGTGTGGGTGGAGCATTACGGCGTTCTGTCTCCTGTCTCTGGCTGGTCTGATCAGCCTGCTGAGTAGTTTGTATCACGGACAAGCCATCGCCCAAGGAACGGACAGCCAGGGATCGGCCGACTGGGTGGCGGAAATCGAGAAAGTCTTCATCCGTTCTGAAGACTGTAAGCAATGTCACGAGCGTCATTACGAAGAGTGGAAGGGTGCCAGAGAGCAGACGCCGGATTTGAAGACCTTCGGTCGCGTGGATGCCGCCCTCCTGCACGGCACGTCTTTGGAGTCACCTGTCTTTCGAACCGTGCTGGGTCTTTGGAGGCAGACGAATCCGACGCCTGATGAACAGCGCCGTTGCCTGTCATGCCATGTGCCCTCCGTCAACGCATTTCCTCAGCATGCCGAAAAAATTGCAGCCCAAGTGATCACCGGCACGCCCAAAATTGAAGGGATCGGCTGTGCTGCCTGCCATTTGATGAATGGGATTGAAAAGGGTTTGAACTCACCGCCGACATTCAAGTTGCAGCCCGGCGGCACGTTCTATGGTCCTTATTCAAATCCGGAAGAGAACCTCGTCCATCCAGCTGCGCCGTCGGATCACTTCCGAGCGGTCAGTTTTTGTGCCTCCTGTCATTTCGATAAAGTGAAGGACGTGACGCAGAAGAATCTGCCGGGTGAGATTCTTCAGGGCACGATTTGCCAGGATTGCCATATGGAGTCATCGACAGGCAGTTCCACATCTAGACGTGGGGCAATGACCAGAGCGATCGGACGACATTGGTTTCGTGGCGTCGTCGCTTCCGGTACCATGCTCAAGAATCGGAACCTACAGGCTGAGTGGATGCCTCGGATTGATATTGAGGTGGCGAAGACCGGCACAGTGGTGGAGGGAACTGGGGTCGTGAAGGTCGGCAGTCTCCCACACAGTTTCCCCGATGGCGATCCGGTACTGAAACAATTCTTTCTGACCGTCACGGCGAAGGACGGGACAGGCAAGACATTAGCGGAAGAGACGAGACAGTTTGGGTTGCCTTACGACAAAATCCTTCGCGGCCCGATTCCTGATCCCTTCATCAAGGGCGGCAACACGAGGAAGGTCCCATTTTCGTTGACGCTCCCAGCTGGCACAGCCGCCGCGTCGATAGAGGCCATGCTGACTTACTCGCTTCTTCCTACGCCGGAACCTCCCCTACAGGAACGGTACCTTGAGACTCTGAAAACCGACACAGAGCGGGAAGGGACGAGAAAGATCATTCAGGAATATACTCAGCGGCGCTTTCTGACGTATCGTGTCAAATCACTCTCCTAGCAGAATGTTGAAAAAGTCCTCCAGCATCGTTCTCGCATCGCTCAGAGGCTCAACGTACCGAAGCGTACGCCTCGTCTCTTCGCTCGCTGCGGCCTTGGCCGGTGGAATGCGCGTCTTGGCGCGCTGGGGTGGGCGGGTGAGAATGGAAGGCCCTTTTGAACATTCTGCGGGCGATTCTGATTCGGTGCGTGGCCTCTCTAACAGTTCGAGAGTGAAACCGTTGTCTACCATGATCGCGGTCGGGCTCAGTGTTGTCGTAATGATCGGGGTCGTTCTGTTATCCGACGGCGCGTTCACCTCCGTCCTAGCACAGAATGCGGCGAATCAGTCCTTGATTGAGAAGGCCTTTCCACATTCCACCAAATGCAAACGGTGTCATGAGCGTGTGTACGAGGAGTGGGAAACCTCCCCTATGGCGAAGTCCATCCATTCCCCGGCGTTTCGCGCGTCGCTTGATACTTACTTGAATTCAACGATGGGAAAAGACAAGACGTTGTGTTTTCGTTGCCATGCCCCGCACGTGCGAGAGTTTTTGGATCATGCGCAGCTCTTTGTGGACCAAGCGAAAGCGGGCGACCCCTCCTTAGATGGCGTAGCTTGCAGCCAGTGTCATCTGATCAAGTCTCTGGACCTGGCTAAGCATCCCCCGGAACCGAAGTATGAGAGTGGGAGCAAAACTCTCTATGGACCCTACGGTGACTTCGTTCAGAACCTTGCACATCAGTCGATGGAACTGGAGCTGTTTCAAAAGTCCGACCTCTGTTTGAACTGCCATCAGTCGGTGCCTTCAGCGACGAACTTGGGCAAGGCCAACGATTTGCTCGGGAATTGGGACCAGAGTCGAGCCGTTAAGTCCGGCAAAGAATGTCAGACGTGCCACATGCCGCAGCAGGTCGGCGAGTCGGCCAATGGGGAAAAGAAACGTAAAATCGCAAACCATACGTTTCCCGGCCGGATCGGCAAGTTGCGTCAAGAAGCGGCGAAGCTGGATGTGCAGACAAAGATCGACGGGGACAAGACGACCGTCATGGTAAAGGTCCAAAGTCTGGTGCCGCACAATCTGCCTGCGACCCATCCGGCTTGGGCCACAGTGGTCTTAAGCCTGGACATCAAAGGGAAGAACCTCAAAACAGTGTTTACGGATAAGCGCGTCTATGGTCGGACTTATCTGGATGCACAGGGGCAGAAGACGGTGTTTGACTTCGAAGCAGCAAAAGTCGCTGAAGACACGGTCTTAAAGCCAGAAGAAACCAGAGAAGAAACATTCACATTTCCGACCCCGAAAGATACCAAGACATTCGATGTTGAAGTCGGATTGAATTACGCTCCCTTGAACGGCCCTGCCTCATTCCTCGAACGGGTCGAAGCAGAATCCTCCAAAGGCTCGCAGGACCCAGCTTTCCAGCCGATCGAGATTGTTAAGCGGACGGAGAACGTGCCGGTTGGTAAGTAAGCATTGCTCGTTGGGAGTAAACCGTATCTCGCGACGGAATCATGAAGGAAAGCGCGCGTTACGCAAAGATCGTTGAGTGGTCCGAAGAGGACCAGTGCTACATCGGCAGTTCTCCCGGCCTTATCTATGGCGGTTGCCATGGCCCCGACGAAAAGGCGGTGTTTGATGAGCTTTGCCAGGTCGTCGAAGAGGCCATCGCTGTTTATCACAAAGACGGCAAACCGCTTCCGCCGTCGACGTCCGGTCGGGGACTTTGCCAATAAGATGCAAGACGTCGCATAACAACACACCGTGCCGCTCCCCGGCACAGCGGCATCCTCAAGAATCCAGGGGGTGATCTGGGTTAGGCGGATTCCTGCGCGTGCGAGACTCTCGATGACGACGTTTACTGAGCCGACCATCAAATAGTGCGTAGCGTGAGCTCCAATAATCGCCTGTTTTGCATGAAGAAATGCACTTTCAGAGAAGTATACACGCACGCTTTGACGGTCTCATCAGTATGTAGGCTCGAAAGGATCCGGTGATTCGCATCTTCTATCAGCGCTTGTGTCAGGCCGGGAGCAGAAAGAAGGTGGCATTGACAGACTGCATGCGGAACTGCTCACGATTCTCAGTACGATGGTGAAGAGGGGGCCCAGTGGTGGACGCGGCCAGTCAACCTGCTAGCCTTTTTGGCACTGCTGAGCTTCGAATTATGCGCCTGACGACGCTGGAGGTGAGGTGGCACTTAACATCTATTATCTGCTTGCCATAGTCTGCTTAGCGCTATCAGCCCTGTTTAGTTATCTCGGTGCGAACTATGAGTCGCGCCGCAGCGGAGATGAACAGTTGGACAAGCTCACTGCCAGATTCGACGACTTGGGGGAGAAAATCGCCAGCCTTCAAGGTGCCTCCCAGTCAGGGAATCAGCTCGATGAAGTCAAAGAGGAGTACAAGAGCCTAGTGCGCGACTACTTGTCCGTGCTTCCTGAGAAGGCGCAACAGCTACGAGTTGATGTAGAGAGGCAACGCCTCGATAAACTTGATAGGAGTAGATAGGTTCGCATGACAGCGGACTTTGTTGCAACGACACTTACCCAACTGGCAGTCGGGTTTAGGAGACAAGGGGTTGTGCTCAAGTTCGATACTGTAAAGTTTCCGGCCAACGCTTTTTCCGGGGAGCCCTATCAGTTGAAGCTGTTCATTGACGACACCGAGTTCTGGTCAATTCACCTGGTTGATAGGCAGATCGGAAAGGTCGGTCTCATGTTCGCTCGTATTGTGAGAGACACGAATGGTCAAGAGCTACTCACCAACGATTCGATCGTGTTTCGCTGGGTCGGTACTGACAGATTCGGGTTTTCTCTTAATGACCGCATGACGTAGGAAACCAGAAGCCATGTATTTGAGGGCCTGGATTCCACAATTCCCCCACTCTCCAGTGTCGAGGCAGATCTGAAGCGTTTGCTGGTTAACTTGCTCAAATACGAGATTGCTCGATCAAAGGCAAAAAGCGCCTAACCCACGCGTCAACCGGAGTGCCCAATGGCACTGTTCCCACTCCGACTCGACTCAATAATAGACCTCTTGCATAACCTCATTTTCAGGATTCCCTCGCCGTCCCAACTGTGATTCCATACCTCGCCAGTCAAGGGAGGACCGTCATGGAGATGCTGATCTTCCCCCTGAAAACTAGACCA
>Ga0134128_10001773_pt1 | contig 27300 bp, 19 predicted proteins | sample KB31754_FD_96462 | JGI IMG/M metagenome (GOLD analysis project Ga0134128, IMG submission 96462) | Terrestrial soil microbial communities with excess Nitrogen fertilizer from Kellogg Biological Station, Michigan, USA - KB3-175-4 | ecosystem: Environmental > Terrestrial > Soil > Unclassified ...
AGCGGCACTTATCTGGCTGTCAAGAACATCACGGTGGGCTATACGTTCCGCATCCCCCGGAACAATGTCGTAAAAGGCGCAAGGGCCTATTTCAGCACCCAAAATGCTTTTATGTTCACCAAATACGAGGGCATGAATCCGGAGATCAGCTTTGCCGGATTGAACGGCCTGAACCAGGGGCGTGATTTCACCGCTTTCCCCATCGCACGGGTTTATACCCTGGGCGTAAACGTAAATTTTTAGGCTATTTAAATGTATTGATATGAAAAAAAGACTCTTCTATATACTGGTGACGATGGCGCTCTTATCCTCCTGTAAAAAGCAATTTTTGGATCTGACGCCACCCACGTCCCTGAGCTCCGCCTCGTTTTATACCGATCTCGGTCAGTTTCAGCAGGCGTTGAATTCAGCATACACGCCATTGCGCACAATCGTGAATGCCGGGTTCTTCCAGGATGAGATGCGTTCCGACAATACTTTTTTTACGATCTATTTTGCGAATAGGGGGCTGTCGTCCCAGGAGAACTATACGGAGTTCCTCGACGATCCGCTTTCGACCGCTGTACCCAACGCGCCCGGTGACCGCTGGACGACCGATTATTCCGGGATTTCCATGATCAACACGATCCTGGGACAGCTCCCCAATGTGAAGTCTATCTCGAATACGGCAAAAGATTCCATCTCGGGCGAAGCCTATTTTCTCCGGGCCTTCTATTACTATGACCTGGTAACACATTTTGGCGGGGTGCCGCTCCAGCTAAAGGAGATCACCGACCCGTCCCAGGCCTTTCAACCCAGGAACACCGTGGACGAAGTATATACACAGATCGTCGCCGATCTTAATTTGGCCATCCCCCTGTTGCCGGTGGTATCGGTCTTTCCGCAATCTGGCCGGGCAAGCAAGGGTGCCGCAAAAATGCTGATGGCCTATGCTGAGATGAGCGGGCCGTCAAAGAACCTGGCCGATGCCGAGACCCAGCTCACGGACATCACGAAAATGAATTACACACTGCTGCCCAGCTACGCGTCCGTTTTCGATCCCGCCAATAAGAACAACCAGGAGTCGATCTTCGAAGTCCAGTATATGGCCGACCTCGTAAGCGGACAGCAAAGCAATTTCGCCTGGCAATTCATGCCAAAGGCGCTGAATACCGAAGCCATCATGGGTTACCATGGAAGCACTATGAACATCTTCAGCGGCTGGAATGTTCCGACACAGGAGATGGTCTCTTCCTATGAGCCAGGGGATCTGCGGCTGGACGCATCCATCGCCGTTGTCGAAGGAACCATCAGCGGGGTGGAAGATTTTACCATTACCGGCATGAAAAGCGCCGTAGGCTATACTCCCGATCCCAACGTGGCCTTTCGCTATATGATCAAGAAGTACTTTCACCCGCCCTATACCATCGATTGGAACACGCCCGACGATTTCCCTGTCTTCCGGTATTCTGGTGCCCTGCTGCTGTTGGCCGAATGCCTGGTGGACGAAAACAAGAATGGCGCCGCCCTTCCTTATTTGAACCAGGTACGGGCGAGGGCCGGACTGGCCCCGCTTACGGCCGCTACCGCGGATAATATCGCGGTGGAGATGCGTCATGAGCTGGCCTTCGAGAACCATCGCTGGACCGATCTGATCCGCGAAGGACAGGCCATACCCGTGTGCACGGCAAAAGGCGTCACCTTGAAAACAATCTATGGATGGTTGTTACCCGCTTCCTTCAACGTGACCCAGGACCGGCTGATCTACCCGATCGCCTCCAGGGAATTGCAAATAAATACCAAATTAGTGCAAAACCCCGGCTACTGAGTGTCCTGTGGTGCCTTGAAAATACACATGAGAAGTGTAAAGCGTGTGGTGCGGAACGAGTGAATAAAAGGCCCTGTCAAAGGGATCAGATAGATAATTAAAATGGACAACCCGAACAGGATTTCGAGTTGTCCATTCCTGATATTTTTTCGCCTCGACGCTCCCGCGAGCATTTGAGCTTAAAAGGTATCATTTACAGTTTGACTATCCACGAATTGCTCGAATCGGATGATCTTGCCATCTTTTAATTGCCACAGATGGGCGACGCGTGCCTTTAGTGGCTTGCCGGTCCTTTTGTTTACTGCCGTATAGGTGCCGTAGGCAACGACTTTGTCCCCCTCGGCGACATAACCTTCCGGCGTGAAGGTATAGTCCGTCCATTCAGTAGCCAGCCGTCGGAATACATTCTTGCCGATAGCGTCCAGCCCGGTGTAGGTGCCTCCGTAGGGAAAACCTATGGCCTCTGTCCAGACGATGTTCTCTGCTGCATAGGCGGCAAGATTACGGCCGTTTTCTTCCGAGTTTTTGCCTTCGTAGGTGCTTCTTACAATTTCAAGGTTTGTCATGGCTTTACTATTAGTGGTTCACCATTTCATCTCCCCGGTGTTAACCTTGGCGCTAAGTTGGAGGGCGGTTTCAAACCCGGCGGAAGGATATTTTTCTCTCAGCGCGTTAATGAGGCTCTCGGAAGTTTTGTACTTCTTAAGCGCTTCCTCATAGAAAAGGATATAATCCCTGGTATATTTTACGGAAGTGAGGTCGAAGGCTGCCGCGGAGGTTCCATGCGCCGGGATCACGACGTCGGGTTGAAGCGATTTGATCTTATCGAGAATGGAGATCCAGCCGGCCCTTGCTGCGGGTGTTTGCGTATCTGCCATCCAGAGGTGGAAGGTGTTTCCAAAGACATTGACGCCGCCCACTGCGGTTTTGGCGGATGGGATCCAGACAAAGGTATTGGTGGGGAATTCATCCAGGCCGATGATCTCCAGCTTTTGGCCTTCGAGCTCAATGGAATTTCCCGGTAATACCTGGGGAAGAATTACATTGCTCGTGATGGCCTTTCCAAGATTTTTTCCCCAGATCTCGAGTTTTTTTTGAGCGGTGGCCTTGATGTGCTCTACAGTAGCGGGAGAGGCATAAGCGGTGACTTCAGGGAAGAAGGTTTTGAAAACCTGTAAGCCGAAATAATAGTCGGGGTCACCGTGGGAAATGTAGATGGCGGTGAGGTTCTTCCCTGAATTTTTGATCTCCCGGGCAACGGTTTCCGCGTCGGCGAGTGAAAATTGGGCATCCACCAACACGGCATCCTTTTGACCGTAGATGATGACAGATGCGACGCCAAAACTGTTTTCTGAGGCGTTGTAAACATCGAAAACAAATGATCCGGCATTGACTTTTTTAAAAGTTTGAGCTTGTGATCCCATAGTACTAAAAATTAAAATGAAGACGATAGCGGTTGAAAAAAATTGTTTCATTGCTCCGGAACTCCCTTTTTTTGAGAGTATGGGGCAAAGCTACCTTTAGCGGCGGCGAAAAAAATTGAACAAGTTCAATATCCGTTGGAAATCGAGCTATCGTTTCGCTGCCATCTTCTTTCTTATTTTACTTAGGAACTCATGGCTGATGCCAAGATAGGCTGAGATTTGAATATTGGACAGTCTATTATAGAGTTGAGGGTACTTTGCAATAAAATCCTGATAGCGTTGCTCAGCCGTTTTACTTAGGTTATCGATCATCCGCCGCTGGAGGGCGACGTGTGTCTTTTGCGTCATTATCCGGAATAACTTTTCAATCTTCGGCTGTTGTTCGAATGCGAAATCCTTGTTTTTTTTGGAGATAATCAATAATTCACTGTCTTCCAGGGCTTCGATCGCCAGATCGGAAGGCCTTTGATTTGTAAAACTATCGATGTCGGTGATCCACCAATCTTCAGCGGCAAAATACAACACATGTTCCGCTCCGGCATTATCCAGATGATAGATCCGAAAAAGCCCTTTTGTAACAAAGCCTTCGTGCTGACAAACCTGCCCTTCCCTGAGAAAATGCTCTTTTCTTTTGACCGTCACAGGCGTAAAAAGGCTGCAGAATTGTTGAAGCTCTTCTTCCGTCATTGCAATATGCCTGGCGATATTTTCCTTGAGCAGAGAATGCATGGTGAACTCAAATATAGTCCATATTCATCATTGCAGCCTTCGGACTATCGGCCTCCGTTGATCCAACATATCAAACTTACAATCAATCTAACGGTTTCAAAGCAGCCCAAGAATCGGCAATGGTTATTTTTTCATAATTTGAAGCATGGTCAAAGCAACCCTGTTCATTTCGATCCTTACTCTTTATCCGATCGCCATTCAGATCACCTCGCGGCTATTGCACCCAAAGCCTTCAAGGTTTCCCAGGCCGTATTTGCAACAAAGCACGGAACAACTGTTGATCATCTTCGTCCTCCTCCTATTGGAGCCCGACAGTTGGCATCGGCTCGATTTCGACCGGATCGGGAGGGGGATATCCTTCAGCCAGGACATTGTGTCCACCTTAGTCGTGATTTTCATTATTCCACCGGTCATGGCGCTCGTTCCCTTCGGCCGGCTGAAATCCGCGGTCGACAATGCCAATTCTACCTATGTATATGGCTATCCAGCGGAACGCCTGCCTAAAAAATACGGGGAGCTTCCGCTCTTTGCGCTTAACATGGCCATCGGTGTTATTTTCGAGGAGTTGTGTTTAAGACAGTTTGTCTTTCATGGATTCTATGCTGTTTTCGGCATTCGGGGAGACTGGCTCCTGATCCCCTCCTGCCTGCTTTTTACCATCGCGCATTCTTATCCAAAATGGCAGGATTATTTCAGCGCCGTGTTCTTCGGTCTGATCCTGGGCAAACTATTTCAATCATATGGAACGATCCTTGTTCCCGTGATCCTGCATTTTATTTCGAATACCGCGATGATCATCGTGGCGTATAAGCGGATCGCGAAAAAAAATTAGCCGGCCAAATAGGTGTGGACTGTATTGGGCGTCACGTACATCAGGCTGGCGATAACCAGGCGCTTGATATTCAAAGGTCCGAGCTTAATCCGGAAGAGGATTTCCACGCAATTCTGATTTTTGTTAGGTTGGAATAGGGCTTAACTCTTGTTTCTATGGCATACCCGAAGGGCTATAGCCAAATTCCTTTTTGAAGGCAAACGAAAAATGGGAGAGGTTTTCAAAGCCGACGTCTAAATACACCTCGGACGGCTTTCTCTTTTTTTCATGGATATGGTAGTGGGCGAGCTGCAATCGTTTTTGCGTAAGCCATTTACCGGGCGAACTATTAAATGCCCTTTCGAAGTCTTTTTTGAACGTCGTAAGACTACGGCCGGTGAGGTAACCGAACTTCTCGAGGGGGAGATTGAACATATAGTTCTTTTCCATGAATTCGACCAGGTCGAGCTTCCCCGGGTCCTCGAAGCGGCCGAGAAGCTGGTCGGCGCGGTTGTCGATAGCGCGTAGCACGCGGATCGCTTCCTCGGTTTTGACAGCGGCAATGTCCGCAGGAAGGGCGTCGGCCAGCTTAAAATAGGGCAAAAGGGAATTGAATAGGCTCTCCAGCAACGGATGATCCCCAAAGGATAGCGGCTCCGGCGAATGGTACTTCAGGGGGATAACCGGGTGCTTATCGTAAAATTCCTCAAGGATATCCTGCCGGAAAACAATGGAGATGGCAAGGCAAGGCTGCCCGTTGAGCGGGAGCTTACTCATCCGGCCTAATTGGTTACGGGGCAGGAGTACTGTATCCCCCATGAAATAGGTATACCGGCGATCGGCGGCGGCGATACGCATTTCCCCCGATAGGATGCGGACAAGGGCGGGCCTCGGGAGGATCAGCTCCCGGCTATAGTGGACTTCCTTTTTGCACGATATGAATATTTCGGCGACATCGGCCGGCGCGGGCATCTCCATGGTCATAAAATTAGGAAAAGTTATTTGACCAGGCCGAGGCGCACCAGGCTTTCCGCGGCCGACTGTATTGCATCTTCCGTCGATCGCGGCGACCAGCCGAGCATGCGGACCGCTTTTTCGTTTGTCGTATTCATGACCAGTCCAAGGAGCGGCACCATGGATTTGACGGTGGGGTCTTTTAACGCGGCGAGCCGCAGCAGGATATTCGGCAGCTCCTTTACGGGCACCTTTGACGCCGCCTCACCCATCGTCCGCTTGAGAATCCTGGCGACCTCTATCAGCCAGATGCTTTCGCCTGCGGTGGCGATAAAGCGTTCCCCGTTCGCCACCGGGTTCGTCATTGCCCGTAGATGGAGATCAGCTACATCCCGAACATCGACGAAGGCGGAGTTGATCTTTGGACAACCTGGCATCGTGCCTCCCAGCAGGTTGCGAATCAGATGAATGGAATGCGAATAATCCGGACCCAGAACCGGACCCATAACGGTAACAGGATTGACTACAGACAACTCCGGCCCGCCCTCTTTTTTAATAAACTCCCAGGCGGCTCGCTCAGCGAGCGTCTTCGATTTTTGATAAGGGGGGACTTTGCCGGTAGTCACAGTCCAATCCTTTTCTGTAAAAGGAGTGGTGCGGGGCGGATGTCCATATACGATGGCTCCAAAGGCGGATGTCAGCACTACCCTCCGTACCTTGCTCTTACGGGATGCCCGGAGCACCCGCAGTACTCCTTCGCGCGCGGGAATGATCATTTCGTCTTCATGTTCATAGGCATTTAGTGGGGTCGGGGAAGCGCCATGCAGGACATATGTACATCCTTCGGCGGCGTCATTCCAATGCATGTCGGCCTCGAGATCGGCCGTGATAAATGACAGGCGATCGCCGGCTTCGACGCCGCCTTCCCCGAGCATGGCGCGCACCTCGGGTTCCCGGGTTAGCGAGCGGACGGTTGTTCTGACTCGGTATCCGGCATTCAATAGCTGAAGTATACAATGAACGGCGATAAAACCGGAGCCCCCGGTAACAAGGACCAACTGGTCGCTTTTTGAATTTGTTGTCATCTGTTGTTTTTGATGACACAAAGGTCGGAAAGGGTCTAATGGTTGAGTTTGTTTAAAAGCCGCAATTCGCTTTGTTTAGAAGACGGGCATCATAGACCGGCGCGGGTGAGGGTAATCAGGCATCTCCGAGCGCCTCGAAATACCCGGACGATCTACAGATGCCCGAGTTTCTGGGCGATGTATTCGGAGGGGGTCATTCCAAACTGTTTCAAGAAATTGCGGCCGAAATTCGTTTGCGAGCCGTAGCCGACAATGAGGGCGACCTCGTAGATCTTGAATTTTCCTTCCAATAATAATTCTGCGGCTTTTTTGAGACGGGTGATGTTGATCAACTCGTTGGGCGTTAGGTCGGAGATCGATTTGATCTTACGGTAGAGCGTCGGGCGGCTCATATTCATGAATTGGGCCAGTTTTTCAACGTCGAGATCGGCGTCTTCGAGGTTTTGCTGTATGATCTCACCGAGACGTTCGAGAAAGAGTTCGTCGGCCCTGGAGTAAGCCATGCTTTTCATGTGTACCATCGGGGTACTGGCGAAATATTCCCGGATCATGGCGCGGTTGGTGAGCAGGTTCGCAATCTGGACGCGGAGGTATTCGGGAGAAAAGGGTTTCTCGATGTAGGCGTCCGCGCCGAGTTCGAGTCCTTCGATCTTGGATTGGAGGGTGTTTTTTGCGGTAAGGAGGATAACGGGGATGTGGCTGTATTCGAAGTTCTGTTTTATCCTGCGGCAGAGCTCGAACCCGTCTAGTTCCGGCATCATGACGTCCGAGACGACGGCCTGGATGGCTTCGATCTTAAGAATGTGGAGGGCTTCGGAGCCGTTGAGCGCTCTGATGACGGTGTATTTGTCGTTCAGCTCCTGCTCGATGAAATCGAGGATCTCTTCGTTGTCGTCAACTATGAGAATGGTGGGATTCATGGAATTCATGGGGTGATAGAATTGGGTTGGGTCAGGTGTTCGTGCCGGATCGCGATGTCGAATTCGCGGTCCTGGTGGACAGGCATGGATAATGAAAAAACATTCATGCCGTTGCGGGGCTCCATTAGCCGGAGCGTGCCTTTGTGCAATTGGGTCAGCGACCGGGCGAGGGCGAGGCCGATGCCGGTGCCGCGTTTTTTTTCCGTCTCCTTTAGCCGGAAAAAGGGTTCGAATATCTTTTCCCGCATCTCCTGCGGGATGAGGAAGCCGTCATTATACACTTCGATCGTAAAGAAGGCGTCACCGTCGCCCGACGGCGATAAGGTTACGTAGGCTTTGGTGGCGGCGTATTTAATGGCATTGCCGAGGAGGTTGGCGAGTATTTTGTTGAAGGCGTCGACGTCAACGAAGGCGAAGAGGGGGTCGGAAGACGGCAGGCGGAGGTCGAAGCTGAGGTCTTTTTGTTCGGCGAGGGTGCGGAAGCCGGTGTAATTCTCTTCGAGTAGCAGGGAGATATTGGCCCGGACGAAACTGAGGCTGAAGCCTTTGATCTCGGTCTGTCGGAAATCGAGCAGTTGGTTGGTGAGATCGATCAGCCGGGTGGTGTTGCGATCCATGACTTTGAGGCTGTCGCCGGCACCGGGGATGTCCGCCATCTTCTTGAGCAATTTTTCCATGGGTCCCTTGATGAGCGTAAGCGGAGTTTTGATCTCGTGCGCGACATTCGTGAAGAACTCGATCTTGGCGTTGAGGATATCCTTCTCCTTTGCCGTCTCGAGTTGTTCGATCTTTCTTCTGTTCTTTTCTTCCACGCTGCGATGATAACTGCGGATGAAATACCAGGCCAGGAGGAGGCCCGTCAGGATGTAGCAGCAGTAGGCGACCTTGCTCGCCCACCAGGGAGGGAGGATATCGATATCAAGGCGGGTTTCGTGGTCGACCCAGATGCCGCTGCTGTTGGAGGCTTTTACCTTAAAAGTATAATGACCTGGCGCGAGACCGGTGAAATAGGCCTTCCTGTTCTTTTTGAGGAAGATCCAGTCTTTGTCGAGTCCTTCCATTTCGTAGGCATATTCGGTGGTCTCGGGCGCGGTGAAGCCCGGCGCGGCGAAATCTATACTGAACGTAGACTGGCTGTGGCCCAGGGTGATCTTGTCGGTGAAGCTGATGGCGTGTTGCAGCGGGGAGCCACTTTTCGCAATGGGCAGCTCGTGGTTGTCGACCTGGAAGCCGGTGATATAAACGCTGGGGACGACCGTATTCTTGCGGAAATCGCGGGGATTGAAGGCGATCATGCCTTTCACACTGCCGAAATACATTCGGCCGCTGGTATCGCGGAATGCCGAGCTGAAATTGAACTGATCATTGAGGAGGCCGTTCTCGCGCGTGAATACCGTCACTTGTTTGGTGTCGGTGGCGCCCATGGTGGAGGAAGGGTTGTCGGTGGCGCCGATCGTCGGGGAGAGGTGGTCGGCGGCGGGATGCAGCGAGTCGGGGTTGAATGTGACGAGGCCTTTGGAGGTGCTGATCCAGAGATTGCCGTTGTCGTCCTCCAGGATGGAAAGGATGAAATCAGTGGGGAAACCGTCGCGGGTGGTATAGCGGGTGAATGAGCCGAAGGGGGGAGTGCCGGAGGCGGAGGACACACCGTTGCCGGCATTCCAGCGGCAGAGACCGCCTTCAGTCGCGAACCAGAGTCTGTTCTTACGATCGCGGTAGATGCCATTGACCCGGTCGCTCGCGAGACTGCTGTGTGATCTGCCGTCATAGCGAAAATTTTTGACCGTCCCGGTCTTGGGATCGAAGTAGTTGACGCCATTGCCAAAGGTGCCGGCCCAGATGGCGCCGTCCGCGTCCTCCAGCAGCGAGGAATACCAGTTGTTGAGCGGCATGCCCGGCAGGGGGGTGAAGCCGTCATGTCTTTTGTCGTAGACAAAGGCTCCGCGGGTGGTGCCGAGCAGGATGCGGTCGTCGCGGGTCCGGGTGATACAATAGATAAAGCTGCTCTTGAGCATGTAATCGCCCTTGCCTTCACTGTAATGCCTGAAAATCTTTCCCGTGCGGATGTCCATGATATCGAGCCCGTGTTCGAACGTCCCTATCCATAGATCGTTGCCATGGACGAGGAGTCCGTGGATATTGGAATAGGAGATGCTTCCGCGGGCTCCGGTCGGCTGGAAGTGTGTGAAATGGCCGGTGGCGGGATCGAGCTTGTCGAGACCCGCGTCTTCGGTCCCGATGAACAGGTTGCCATGGTTGTCCTGGTGGATCTCGCGGACCACATAACCGCCCAGTGAATTCTCGCCGCTCCTTGGGAAATATTTCTTGAATGTGTTGTATTGTCCGGGGTAATAATTGATGCCTCCGAAATAGGTACCGGCCCAGATGCCGCCTTCGCGGTCCTTGCAGAAGGTGTAAACGGCATTATCGGAGATGGAATAGGGGTCATTGAATTGTTTGCGCAGATTGGAGATCTTGCCGGTGAGGCGGTTGTAAATATAGATGCCCGACTCGGTGGCGATCCAATATTCGTTCGGGCCGGTCTCGACGAAATTGCGGACGAAGATGGCGGTCTTGTCGGGGTTGTAGGTGAGTATCTTCTTGGTCCTGAGCGTGCGGATATCGAAGAGTAGGACGCCGTGGACCGCCGTCCCGATGAGAATCGTGCTGTCGGAGGTGGGGTAGGCGCGCTCGATCCACCGGTCGGACCGCGCGGTGGGGAGGCAATCGAAGGCGGTGAACCGGTCTTGTGTCGCGGATAGGCGACTGCCGCCAGCCGGGGATCCTTCATACCGGTAGAGGAAGCCGTTGCTGGAGGTGGCCCATAGAGTACCGCCGGAGGTGACGCAAAGCGAGGTGGCTTCGAAGAAGCTGTCGATGGGGAAATATTGCGGCCGAAGGGCGCCTTGTGGCCATTTGAAAAGCGAGAACCCGGAGATGAACCAGAGATCGTGTCCGCCGTCCATGCAAACGTCGCGGATGGGTCCGTTGCCGGTGCCGGGGAACAGGCTGAAGCGTTCGGTGGAAGCGTCGAAGCGATAAAGCCCCTTTTCGGTGCCGACCCAGATGACACCTTCGGGAGTTTCGTACAGGGCGTGTATGAAATTGCTGCCGATGCTGGTGCTGTCATCGGGATCGTTGCGAAATACCTTGAAGGAATAGCCGTCAAAGCGGTCGAGGCCATCCTTGGTGCCGAACCAGAGGAAACCCCGCCTATCCTGAAGGCTGCAGATCACGGCATTGTTCGACAGGCCGTTCTCCACCTGGAGATGGCGAAAACTGTAGGATTGCCCCAAGAGGGCCGGTCCCGCAATAAGGGCGAAGATGGCAAGTATGCAGGTTTTGGCCGTCACACCGCTAATTTGAGATTTTTTGTCGAAACAATGAAACGAAAAGCTGAATGCAATTGCAGGAGATGGGTATTTTTGGAGGTCGATTAAATGTTTAATTGACACTTGTGTATCCCGGTTCGATTGCTTAATACCAAAATGACGCTATATGAAAAAATGGAAACTCCTTTTCCCCCTGCTGCTGATTTTCTGCGCCGGCATGGCACAGGAGACGATAAAGGGCAGTGTCAGGGACAAAGACGGCAATCCCGTCGTCGCAGCCACCATCACCTTGAAAGGCGGAAATATCAGCACCACCAGCGCCGAAGACGGCAGTTTTACGATCCGGGCGCGCCCCGGTCAAACCCTGATCATCTCCTCCGTCGGATTTGAAGAGTATGATGTAAAGATCGGGGCCAAAGGCACACCGGTGGCCGCGCTGTTAACTACCTGCAGCAATGCCCTGGATGACGTGGTAGTGGTCGGATACGGGACGGTGAAAAAGAAGGACCTCACCGGATCGGTCTCGGTGGTGAATGTCGCGGATGCCGAAAAGAACCCCACTCACGATGTCGCTAAAATGTTGCAGGGCCAGGTGGCAGGCGTAAGTGTGCAGGGCTCCGGCGAACCCGGCGGTTATGTCTCGATCAAGATCCGCGGCGTTAGTTCCTTCGACCCCAATGGCAATAATGCAAACAGCCCGCTGTTCGTAGTGGACGGGGTGATCATCGATGCGCCATTCGACTTTTCAGTGGACGACATCGAATCCATCCAGGTATTGAAAGACGCGTCCGCAACGGCCATCTATGGGACCCGCGGCGCCCCGGGGGTGATCATCATTACCACTAAAAAAGGGAGAGTAGGCGCGCCGAGAGTGACGTGGAATACCTATGTCGGACTTCAGAACGTACCCAAAAAGATCCCGGTGCTGGACCGGGTCGGGTATCAAAAATCCGTCAACGCCGCCGATGTGAATGCCGGCTTGACCTTAGCGCCGGCCAACGATCCTTCCAGCCCGAATTATGTTTCGAACGTCAATACGGATTGGCAACATGAAGCGTTGAAAACGGGTCTTATCCAGGATCATAACCTCGGCCTTTCGGGAGGCAGCGAAGCCCTTACCTACAACCTTTCATTAGCCTATTTCAACCAGGAAGGCTACCAGGTGGGTCCGCAGGCGTATAACCGATACTCTATCAACAGCAGCCTGCAAGGGAAAAAGGGCCGGGTTAGCTATGGCGCCAGGATGGCGTACACCTATTCCAAAAAAGGGAATTATGCCGCGACATACAATCATGCGGTCTTCGGCGGGACGGTAACATCGATGCTGACGGCCATTCCTATCCTTCCGGTGTACGACTCAGCCCGTCTGGGGGGATACGGCGGTTCCGATCAAACGATCGACCGGGCGATCTCCGCGAACGTAGTCGGCATCAACAAATTGGTAACCGATTGGAGCGAACGGAACAGGATCCTGTTGAATGGATGGCTGGAGGTGGAGATCCTGAAGAACCTAAAATACAAGGCGAACGCCAGTTTCGACAGGACCGACTATAAGAACTACCACTACGAGCCGAAGTTCGATATGGGGTACTACTACCTGAACACCAACTATTATTACCACCAGGATTTCGGGGCACCCAACACGCAGTTGATGGAGAATACGCTTTCTTATTCCCTGAAACATGACCGCCACCAGCTGGATCTTTTGGCGGGTTATACCTTTCAAAAGTCGAATGTCAACTGGATATCGGCTTCCTCTAGTTCCACCGCTGATCTGACCTACCAGACCTTCAGCAATGCCACGGCCAGCTCCAATACGATCACGGAATACAGGGGTATCAACACCTTAACCGGAAGACTGGCAAGGTTGAATTACAATTTCGATGACCGTTATCTGGTTACGGCGAATTTCAGGCGGGATGGCTCTTCCAAATTCGCTCCGTCATACCGGTATGGGAACTTCATTGGATTTGCAGGAGCCTGGAACATCCACAACGAAAAATTCATTCATCTCCCTGCCGCTATCAGCACGCTGAAAGTAAGAGGCGGCTGGGGCTCTGTGGGTAATGAATATCCCCTGGGCCAGTACCAATCTCAATCTTACATCAACACTGCGGCTAATTATAATTTCGCCAACACCTTCGCCTCGGGAAGCACTACCGTATCCCTTTCGGATCCGAATGTTCATTGGGAATCTACCACTACGACCAATGTCGCATTGGACCTGGGACTTTTCAATGAACGGTTGACCTTCACGGCAGAGTATTACGTCAAGAACCCGAAGGATTTGCTGGTGAATGAGCCCTTGCCTTATTCGGTAGGCTCCAACCCCGCATCCATCATCACGAATGTAGGTGCAGTGAGGAACACAGGGGCCGAGTTTACACTCGGGTATAAAAAGACCGATGGCGCCTTCACCTACAATATTAACGCGAACTTCTCCACGCTCACCAACAAGGTACTGAAACTGGGGGTAGCCAACCAGCCTATTTATGGAGCGGGCAGCAAGACCCAGGTAGGCCACTCAGCCGGTGAATTGTACGGATATCAAACGGAAGGACTGTTCCAGACCGCGGCGGATGTGACGAACCATGCGTATCAATCCGCGTTGACGGCTCCCGGCGATGTGATCTTCAAAACACAGGACCCGAAGAATGAGCACAATAACGCCTACCAGTTGACCGATGCCAACGACCGGACTTTCCTTGGCGTAACGATACCCAAGTATTATTATGGGGTGAATTTCAGCGCGAATTACAAGCGGTTCGACTTTTCCGTTTTCCTCCAGGGCAGCGGAGGCAACAAAGTGTTCAATGCGGTGTATGCGGCATTGATGTCAGGACAGGATGGGAACCAGCATAAGGATGAATTGAATTTCTGGACCTCGTCCAATACCAACACCAAAATTCCGAGACCGATCATGGGTGATCCCAACGGTAACGCAAGGTTCTCCGACCGGTTTGTCCAGGATGGTTCTTATATGAAGTTGCAGAATTTGCAGATAGGGTATTCACTGCCTGCGTCTGCGGGTATCATCAGCAAGCATTATATGTCCAGGCTGCGCATCTATGTTTCGGGTGAGAACCTTCTTACATTCAGTAAATACAAAGGATATGATCCCGACTTCATCAGCGACGGTTTGATCAACCGCGGTTATGACTACGGTTCGTTCCCCAATGCCAGAACTTTTATGTTCGGCATCCAGGCTGGATTCTAATTCTTTACTGAAAAATTATTATCATGAAACAGTTCAATCTAAAATATATTCTTTCAGTTGGGGTCTCACTGATCTTATTCAGCTGCGAAAAGCAACTCAACCAAACGAATCCCAACGCCCAGACTTCCGCTACTTTCTGGAAGACGTCTACGGATGCCCTGGCGGGCGTGAATGCCTGCTATCAAATGTTCCTGGAAGATGGCGGCTATATGCGTTTTTCTCCGGTATTGGAGAATGTTGAGGGCGATGACGTCCGTAGTCAAAGCCCCTGGACTGCGATCTCCAACGTCGGTAAGTTTCAATTGGGGACGGCCGATCTTTCAGGGTACGGCTGGACCTTCGATGAATATTACCAGGGCATTTCGCGTTGCAACCAGGTGTTGACCTATGTCCCGGGTATTGAAATGGACGCCGATCTTAAGAACAGGGTCCTGGGTCAGGCTTATTTTCTCCGCGGCTTGTTCTATTTTCATTTAGTTAATATGTGGGGCAGCGTTCCATTGCCGACCCAAGTCGCGGAAGTCGCACCTCAATCCAGCCCTGCACAAGGTTGGGCAAGGGTGATCTCCGATCTTTCGACTGCCGCTGGCCTGTTGCCTGCGCAATATTCGACCGATGGCGGTGTGGATTCGAAGGATCTCGGCCGCGCCACCAAGGGAGCTGCGATGTCTTTTCTCGGCAAGGCGTATCTGTTCAATAAAAAATACGACAGCGCCGCCGCGGAATTCAAATCGGTGATCGCCTCGAATGTCTATAGCCTGGTGCCCAACTATGAGGATAATTTTACCGACGTGAATGAGAACAATTCGGAATCGATCTTCGAATTGCAGTTCTCTGTGACGGCAGGTGGTACGGATCTGCAGTGGCAGGGAATCCCATCTCCTACCTGGGGTTTCTATTCGGCAAGGGCCATCACTTTCGGGGGGCCGAATTTTGGTTGGAGGGACGTACAGCCTACTCAAACGCTATTGGACGAATATCGGCAGGAAAAGACTGTTGATGGAAAGATAGACCCTCGTTGTCTTGCAACCGTGTTATATAACGATACCGTCGATACGCATGCGGCAAACACGCCAATGTATCAAACGACTTTTCAGGCGGCGTATTCGTCCAGCCCGGCGTACATGTCGGATGTGTACTGTAAAAAGTATGAGAATTGGTATGGCAATAAGCCGAATGAATACGATTGGAAATCCGGCATTAATGAAAGACTCATGCGGTATGCGGATGTGTTGCTGATGTATGCCGAATGTGAAAATGAATTGGGCAATCAGGCCTTTGCCGCACAGTATATTCAAATGGTAAGATCAAGGGTCAATTTGCCGGACAGGCAAGCGGAGTTTGCGGGGTATACGCAGGCGCAGCTGCGAGATCAGCTCGGGCATGAGCGGATGTTGGAGTTCGCGCTGGAAGGCCACCGGTGGGATGACATCCGCCGCTGGGGATGGCTTTCCGATGCGACCAAACTGGCGTGGTTGAAATCGAGAGACCCCGAGTTCAACAGCTATATCCCCGGAAAGGAGTTATTGCCGATCCCGCAAACGGAGATCGATAATAATCCCAGTGTTAAGCAGAATGCCACCTATTGATCTTTGCATGATGAAGAAGTCACTATTTTTTGTGTTTGGTTGTGTCCTTTCCTTAGCCGGATGCAGTAAGCACGCTGGCGGCGGGGGAAAATCGGATTCAACAGGAACAACCCCACCGACTACCACGTTCGATATTAATTCCATCGGCGACACTTATGATTCGGTGGCGCCATTTGCAGATTACCTGAGGTGGGGGCCTTATAATGTACACGACCCCTCTATCAAGAAATTTGGCGACTATTATTATTGCTACAGTACCGATGTCGGTTACGGGATCACCGTTCGGCCGGGTATCCAGATCAGGCGGTCGAAGGACCTGGTACAGTGGGAATTCGTTGGGTGGGTATTTAGCTCGCTACCCGCCGCGGGGGTCGCCTATATTCAGCAGAAGGGCGGCACTGCAAACAATGCGTTGTGGGCTCCCTACGTTATGCAGGTTGGCAGTACTTACCGGTTGTATTATGCATTGTCTTCGAACGTTGGCCGGTTGAGTGTCATCGGGTTGGCGACTGCCTCCAATCCGGAGGGCCCGTGGACGGACAATGGACTCGTTGTCACCTCGGCCAATGATAATACTACGCAGATAAATGCGATCGATCCGACGGTGGCCGTAACTCCTTCCGGTGATTATTATATGTATTACGGATCTGCATGGGATGGAATTTATGTGCTGAAACTAAATGGTTCGTCCGGGCTTGCCGCAACGTCGGGTGACAAAGGAACGCGTATTGCCAATCGTGGTTTCACGAGTGGGGTCTACAATGGGAACATCGAGGGGCCGGAGATCATTTATAACCCTACGTTCAATAAGTATTACCTCTTCATCGCGTACGACTGGCTGCAAACAAAATATAACACCCGTGTTTGCAGGGCGGATCAGCCTACGGGGCCTTTTCTCGATTATAATGGAGTGGATGCGGACTCCAATATCGATCATGTCCCGATGATCATTGCGCCGTACCAGTTCATGGGTCATGGCGGCTGGCAGGGGACATCTCATTGCACCGTGTTTACCGACGACAGCGCGCATTATTACTATGCCAGCCAGGCACGGCCTGCTGTGAACAGTTATTTTATGGATCTGCATGTCCGGAAATTGTTTTGGACGAAAGACGGGTGGCCGGTGGTGTCGCCGGAGCGGTATGCGTGGGAGGATAACAGTCTCGTGCCGCAGGATTCTTTGGCGGGAAGTTGGGAAAGGATAGTGCTGAATTATACGGTGGTGCCGGGCTATGGGACGGAGCAGGTGAACCCCGATCTGCAGGCGTCTCAGTTAGTTACGCTGGCTGCGAATGGGACGGTGAGTGGGGCGGTCCAGGGGACCTGGACGTATAATGCGCCCTGGTTACAGATCGTCGGGACGGGGGGAACGGAGAATCTGTTCGTGCAAAAGGGCAGGGATTGGGAGAATAAAAAGTTGACGATCATTTTCACGGGTTTGGATAATACCGGAACGGCGGTGTGGGGGAAGAAACGATGAAAGGGTTATTGCTCATAGTGCTGCTGGGCGTTGCCGGGCATGTTGCTGCACAGAGGGCGCAAGGGGAGGACGGTGTGGGGACGGTGTTGCCGATCGGGTCGGTACCCGCCCATGATCCGGTGATGATCCATGCCGACAGCGGGTGGTATGTCTATTGTACGGGGATGGGGATATCCGTTTGGCGGTCGGCCGATCTGAAGGATTGGATCCATGAGCCGCCTGTATTCGGGACGCCGCCGCAATGGGCCGTCTCTGCCGTGCCGGGCTTCCGGGGACATATCTGGGCGCCCGATATCAGTTATTATAATGGAGTGTATTACCTGTATTATGCCGTGTCAGTTTTCGGCAAGAATACGAGTTGTATCGGTGTCGCTACTAACAGGACGCTGAATCCGCAGGACCCTGCTTATCAATGGGAGGACCAGGGTAAGGTCATTCAATCTGTGCCGGGAAGGGACATGTGGAATGCCATCGATCCCAATCTGGCGGTCGATGGGGCGGGCGGGGCGTGGCTGGCTTTCGGATCTTTTTGGGAAGGGATCAAGCTGGTGAAGTTGTCGGATGACCGGCTGTCGGTGGCGGAGCCGGAGCATTGGTATACGATAGCGGCGAGGCCACGGGAACGCGGGATCGCGGATTCCCTGGCGGGGGATGCGGCGATCGAGGCGCCGTTCATTTTTCATAAGGGGGACTATTATTATCTCTTCGTGTCATGGGATTATTGCTGTCGCGGAGAGAAGAGCAATTATAAGGTAGTGGTTGGGCGGAGTAACCGGATCGAGGGGCCGTATGTCGACAAGACCGGGGCGTCGATGGCGGCCGGCGGGGGATCGATCGTCCTGGAAGGGGATGCCAACTGGTTTGGCGCGGGGCATAATGCTGTCGTGAGCAGGGATGGAGTGGATTGGATGGTCTTTCATGGATATGATAGTCATGACCGGGGGCGGTCGAAGCTGCGGATCGAGCGGCTGGATTGGGTGGACGGGTGGCCGGTACTCCCGTTATCGGGTAAGTGAATTCTTTTGAGCTGAAAAATAAAACGATATGAGAATTGCAGGAATTTGTTTTGGACTGTTGCTGTCAGCCATCGTAGGTAGGACGCAGATCGTGGTGCAGGCAGACAAGCCGGGGCCGAAGATCTCGCCTACGATGTGGGGTATTTTCTTCGAAGACATCAATATGGCGGCGGATGGGGGATTGTATGCGGAGATGGTGAAGAATCGCAGTTTCGAGTTCAATAACCCGTTGATGGGTTGGACATCACATAGTGAAGCGCCGGGGAGTGGGACGGTGCTGGTGATCAACCGTGCGCAGGAGGCGCCGGCGAATCCTCGGTATATCCGGGTGAGTCATTATTCGGATGCGGCGTTTGGCTTGTCCAACGAAGGGTTTCGCGGGATGGGGGTACGGCAGGGAGAGACCTATCATTTTTCGGTGTGGGATCGGGGGGGAGTGATGCGGCTTCGTATCGAGCTGGTGGGGCCGGGAGGAGTGAAGTTGGGTGGAGGGTGCGTGTCGTTGGGAGCGGTCGTGTCGTCGCCCGGTGCTGTCGCATCGGGGCCAGCGGCAGGAGGTGGTGCGAACGTGCCGGGACCCGGGGATGCGGCCGGATCGGAGAGGTCTGCGCCCGAGGTCTTTGCGCATGGGGGCTGGCGGAAGGATACGGTGAGTTTTGTCGCGACAGCTACAGAGGCGCGTGCGCAGTTGTATCTATGGTTCGAGGGGCAGGGGTCTGTGGATATGGACATGGTGTCGATGTCCCCGCAGCACACCTGGAAGGAGCGGCCCGGGGGACTGCGGGCCGATCTCGTGCAATTATTGGCCGATATGAAACCTGGTTTCATAAGATTTCCCGGGGGATGTATCGTAGAAGGAAGGGAGTTGGTGACCCGTTATCAATGGAAGAAGACGGTTGGGCATGTGGAGGACCGGCAGTTGATCGTCAACCGGTGGAATACCGAGTTTGCGCATCGGCCGACGCCTGACTATTTTCAATCGTTCGGTTTGGGTTTTTTCGAATATTTCCAGCTTGCCGAGGACATTGGCGCCGAGCCGCTGCCGGTGTTGAATTGCGGGATGGCCTGTCAGTTCAATACGGCCGAAGTGGTACCGGTGGACGACCTGGACCCTTATATCCAGGATGCGCTGGACCTGATCGAGTTCGCTAACGGTGATGAAAATACGAAATGGGGGGCGTTGCGTGCGGCCATGGGGCATCCTTCCTCTTTTCATCTGAAACTGATGGGGGTGGGAAATGAGCAGTGGGGGCCGCAGTATATCGAGCGGTATAGGCTGTTCGAGCGTGCGATCCATGCGCGATACCCGGAGATCCGGCTGGTCAATAGCGTGGGGCCGGAACCCGACGATGCCCGTTTCCGGTTTCTGAACGATACGTTGCGGAAAATGCATGCGGACATACTCGATGAGCATTATTACCGGTCGCCCTCCTGGTTCCTGGAGAATGCGCGGCGGTATGACCAATATGACCGGAGCGGGCCTGGGATCTTTGCGGGGGAATATGCGGCGCAGAGCGACAAAATAGCTTCGCCCGGAAACAAGAACAACTGGTTGTGTGCAATGGCGGAGGCCGCCTTTATGACCGGGTTGGAGCGGAATGCCGATGTCGTGCGGATGGCGAGTTATGCGCCGTTGTTTGCGCATGCCGAAGGTTGGCAGTGGACGCCTGACCTGATATGGTTTGACAACCTGCGGTCGTATGGGACGCCCGACTATTATGTGCAGAAGCTATATTCGACGAACCGGGGATCGGTGGTGGTGCCGGCCTTGTTGGGCGGGGTATCGGTCGCAGGGCAGGACAGTCTGTATGTGTCGGCGGTAATGGACGGCAATGAGTTGATCTTAAAGATGGTGAACGTATCGGGGAGTGCGCAGACGCGGAAAGTGGAGGTTCGTGGGGTTCGGGGGTTGGCACGGCAGGCGGAGGTCGAGGTGCTAAGGAGTCCAGCGCTGGGGGACGTGAATAGCCTGGAAGATCCTATGAAGATAGCCCCTGTGGGGGGAAGGGTTGTAACGAAAGGGGGAAGCATAGAAATGCATTTGGAGCCTTATAGCTTTTTGATCGTGCGGGTAGGGGTGATGCGTTAGGGTGGGATCAGCAACGATGTCGGTTACCTCATTCAATTTCTGAATATCAAGTTCTTAAGTCAACTGTTTTGGTAAATTTTAAGGCTAAATGAAAAAAGGATTGTAAATGTATAGATAGTCTTTCGATTTTCGAAGGATTGTCTTTACATTTGCAAAAACTAGTATTTGAAGTATTTAGACCGCCATATTACTCCCCGAATAAAAGAAGCGCTTAAGTTTAGTCCCATTGTCTTTTTAAATGGCGCCAGACAGACGGGAAAGAGTACCCTGGTACAAGCAATTGCAAAAGACCTTCCTTCCGGCGGTGACCCAGCGCCATATGTAACGCTCGACCGGCCCGTTTTGCTGGCATCGGCCTCGTCTGCGCCTGAGGCGTTCTTGACCGGCTATCATGGTCGACCGGTAATAATAGATGAAGTTCAATTGGCTCCAGCACTTTTCAGGGCATTGAAAATTGTGGTAGATGAAGCGAGAACGAAAGAAGGAGATTCTGCAAGCGGGAAATTCTTATTGACGGGCTCCGCGAATATACTTGCCTTGCCAAAGCTGGCAGATCCGCTAGTTGGCCGCATGGCTATACTTACATTATATCCATTTACGGCAGCGGAAGCGACGTATAATATTTCCGGTGGGATAGAACGTTTGCTGCGATTGGATTTCAAAAATGTAAGCGACAGGGGGTTTTCTCTGATGGATGTCATAAAGAAAGCTACATTCCCCGAGATTGTAGAAGCCAGCGTAGAAAATCGGCGTACATGGTTTGATGGATATATTACTTCGATCCTGCAAAGGGATGTCCGCCAGATATCAGAGCTCGAGAAGATATCATTGTTGCCTCATTTGTTGAGCGTACTGGCGACACGTGTTGGGGGTGTGATGAATGATGCCGATATCGCGAGGGAGGTTGGGCTTAGCTCTGTAACAGGAAAATCGTATCGGGGAATCCTGAAGATGATGTTTCTAACCCTTGACGTCAAACCCTGGCACAGAAATGTTGGAAAAAGGCTAGTCAAATCCGCAAAAGGGTACCTCATTGACACAAATCTAATTTGTCATCTGCTCGACTATAACATTGACGATGTCGCGTTAACGAAGCCAGGACTTTTTGGAAGTCTGTTGGAGAACTTCGTAGCCACGGAGCTTGTAAAGCAACTAAGCAATAGTGATGTTAAGGCCGAATTATATCATTTTCGTACAAGCGACGGCATCGAAGTGGATTTTATCCTGGAAAGACCCGATGGATCCGTTTTGGCCATCGAGGTAAAAAAGGCTGAAACGGTTAATATGGGAGATTTCAAAGGGATCAAAGTGTTTCAGGAATTGGTTGGGAAGGATTTTATCGGTGGCGTTGTACTTTATTCCGGAAAGGATGTCGCACCATTCGGTAACAATCTTTGGGCCGTACCATTTTCTGTGCTCTGGTAACGAGCCAGTGGCCAAGAGCGATCTGGCAGAGCTGCAATATGATTTTTCAAATCTTACTAAAGACGCTCTGGCCAGGCGAGCGGGTTTTCATTGCTCATACTGGATGGCAGGGGAAGGAATAAGTACTATGCGTATTACCATTGTTTCGGCGATTGTGCCCACCGGTTCCGGGCTGACCACGTGAACGATCTGCTGACCGAAGAACTAAAGAAATACTCGCCTAACCCCAAGTTACAGCCGCTCCTGAAATCCTTCCTTTGCAAAGCCTATCGACAGCAAACAGGCCGAAATACTGACGACAGGAAACAGTTGACGGAACAGATCAAGGACGTCGAAAGCAAGCTATTTAAAGCCCGCGATCTGCTGCTCTCCGATCAGATAGCCCCGGCAGATTATCGGGCGATTAAAGCCGAATACGAGGAACGACTCAGCCGGCAACAAGCGAAGCTGAGCGGCCTGATAAATCAACCCGACGACGTCAATGCAATACTGAAAAGGGGCTTGGACAATATATACCGCCTAAGCGAAATCTACGAAACCGGCTCCATCATGGAGAAGCGTCAGGTCATCGGTTCGGTTTACCCGGAAAAACTCGTTTACGATGGCGACCAACTTCGAACCACGCGCATCAACGAGGCCGTGCGCATAATATACACGCTGGACAAGGAATTGGGCGAAAAAGAAACAGGACAAAGCGGAGAAAATCCATCTTTGTCCTGTGTGGTTGCCCAACCTGGATTCGAACCAAGACGAGCAGATCCAGAATCTGCTGTACTACCATTATACTATTGGGCAATCAGTATCCCTATAAATGGGACCGCGAAATTAGGGAATTTTTGCGTTATTTGCCAAAATTACTCGCCTTTGGTGAAGTTTAGAGAATGCGCCGTTGCAGGAAGCCTCGTATTGATCCTGCTACCCGGACTGGTCCTGGCCCAACTCCCGAACCCAGCGGGCCTGCCCGCCGCATCCCTGGTCCAGCCGCAGCCGCCAAAGACCGCGGACAACGGACCGGCGTCACCAGAAGCGACCAACAGACCAGCATCACTCCCCGCAATCACCAGCCCGTCGCCGGCCGACAGCTCCATAAAAGCAGCCTTCGCCCTGCTGGACTCCCTTTTCCGCCGCCCAAAATTTCTCTACATTGCCGTAGGCCCCGACATCCCCGCCGACATCCAACCCATCATCGCCCGCATGAACAACGCCCTCGCGGCGAACCAGGCGTGGTTCCAGCAATACCGGGACAAATATCCCAACCAGCCGCTGCCCTACGACGAACACTTTGGCGTCACCCCATCGCAATACTATAGTGTACTCCACCTCCAGGCGACACCGCCGCCCCTCGTGCCCATTGATTCCCAAACCGTAGCCGTGATAAAGGAAGGCAGCCTGATCCACTTCCAATGTGGCGGCACCGGCGAGGAACATCTTCTCAATTACCTCTATATCGACCCTATCCATCGGGTGCTCGAATACGGCGGCGATACGATCCCCTTCGCCGGTCCCGCAAGCGCCGGACCTAACAGCCCCTATGGTCAATGGAACGGCTACGCCTGGCATCTCGAACGGATACAATCGCTGCCGGCGCCCGTGGACCCATTGCTGCCTGCGGATGCTCAGAAAACTCCCGACCAAAAGCTGATCTCGGCGCGTATCGTCGAGGTGAACATCGGTATCCCGTCCGATGGTTCTCCCAAGACCTTTATTCGTATTCAATACCAGAATGTCCAGGCCGGCATCGCCACCGGCAACCTGGAACTCTTAGGCTATATCGAGTAGAAACGATAAAAAACGCATAAGATACCAGCGTCCATAAAAACGTTGCCCCGCCGATCCTTTTTTATCTCCTTTCATGGACAAAAGATTAAAATCCTCGTATTAATTGGAACTTCGGTTCCAAAAGGGAAAGTGCATTTTTAACATTGTATTATCTAACGGCAGAAACCGAGTGTCCGTTAACGTACAGTGCCGAATTAAAATTCGTAGCACAAGGCAATTTTAACATTCCATTTCTGCACTCTGTATCTAAATTCAGGGCATCAAACCATTCCCATGACTGACAGCTCAACAACAACGACAACGACCCGATTCCTCTCCATCCGCCTCTCGCCGGAAGAGTACGCAGAAGTTTATCAACACCTGCAACAATCCACCTGCCGCAGCCTCACCGAGTACGTCAAAAAAGTGTTGACCAACAAACCCGTTACCTTCAAGGTCAGGGATCAGTCCCGTGAGGACATCCTGCATCAACTAACGTTGATCAAGAGCCGCCTGGACACTCTCGTAGACAAAACCTCGCCGGCAGATGCCGCGCACCTGCTCACGGAGGTAGCAGACATCAAATCAACCATTCGTCAAATCGCCGAAAAATGCTCGTCATAAAGGAATCGGCGCACGATATCCGGAGCCCGTTGGAGTACAACGAACAAAAAGTCGAAGACGAACAGGCACGCTTGCTGGATGCGCACAATTTCCTGCAGGAAAAGGATGAATTAACGATTAGAGACAAACGTGAACGATTCCATGATCTCGATGTTCTCAATGAACGTTCACAGAAGCACATTGTACATCTCTCCGTAAACTTCCCACCGGAGGATAATTTGACCGACCTGCAGATGAAACTCATCGCTGCGGATTTCATGACGGCAATCGGCTATGGCGATCAACCCTGGCTTCTTTACCGGCATGTGGATGTAGCCCATCCACATGCTCATATCGTAACTACGAATATCAGGCCGGACGGCAGCCGTATCCCCAACGACGTGCTCTCCCCCCATCGTTTCAAGCAGGTGTGTTTTCAACTGGAAGAGCGCTATGGACTTAAGCCTGTTCACGAGATGCCCGATCTATTCAATACCCATGAGATCACACAAAAGCAGGAGGGCTACCGGTACGGAGGTCCGCAGCGTATCATCTACGGCGAAAGGCCTACGCGCACCGCGATCAAGGAGGTTTTGGAATATGTGAATAAAGAGTATTCTTTCAGCTCTTTCGATGCATACAATGCCATACTCGGTCTTTATAATGTCCGTGCAGACCGGGGGCGTGAAGAAAGCCCGATGTATCAAAACAAAGGCTTATACTATCGGCTCATCGATGAGCGGGGAAAGAAACAAGGTGCACCCATAAAAGCCAGCTCCTTTCATCTGCCGGTTACAATGGATCGACTGGAAGAAAAATTCCAGCTTAGCCGGAAACAGGTGCAGCAGTCGGTGCAAACAGTGCAGACCTGGGTCGATTGGGCCTTGCACAGTAGGTCTAACCCTTATAGTCTGGCAGAACTCTCCCGGGATCTCGGAAAAGAGCGGGTCGATCTCGTCATTCCCGCCCAACGACAATCCAATCCGCGCGGCTGGCAACAGCGGGTCAACAATCTTCTCGACAAAAGCCCGGCTGCCCTGGAAAAGATCAAACCGGATGACGGCCATGGCTTCTTTTATGTGGATTGGCTCAACAAAGCCGTCGTTCGTGATACGGAAGCGGGCAATAAATATACTGCCGACGCTATTCTTAAACGCACCGGCATGGAGCGACAATTGCGAAATATGCATCGGAACAACTATTTCAAGTTGTCCAACGCCGAAAAAGGCATACTTCGCCCAGACTATCCCGATACCGCCCAAGCGCGCCACCTTCTGCTGCGGCTCTCACCCGTACACGACAAGATTGTCGAAACGCAATTGGAATTGCGAGAACAGCAGGAACTGGCTCTGCACCACTCACAAGGGATGCGTCACCGCCTTTGACGAACCCTGTGGACCCACCGCCGCTGCCGCGCAGCCAACCCCCGGCTTCATCGGGCAAGGGCCGGCCGCGAGCTGGTCACCGCGCGAACCCCACCAGCTTATGCAAAGCTACAGGATCATACACCCGCCCATCCTTGATGACGACCTGTACCCTGCGAATATCCCGGATATGATGCAACGGATCGCCATTGACGATAATGAGATCGGCCGACCTCCCCGGCATCAACGACCCGCTTACCGATGCCTGCTTCATCACCAGCGCCGGCACCACCGTGGCCGTCCGGATCGCCTCCAGCGGCGTCAGCCCCGACTTTACATAGAGCTCCAACTCCCGGTCCAGACTATAACCGGGGAAACCCATATCGGTACCCGCGACAATGGGCACACCTCGCTCATGCAAGACCTTTACCAGCTTTTCCATATCGTGAAAACGAGGTTTGTATTTCGCGGCCTGCTCCGGCGGCATTCCCATGGTCCGGAACAGCACCTGCAATGGCTCCGGCAACGTATAGAAGGCAGGTTCCATATCCGTGATCGTATCCATCGTGCTCCGGAAGATCATCTCGAAGACTCCCAGGGTAGGATCGATCACTGTGCCATGCTCCTTTATAAAGTCCAGTCCTTCCGCGGTCTTTGGATCGTCCCAGTTGATCGTCTTGTCCGGATTTAAAGCCAGGATGGGCGAAACATATTGAATATGATTGACCATATCCATTCCCGAATCGACACCCTGCTCGAGATCCATGCCCTCGGGAATATGACCGGTAACGGTCATCCCCAGCCGGTGCGCCTCGTCGCAGATAGCTTTGACCACCGGCGGCTGCACCGAGCTATAGATCTTGATCTGCACAAACCCCGAGTCTTTATACCGCCGGACGGCCGCCACGGCCTGGTACTTGTTCGAGGCGCGGATGATACCGAGACCCATAGGCCCAGGCCCATCGATGATACCCGCTTTCAGGATATGCGGTCCAACCCCCATCCCCTGATCGATGGCGCGTTTGACCGCATTGATATAGGCGAACTCGTTGCCGCAGTCCCTCACCGTAGTGACCCCTGCAGCCAGATAGGCAGGACCCCATTCGGCTTGTTCAAAATGGGCATGCATGTCCCACAACCCCGGTAACACGAATTTCCCTTCGGCATGAACGATCTTCGCATCGGCAGGCACCGGCACCGTGGCCTTCGTTCCCGTCTTAAAGATCTTGCCATTGCGGATCAGGATCACCGCGTCGTTGGTAACCTCGCCCGTGGCAATATCGACCATCTTACCGCCTACAACCGCCAGCGTCCCGGCCTCCCCGGCAGCACCCACGCCGCGGCCGCCGCCAGAGCCGGCCCCGCCCGACCCCTTCATAGCCTCCGCAAACAATTCCATTCCATACGTCGCGGCCCGGCCGATAAGTTCCGGCAAAAGGAATTCATACCGGTCGCGCATCATCTCCAGCTTGTCGCCTTCCGCATCGTTAGTGATAAGACACACCAGACCTCCTTGTTGGTTGGTCCACACCAGCTCATTCCCCCAGATCAGTCCGCTTATCACCGTCCGCTCCAGTACCAGTTGCTGACCATAATACCGCAAGGTGTCATAGCCCGCCGCATGAATGCCGACTGTCCCCGAAGGCAACAACGCCAACTTCGCCGGCTTCCCATGCTGCCGCCAATATTGTAACAAA
>Ga0134128_10001774_pt1 | contig 27292 bp, 24 predicted proteins | sample KB31754_FD_96462 | JGI IMG/M metagenome (GOLD analysis project Ga0134128, IMG submission 96462) | Terrestrial soil microbial communities with excess Nitrogen fertilizer from Kellogg Biological Station, Michigan, USA - KB3-175-4 | ecosystem: Environmental > Terrestrial > Soil > Unclassified ...
TCGACAGCAAGTAGAACACGGCGATTGACAGCGCGGGGGACTTGCCTGAGCATGACGCCGATGCGCAGCGCTCTTATCACCCTGTCGCGAAAGCCCGGCTCCCGCGGGACCGGGGGTCGTCGCATGCGCTGAGCGCGCACGCCGCATCAGGATCACCCAGGCCCCGCCGGATCGGTCGGGGCCTTGTCATGTCCGGCTCCGCCCGCCGCCGCGGCCCAAAACCGAGGAGCACCGGTCATGGAGCGAAGATCTTTCGACGAGGCGCCGCTATCGGGCGTCTTTCTGCCCCTGGTCACGCCGTTCCGCGACGGCGCGCTCGACGAGGCGTCGCTGGCGCGGCTCGTCGCCTTTGCCGCGGAGAGCCCGGTCGCCGGCCTCGTCCTCGCCGCTACGACGGGCGAAGGTCTCACGCTTGAAGACGGCGAAACCGAGCGCCTGGTCACCGTCGCAGCCGAGACAGCCGGGCGGCTGCCGCTCTGGCTCGGAGTTTGCGGCAGCGACACGCTTCGCCTGAAGCGGCGGATCGAGGCGACGTCCCGCTGGCCGATCGCCGGACATCTCGTCGCTTGCCCTTCCTACTCGCGCCCGTCGCAAGAGGGGCTACGCCGCCATTTCACCGAACTGGCGCGCGACGCAGGCAAGCCGCTCCTCCTCTACAACATTCCCTATCGCACCGGCGTCAACCTTTCCAATGACACGCTGCTCGCCCTGGCCGAGTTGCCGGCAATCGTCGGCGTCAAGGATTGCTGCGCCGATCCGGCGCAGAGCTTCGAGCTGATGTGCCGCAAGCCGGCCGGCTTCGCCGTGCTCACCGGCGAGGACGCGTTCTTCCACACCGCGCTGGCGCAAGGCGCGGAGGGCGGCATCCTCGCCTCGGCGCTGATCGATCCCGCCGCCTTCATCGCGGTCGGGAACGCGCTTGCGGGCGGCGATGTCGCCGGGGCACTCCAGGGCTGGCGCGGCCTCGTCGATCTCGTCCGGCTGCTCTTTGCCGAGCCCAATCCTGCGCCGATCAAGCACTGGCTCTGGCGCAGCGGTCTCATCGCCTCGCCCGAGCTGCGGCTGCCGATGACCGGCATCAGCCCGGCGCTCGCCGGCCAGCTCGACCGGCTGCTCTGGGCGCGCCGCGCTGCCGCTTAGGCCGCCTGGTGCTTCGTGCGCTTGGCCTCGGGATAGAATTGCGGCGCCTCGCGGCGCTCGAACATGCCGTAGTCGCGTATCACGCGGACGCGTCGGTGGCGCAGCGCGGCGGAAGAGTCCGGCTGTTTCGGGGTCCACGCGGCAGCCGACGTGGCATCGCGCCAGGATGCCAGCAGCAGCAGCTTGCCCGGGTGGTAGATGCTTTCGAAGACATCGTGATCGACCAGCGCCTGCGCGCCCGTATCGAGCCCGAGATGCGCCGCGAGATCAGCGGGCTTGGCGCCGAGACTGCTGCCCTGCGCCGGCATCAGCTCGGTGATTGTCACCATCTTCGCCACGCCGATCTCGGTCTCGTCGAAACGCTTCTCCTCGACGCGCAGGCCGCGCGGCGGCTCCGTATCCGCGGTGATCTCGCCGACCCGCAGGTGATAGTCGCGAAAGACCTCGAAGCGGCCCTTCTCCTGCACCGCATGATGCTCACCCTCAGTACGCCAGCGGATCACCGCCTTCTCATCGCGCCAGATCGAGAGCGACAGCACACAGCCCTCGCGCCGCTTGCTTGCGAAGCGGTCATTGTCGATGAAGCCGTCGATCGCCTCGAGCTTGGGCTTCAGCTGCTTGGCAAGCGCCAGATAATCGTCCCAGCGCTCCTTCTTGGGCTCAACCTCGAAAATCACAGCGAACATGGCTTGAACTCCAACAGCTTGATGGTGAGGAACCCTCTGCCCGGCCCAACGCAGGCCCATTCTCGCGGTTCCGTTTGTAGCCAGGCAATGGCGTCGACGTCACTTCGTTCGGCATCGAAGCGTCCTTGCTCGACGGCGCGCCGCATCGAGCTTATCTCGGTCGCAAGCGAGGAGGCCATCGATGACCGAAAAACTCGATCCCCGAGAAGAGCATTTCAGGATCCCGAGCCCGCGCCGGGGCATGTCGCTCTTCCTGCGCCATCTCCCGCCGCAGCGGCCGGAACCGGCCGACGCCCCGGGCATCGTGCTTTATGTGCATGGCGCGACATTTCCTTCCGCACTGTCGATAGCGCATCGCTTCGACGGCCACTCCTGGCGCGATGCGCTCTGCGCCGCCGGGTTTCACGTCTGGGGCTTCGATTTCAGCGGCTTCGGACTCTCCGATCCCTATCCCGAGATGCGCGAACCGGCGGACGCCCATGCGCCGCTCTGCCGGGCGGAGGACGCCGCTAGCCAGATCGAGGCCGCCGTCGGCTTCATCCTGGCGCATCACGGCGCCGAGAAGCTCTCGATCATCGCCCATTCCTGGGGCACCATCGCCACCGCCCGCTTCGCCGGGCGGCATCCCGCCATGGTCGATCGGCTGGTGCTCTTCGGTGCCATCGCGCGCCGTCCGCCGCGGCGTTACGAGAAGCCGCCCACCCTTCCGGCCTGGCGGATCGTTACGCTCGAGGACCAATGGGCGCGCTTCGTCGAGGACGTGCCGCCGAACGAGCCGCCGGTGCTGTCGCGCACGCATTTCGACGAGTGGGGCCAGCGCTATCTCGACAGCGATCCCGAGAGCCGCAATCGCGACCCCGCCGGCGTGAAGACGCCGACCGGTCCCTTCCTCGACATCCTGCACGCATGGCACGGCGATCTTGCTTATGATCCGACGCTGGTGCGGGCGCCGGTGGCGATCATCCGCGGCGAATGGGACGGTCTCATTCCCGACGAGGATGCGCGCTGGCTCTTCAATGCCTTCACCCGTTCGCCGGCAAAGCGCGACATCAAAATCGGCCGCGCCACGCATCTGATGCATCTGGAGGCGATGCGCCATGCGCTCCACCGCGAGAGCATCGGTTTTCTCACCTCGAGCGATATCGCGGCGGTGTGAGGCGACGCCGCATCGGCGAGGCGATATCATCCTCACCACAGTCCTAATCCGACCCGGCAGGAGATAGGCCATGGCGATCGATCAAGCGGAAAAGGCCCGGCGTTTTCAGGCGCTCCATCAAGCTCCGGGCAGCTTCGTCATTCCCAATCCCTGGGACGCCGGCACGGCGCGGCTCTTGCAGATGCTGGGCTTTGCCGCACTCGCCACCACCAGCGCCGGCTTCGCCTTCTCGGCCGGCCGTCCGGACGGGCCCGGCCCGACCTCACGCGACGAGATGCTGGCGCATTGCCGTGTCATTGTCGGGGCGAGCGACCTGCCCGTCTCGGCCGATCTCGAAAACGGCTTCGGCAATGCGCCCGGGGACTGCGCCGAGACGGTGCGCCGCGCGGCCGAGGCAGGGCTTGTCGGCTGCTCGATCGAGGACAGCACCGGAGACGCGCGCCGCCCGATCTATGATTTTGCGCTGGCGCTGGAGCGAGTCCAAGCGGCCATCGAAGCGGCCCGAGCGCTCCCCTTCCCCTTCACGCTGACGGCGCGCGCCGAGAATTTCCTGCATGGCCGCGCCGATCTCGACGACACGCTGAAGCGGCTGACCGCCTTCGAGCGCACCGGTGCCGATGTGCTCTACGCGCCGGGCCTGCCCTCGCTCGACGCCATCCGCAGGGTCTGCGGCGCGCTCCAGAAGCCGGTGAATGTGCTTGCGGGCTCGCGCCCCTTCAGCGTGGCCGAGCTGACGGAAGCCGGCGTCAAGCGCATCAGCGTCGGCTCGCTGCTTTCGCGCGTCGCGCTCGGCGCCTTCCTACGCGCCGCGCGCGAGATCAAGGAGCATGGCAGCTTCGCCTGCGCCAAGGACGCGGTGCCCTTCGCCGAGATCAACGGCATGATGGCACGACCCTGAGGATCTTGCTGAGCGCTGAACGCTCGCTTCACCGGCTCCTGAAGCGTCCGAGATCGGCCGGGGTGAGGCGCACTGCCATATGCGCCTCGCGCTCGTCGTCGCGCCGGCTCACCACCTCGCCATGGCGGTAAAGCCAGGCAAGCGCCGCGCCGTCGCTCACCGGAACGTCGAGATGGACGAGGCTGCGCTCGCCGTCGAACCTTCGGTCGAGCAGGTCGACCAGGAGGTTGCAGCCCTCGCCGCTCGCCGCCGAGATCGGCACCACATCGCGGTTGCGCTGCGACTGGTTGCGCAGGAAGGCGCGGCGCTCGGCATCGAGCAGGTCGATCTTGTTGAGCGCCTCGATCATGCCGCTCTCCACCGTCTCGCCGAGGCCGAGGTCGCCGAGCACGGCATGGACGTCGCTGCGCTGCGCCTCGCTGTCCGGGTGATGCGCATCGCGCACATGAACGACGAGATCGGCCTCAGTCACCTCTTCGAGCGTGGCGCGGAAGGCGGCGACGAGATGGGTGGGAAGCTCGGAGACGAAACCCACCGTGTCCGACAGGATCGCCTGGCGGCCCGAGGGCAGCGGCAGGCGGCGCATGGTGGGATCGAGCGTCGCGAAAAGTTTGTCCTCGGCGACCACCGAGGCGCGCGTCAGGCGGTTGAAGAGCGTCGACTTGCCGGCATTGGTATAGCCCACCAGCGCCACCACCGGGTAGGGCACGCGCTTGCGCGCGCCGCGATGGAGCGCGCGGGTGCGCTTCACGTCCGCCAGCTCGCGCTTCAGCTTGGCGATGCGCTCGCCGATCAAGCGCCGGTCGATCTCGAGCTGGCTCTCGCCGGGGCCGCCGAGGAAGCCGAAGCCGCCGCGCTGACGCTCGAGATGCGTCCAGGAGCGCACCAGCCGCGAGCGCTGATAGCTGAGTGCGGCAAGCTCCACCTGGAGCTGGCCTTCGCGGGTGCGGGCGCGGGCGCCGAAAATCTCGAGGATGAGGCCGGTGCGGTCGATGACCTTGCACTTCCACTGCCGTTCGAGATTGCGCTGCTGCACCGGCGTCACCGCCGCGTCGATGACCGCGACGGCGATCTCCTTCTCCTGCACGGTGCGGGCATAGACCTCGACCGCGCCGCTGCCGATCAAGGTCGAGGGGCGCCAGCTTCTGACCTTCACCACCGCCTGGTCGACCACCTCGAGCCGGATCGCACGCGCCAGCCCGGCCGCCTCATCGAGCCGCGCCTCGGGCGTGCGGACGCCATCCTCGCTCGCGCCAGGCGCGAGGCGCAGCACCGGATGAAGCACCAGGCAGCGCCCGGTCGAGACGCCTTGTCCGTCCCGCGGCACCGCCATGCCCTAGGCTTCGTCGCCTTTCTCGCCGGGTTCGAAGAGCTGGATCGGCTGCGCCGGCATCACGGTCGAGATCGCATGCTTGTAGACGAGCTGCGAGTGGGCGTCGCGGCGAAGCAAAACGCAGAAGTTATCGAACCAAGTAATGATACCCTGGAGTTTCACACCGTTCACCAGAAATACTGTAACCGGCGTCTTGTTCTTCCGAACGTGATTGAGGAACACGTCCTGAACATTTTGTGATTTTTCCGACGACATGGGGATACCCCTTATTCACTTCTTAAGGTCGGTCGGAGCCTGGTGAGCGATACCCTCCTGCGGAGGATAAAGCCTCATACGCTCGCCTCGATTCATAACAAATTGGCGGCGGCGAGGGAATCACAACCCCTGGAGATGGTTCCGAAAAGCGCGGCAATCGGCGAAGTGCAAGTCGGGCGGGAAGCGGGCGAAGCTCTCCTCTTCGAGCGCCCGCGCGCCGATCAGCACGCCGACGCAGCCGGCATTTTTGGCGCATTCCATGTCGAGCGCCGTATCGCCGACATACCAGGTCTCGCCGCAGGCAATGCCGCTGCCGTCGAGCGCCAGCAGCACGGGTGCCGCATGCGGCTTGTCGAGCGCAGCATCGCCGGCACCGATGAGGCACTTGAAATGCCGCGTCCAGCCGAGATGCTCCGCCTCGCGGCGCAGCACCCTGCTCGTCTTGTTGCTGACGACGCCGAGATGGAACGCGGAGGCCAGCGCCGCCAGCATCTCGCCGCTCCCCTCCATCGGCTTCAGCCGCTCGAGATGGATCGCAGTGAAGGCGTCGAGATAGAGCTTCTGCGCCTCCTGCCAGCGCTCGCCGAACAGCACCGGAAAGCTGTCGCGCAGGCTGCGCGCCACGCGGAGCTTGGTCTCCTGCAGGCTCCAGGGCTCATGGCCCATCGCGGTGAAGGTCACGACCAGCGCCGCGTGGATCGTCTCCCAGCTATCGACGAGGGTGTTGTCCCAGTCGAAGAGCACGGCGCGCGGGCGCGCAGGCGCGCCGGTCATTCCGCCTCGCCCTGCTCTGCGACGAATGCCTCATAGACCTGGCGCAGCCGGCGCACCACCGAGCCGGGATAGCCGTTTCCAACCGGCGTGCCGTCGATCGACACCACCGGCAGCACGAAATTGGTGGTGCTGGTGAGGAAGGCCTCGCGCGCCGCCTTGGCTTCGGCGACCGAAAAAGGCCGCTCCACCAGCTTCAGCCCTTCGCGCGCCAGCAAGCCCAGCAGTCCGATCCGCGTGACGCCGTTGAGGATCGAGCGATCGGCCTGGCGCGTCACCAGTTCACCCGAAGCGGTCACGATCCAGGCATTGCTCGAGGTGCCCTCGGTGACGTTGCCGTCGCGATCGACCTGCCAGGCCTCGAAGGCACCCGCCTCCTTCGCCTGCTGCTTGCCCAGCGCGTTGGGCAGCAACGCCACCGATTTGATGTCGGGCCTGCCCCAGCGGATATCGGGGATGGTGATGACGCCGACCCCCTCCTCGATGAGCTTCGCCGAGGGCCCCGAACCGCGGCGCGCGGTCATCACCAGGCCGGGCTTCGCCCGCGCCGGAAAGGGGAAGTCGCGCGGCGCGCTGCCACGCGACACTTGCAGATAGAGCGAGCCGGTGGCGATGCCGTTCCGTCGCAGCACCTCGCGCATGACGAGCTTCAGCGCGCCATCGCCCATCGGCGCGGCCATGCGCAGCTCGCCCAGGGAGCGGTGCAGCCGCTTCAGATGCGGCTCCTCGTCGATGAGCGCGCCGCCACGCACGGCGATCACCTCATAGACGGCGTCGGCGAATTGATATCCGCGATCCTCGATATGGACGCTCGCCCGCCTCAGCGGGAGATAGCGGCCGTTGACATAGGCGATGCGCGACATGGACCCAACGAGCAGGCTCGAACGAAGCGCGCACTATAGAAGGCGGCGCGGCAAAAGACGAGGCGGTGGAAAGATTCAGCCATGGCGACGCCGCCAGTCCTGCCAGTCGGCGAGCGTCGCGGTCGTCATGCGGCTCGCCGCATCGAAGAGCCAGCCTGATTTCCGCCGCTGGAGATCGCGTCGGATCGCCGCCGCAGCTTCGGGCGTGCCGAGATGCACGTTCGCGGTTTCGCGCCCCATGGCCTTCACCAGGCGCAGATCGTCGCGCCGCCGCGGCAACTCGGTGAATTCGATCTTGGAGCAATGCGGCGCCAGTCGGCGCAGCAGCCAGCGCTTGTGCAACCGGTAGAAGGGATCGGGCGAGCGGATGGCGCGCTTCGCCAAGGCCCCGGTGAAGCTTTTCTTTTCGTCGGCGCCGAGCGCGAAGGCATAAGCCGAAGGCAGCACGGCCTTTGCCTCGCGGGCGAGGAGGCCACCACCCGCGATGCCGATCGCGACATAACGCGGCCGGCCGAGGCTGCCGAGCCCGGCGATGCGATGCAGGATGCGCGGCTTCTCCGCGCCCTCGGGCAGCGCCTTGCGCAGCAGCTTCCCAAGCCCGTGGGGCGGCGTCGCCGGCTTGCCCTTCGTGAGCTTTGCCCAGAAGCGGTCGGGATCGCGATCCGCGCCCATGGCCATGGCGCGTAGCGCCGGATGCTCTTCCTCGAGCACCAGGCCCCTGCCCTGATCAAGCCCGGCGGCATAGCCCTCCAGCAGCCCGTGGCAGGCCTCGCCGGCCGCGAGCTTCAAGCCTTCCGTTCGGATGGCGAGCATCAGGCTCGTTGCCAGCCGCACCAGGTCGATGGCGTAGGGCATGGGAAAGGCTTCGTCGAAATCGTTGACGCCCCAGCAGAGCCGGCCTTCGGCGTCACGCCAGGTGCCGAAATTCTCGGCGTGCAGATCGCCGATCGCCAGCAGATGCGGCGCCTCGGCTAGCTCGGGGCAAGCCTCGCGCCAGAGCGGAACCCAGCGACAGAACGTCGCGCGCAGAAAGGCGAAGGGCACCTTGGCCATCGCCCGGTGCTTGGCCCGGAGATCGGCCTCGACCACGGCGATGCGCCGGCGCATCCAGGCCTCATAAGCCGAGGTCGCCTCGATGATCGCACTCAAGGGAACTCAGGCGCCGAGCTTCGCCGGGCGCTCGCCGTTGAGCACGCCCAGCGATTTGAGCTTGCGATGCAGCGCTGAGCGCTCCATGCCGACGAAAGCGGCGGTGCGCGAGATATTGCCGCCGAAGCGCGTCACCTGCGCGAGCAGGTAGTCGCGCTCGAACACCTCGCGCGCATCGCGCAGCGGCAGCGACATGATCTCGCCGCCCTTCTCCCAGCGCACCACCGCGGGCGCGATCGATCCGATCTCCGCCGGCAGCATGTCGGCGCGGAGCGGCTCCTTGGCGTCCCCCGGCGCCATGATCAGCAGCCAGTCGACGACATTGCGGAGCTGGCGGGCATTGCCCGGCCATTCATAGGCCTGGAGCGCCGCCATCGCGTCTTCGCCAAAGGCGCGCGGCGGCAGACGCGTCGCCTCGGCCGAGCGCGTCATGAAATGGCGCGCCAGCCCCGGAACATCCTCGCGCCGCTCGACCAGCGGCGGCACGCGCAGCGGCACCACGGCGAGGCGGTAGTAGAGATCCTCGCGGAAGCGGCCGGCGGCGATCTCGAGCGCGAGATCGCGGTTGGTCGAGGCGATGACGCGAACATCGACCTCGACCCGGCCGCCGCCGACCCGCTCGAAGGTCTGTTCCTGCAGCGCACGCACGATCTTGCCCTGCGTCTCGAGCGGCATGTCGGCAACTTCGTCGAGGAAGAGCGTGCCGCCATGCGCCTGCTCGAAGGTGCCGACCTTGCGCGGGCTCTCCGGGCCCTCGGCGCCCGCCTCGATGCCGAAGAGCTCGATCTCGAGCCGCTCGGGCCGCATGGTCGCGCAGTTGAGTACGATCATCGGACCACGGGAGCGGCGCGAGCGCAGATGGATCTGGCGCGCCACCACCTCCTTGCCGGAGCCGGGCGGGCCGCTGATCAGGATGCGGCTGCCGGTGGGCGCGGCGCGCTCGATCTGCTGGCGGAGCTGATTGACCGCATGCGAGACGCCGACGAGATCCTCGTCGCCGCCGGCGCGCAGACGAAGCTCCTCGTTCTCGCGCTTCAGGCGCGCCGCCTCGATGGCGCGCTCGGCGACCAGCAGCAGCCGGTCGGATTTGAACGGCTTCTCGATGAAGTCATAGGCGCCGATCTTGATGGCCGCGACGGCGGTCTCGATGTTGCCGTGACCGCTGATCATCACCACCGGCAGGCTCGGAAGCTCGCGGCGGATGATCTTCAGGATCTCGAGCCCGTCCATCTCGCTGCCCTGCAGCCAGATGTCGAGCACGACGAGCGTCGGCTGGCGCGAGCGGATGGCGGCGAGCGCCTGGGCGCTGGTGCCGGCTTCGCGCGTCTCGTAGCCCTCATCCTTGAGGATGCCGCACATCAGCATGCGGATATCGGCCTCGTCGTCGACGACCAGGATGTCATGCGCCATGTGCGGCGGCCCTTGCTGCGATGGCGGGAGAAGCGGAGTCGGCTTGTGCGACGGTGCGCGGCTCGATGCGATGGAAGACGAGCATGACGCGCGCGCCGCCGCCTTCGCGGTCCTCGAGCCCGAGCTCGCCGCCGTGATCCTCCATGATCTTCTTGACGATGGCGAGGCCGAGCCCGGTCCCTTTGGCGCGCGTCGTCACGTAAGGCTCGGCGAGCCGCTCGCGGCCCTCGCGTGGCAATCCGCGGCCGTTATCCTCGACGACGAGCGCGGTCTGCCCTGCCGCCTCGGCAATGCGCACGGTGATCTCGCCCGGCGGCACCTCGCCCTCTCGCGCATGGATCGACTCCGCTGCGTTCTTCAGCAGGTTGATCAGCGCCTGGCTCACCTGGCGCGCATCGCAGGAGAGCCGCGCCGTCTCCGGCATGTCGAGGGTGAAGCGGATCTCCGGCGTCGAGGTGCGCTGCAGGAACACCGCCTGGCGCACGATCTCGTCGAGATCCTCGTCCTTGATGACCGGCGCCGGCATGCGTGCGAAGGAGGAGAATTCATCGACCATGCGGCCGATATCGCCCACATGGCGGATGATGGTGTCGGTGCAGGTAGCGAAGGTCTCGGGATCGTTGTGGATATCCTTGGCGTATTTCCGCTTCAGCCGCTCGGCCGAGAGCTGGATGGGGGTCAGCGGGTTCTTGATCTCATGCGCGATGCGCCGCGCGACATCGGCCCAGGCCGCCTTGCGCTGCGCCGAGAGCAGCTCGGTGATGTCGTCGAAGGTCACGATGTAGCCTTTGATCTCGCCTTCGGCGCGCTCGGCGGCGATCCGCACCAGCAGGGTCAGGGTACGGCCGCGCCGCGCCACCTGCACCTGCGACTGGGCGAGGCGCTCGGGCCGCCGCGTCGCCTCGGCGAGGAGCTCCGCCATCTCCGGCACGGCTTCCGCCAGCTCCTGGCCGATCGCCTGGTCGAGATCGATGCCGAGCAGCAGCGAAGCCGAGCGGTTGGGCAGGTTGACGCGGCCCTGCTGGTCGAGCCCCATGACGCCGGCGGAGACGCCGGCCAGCACCGTCTCGGTAAAGCGCCGGCGCTGATCGAGTTGGCGATTCGCCTCGACGAGCTCGCTGCGCTGCGCCGCGAGCTGCTGCGTCATCCGGTTGAAGGCGCGCGACAGCGTGCCGAGCTCGCCCTCCCGCTCCACTTCCGGCACCCGACCGGTAAGGTCGCCGGCGCGCACCTGCTCGGCGGCGACGACGAGCGCGCTGATAGGTCGCACCAGCCGCGTCGCGAAGCGCAGCCCGATCAGCACCGCCGCCGTGAGCAGCAACACGCCCACGCCCAGGAAAAGCTGGGAGAAGATCACCTGGAACGAGGAGCGCTCGCCCTCCATGCGCTCATAGCGACTGAACGCCCGCTGCGTCTGCTCCATATGCGCCAGCACCGTCGGATCGACGAAGCGCCCGGCCATGAGATAGACATGGCCGAAGGCCGGCATGCGCACCAGCGCACGCACGCGGTCGTCATTGTCGCCGGTCATCACCGCGACATCGCCGGCGTCGGCCTGCTCCATGGCGAGCTTCGGCACCGGATGCGGCTCGAGCGACAAGGCGAGCGTAAAGCCGGTGCGCGCCAGCACATGGCCGTCGGCGTCGAAGACGATCGCTTCGCTCAGCGAACGCAGCGCCGCCTGCGCCGCCACCACCTGCTGGAGCCGCGCCGGATTGACGCTGAGGAAGGCGGCGTCGCGGCTCAGGTCGTTCGCCATGCTGACGACGTCGGCGCGGATATTCTGCTGATGCTCGTGGAGATAGGCCTCGGCGACGGCGAGCGAGCCGGAGACGGCGTTGCGCACGGGCTGGCTGAACCACGCCTGAACGCCGAAGTTGAACAGCAGGTAGGAGAAGATCGCGACGATGATGGTCGGGATCACCGCGACCAGGCTCAAGAGCACCACCAGCCGCGTGTGCAGCTTCGCGCCGGCAAGTCCGCGCCGGCGCTCGGTCCAGACCTGCACCACGCGCCAGGCGACGATGGCGCAGAGCGGCAGCACCAGCACGAGATCGAGCAGCAGGAAGAGCTGATCCATGTCGGGGCGCCGGCGGCCGAAGGGCGGCAGCCCGTTCAGCGCGAGGTAGCTGGCGATGAGGGAGGCCATCGCCGCCGCTGCGAGCACGATTGCCGCTTTACGGAACAGCCGCACCCGGCCGCCCCACAGCATCAGCTCCCGCGAAAGGCTCATTGCCGCCTTGATCCCCCGCGCATCGCGCGCACCCAACGTGGCATCTTACGCCGCTGTCTCCGACGATGTCCAATGAGCGCGAAAGACACAGCCGGAGCGAGTCGCACGCATTGACAGCGCCCCGACGCGAGGCGCAGAGTTTTCTCGTTGTCAACCCCGTGGAGGATGCCGAAATAGCATGACTCCGCCCGGCTGTAGCGGGTTGCCGACCCCTTGGCATCGGCAACTCAACGCAAAGCCCAAGACCAGCTCGGCATTCCGAGCGCGGAGACCTAGACGCTCCGCAACCGACCCCCGCGAGTCACCAAGTGGCGCTTGAGCGGGGGTCTTGCGTGACCGGGATATTGATCGATGCAGATTGCCCCTCGCCCGCAAAGCGGGAGAGGGTGGCGATGCAAAGGATCGCCGGGTGAGGACTGGCGCAACCGTCCCCTTACCCTCCCATCGCTCCGCGACGGGCCCCGCCCTCTCCCGCTATCGCGGACGAGGGATTTTTCACTCCGCTATCGCTACTTCAAGCTCCGCGCGACGTCGATGTCGAGATCGCGGATCTTCTTGCGCAGCGTGTTGCGGTTGAGCCCCAGGAGCTGCGCCGCCTTCAGTTGATTGCCGCGCGTCGCACCCAAGGTCAGCACGATGAGCGGCTTCTCGATCTCGCGCAGGACCCGGTCATAGAGGCCGGACGGCGGCAGGCCGCCCTTATGCGCGGCGAAGTAATCGCGCAGATGCCGCTCGGCCGCGCCGCCCAACCCCTCGCCCGTCCGGGTCTCGGCGGGCTGCATCGCCGGCGCCGCTTCGGCAAGCTCGGCCTCGACCGCATCGAGCCCGATCACCTCCTGCGAATAGAGCGCGGCGAGCCGGCGGATCAGATTCTCGAGCTCGCGCACATTGCCAGGCCAGCGATGCCCCTTGAGCCGCTCCATCGCCGCCTGGTCGAGCGACTTCATCGGCAGGCCCTCGCTGTGGGCAAGACCGAAGAAGTGCCGCACCAGCGCCGGAATGTCCTCGGCACGCTCGCGCAGCGGCGGCAGCCGGATCGGCACGACGTTGAGCCGATAGAAGAGATCCTCGCGGAAGAGCCCCTGGCGGATGAGCTGGCGCAGGTCGCGATGGGTGGCGGCGATGATGCGGACATCGGTGCGGATCGGCGTGCGGCCGCCGACCGCCGTGTACTCGCCCTGCTGCAGCACGCGCAACAGCCGCGTCTGCGCCTCGAGCGGCATGTCGCCGATCTCGTCGAGGAAGAGCGTGCCGCCCTGCGCCTGCTCGAACCGGCCGACGCCGCGGGCGGTGGCGCCGGTGAAGGAGCCCTTCTCATGACCGAAGAGCTCGCTTTCGATGAGCTCGCGCGGAATTGCCGCCATGTTGATGGCGACGAAGGGGCCGCTGCGGCGCTTGCCGTAATCGTGCAGCGCGCGCGCCACCAGCTCCTTGCCGGTGCCGCTCTCGCCGGTAATCATCACCGTGAGATCCGTGCCCATGAGCCGCGCCAGCACGCGGTAGATCTCTTGCATCGCCGGCGAGCGGCCGATGAGCGGAAGCTGCTCGTCCGGCGGCTCGGCCTCGCCCATATCGGCCTGCTGATTGGGCGCGGTGAGTGCGCGCTCGACGACGTTCACCAGCTCGCGCAGGTCGAAGGGCTTGGGCAGGTATTCGAAAGCGCCGCGCTCGGTCGCCTTCACCGCGGTGAGCAGCGTGTTCTGCGCGCTCATGACGATGATGCGCAGCTCCGGCCGGAGCTTCTTGATGCGCGGGATGAGGTCGAGCCCGTTCTCGTCCGGCATCACCACATCGGTGATGACGAGGTCGCCCTCCCCGTCCGACACCCAGCGCCATAGCGTCGCGGCATTGCCGGTGGTGCGCACGTCGTGGCCGAGCCGGCCCAGCGCCTGGCTCAGCACCGTGCGGATGGCGCGGTCGTCGTCGGCGATGAGGATGGTGGAGGCGTTCACCGCGCAATCCCGGCGCCGCGCGGCGCCATCGGCAGGTAGACGCGGAAGACGGTGCGGCGCGGCTGGCTGTCGAACTCGATGACGCCCCCGTGGTCGCCGATCACCTTTGCGACGAGAGCGAGCCCGAGGCCGGTGCCGTTGAGCTTGGTGGTGACGAACGCGTCGAAGAGGTGCTGCGCCAGCTCGTCGGGGATGCCGTCGCCATTGTCGATGATCGAGATCACCAGCGGCAGATGGACGCGGCTCTCGCTGCCGGCGACGGCGAGCCGCACGCCGTGCTGATAGGCGGTGGTGATCTGGATCTCGCCGCCCTGCGCCGGCACCGCCTCGGCGGCATTCTTCACCAGGTTGAGAAACACCTGGATCAGCAGGTCGCGATTGCCATGCACGGGCGGCAGCGAGGGATCGTAATCCTCGATGAAGCGAACATGGCGGGCGAATCCGGTCTGCGCCACCAGCCGCACACGTTCCAGCACCTCGTGGATGTTGACCGGCTCGCGCTCGATCGGCCGCCGGTCGGAGAACACCTCCATGCGGTCGACCAGCGCGCAGATGCGGTCGCTCTCGTCGCAGATGAGGCGGGTGAGCTCGCGGTCGCCCGGGCTCGCATTCTCCTCGAGCAGCTGCGCCGCGCCGCGGATACCGGAGAGCGGGTTCTTCACTTCATGCGCCAGCATCGCCGCCATCGCGGTGACCGAGCGTGCCGCATTGCGATGAGTGAGCTGCCGGTCGATCTTATGGGCGATCGAGCGCTCCTGCAGGCTTACCACCACCTCGGCGCGGTTCTCGGCGACTGGCGCTGCCTGGACCGTGACGATATGCGCGCCGAGCCGGGGCGTGTCGATCGCGACGCCGTATTCGGAGACGCTGTGGCCGCTGGCGCGCACGCTCTCGATGAGGGCGAAGACCGGGCTGTCCGACGGCAGCAGCGCTGCGAGCTCGCCACCGATGAGCGTCACCGCGCTCGCGTCGAAGAACTGCTCGGCCGCCGCATTGGCGTAGAGCAATGCGCCGCCCTCGTCGACCACGAGCACGGGATCGGACAGCGCCGAGAGCACCGTGGCGGGATCGACCGCGGCGCTCCAGGCGCCGCGCCGGGCGGTCGTGCTCGCCTTCATGCCGCCGGCCGCTCGAGGAGCGGCGCGTAGAAGGCGCGGATCATCCCCTTCACTGCCTCCGTGTCCTCGGTACGGTTGATCGCGGCGCGGAACTCGGCCGAGCCAGGCAGACCCTTGGAGTACCAGCCGATATGCTTGCGCGCGATGCGGCTGCCGGCGGCGGTGCCGTAATGCGCCAGCATCGCCTCGTAATGCTCGAGCAGGATGGCGAGCTGCCGCGCCAATGGCGGGTCGGGCAGCGTCTCGCCGGTCCTGAGATAGTGAGCGACCTGATTGACGAACCAGGGGCGGCCATAGGCGCCGCGGCCGATCATCAGCCCATTGGCGCCCGACTGCTCCAGCGCTTCGCGCGCATTCTCGAGCGAGAGAATGTCGCCATTGGCGATGACCGGGATGCGCACCGCCTCTTTCACCTGGCGGATGAAACGCCAATCGGCGCTCCCCTCGTAGAACTGGTTGCGCGTGCGGCCATGAACGGTGACCATGCGAATGCCGCACTCCTCGGCGATCTGCGCGAGCCGCGGCGCGTTGCGGTTCGCTGCATCCCAGCCGGTGCGCATCTTGAGCGTCACGGGCAGCGATACCGCCCGCACCGTGGCCTCCAGGATACGCGCCGCCTGCGCTTCGTCGCGCATCAGCGCCGAACCCGCCTGGCCGTTCACCACCTTCTTCACCGGGCAGCCGAAATTGATGTCGATCAGCGCCGCGCCGCGATCGGCGTTGAGCTTCGCCGCCTCGGCCATGACGCGCGGCTCGCAGCCGGCGAGCTGCACCGCCATCGGCTGCTCCTCGGGACAGTTCTTTGCCATGGTGAGCGACTGGCGCGTCTCGCGGATCATCGCCTCGCTGGCGATCATCTCGGAGACGACGAGCCCGGCACCATGTCGCTTCACCAGCCGGCGGAACGGCAGATCCGTCACTCCCGACATCGGCGCCAGGAGCACGGGATCAGTGAGCGGGAGGGGACCGATTGCAATGCTCATTTCGTGGGCAGAACCGTCTGATGCTCAATTATTGAGCAAATCATACCGCGACTTTTCCGCAGTGCAACAAAAATCCGACACTGCCGACAAGTCTTTGCGACAGCGCGGCTTTTCAGCTCAGCAGGACGTCGGTGACGAACTTGACCCCGGGATAGGCCAGGGTCAGCAGCAGCCAGGCAAGCAGGGCAAGCCGCGCAACGCGCCGCCCGCGGATGCCTAGCCGGTAGCGCGCCAGCAGCAGTCCGCCGATGACGACGAAGGCGGCAATCGAAAAGACCGTCTTGTGGTCGAGCGGCAGCAGCTTGCCGCCGAGGAAATGCTCGGCCGCCATGCCGCTCATCAGGCCGGCCGCCAGCACCGCCTCGGCCGCGGCGAGAAGGCGGAGCTCCAGCAGCTCGCTTTCCGCCATGGGCGGCAGCAGCCTAGTCAGCGCCGTGGGACGCTTCGCCTTGAGCGCCCGCTCCTGCAGGAAGACGGCGAATCCCGCGACGGCGGCAATGGTGAGGAGACCGTAGGTCGCGACCGCGAAGACGATATGCGCGTCGAGCCAGCCGGGCGGAATGTCGCCGGTCAAGGGCCGATCCGGCGCGTGCTGCCACACCAGTGCCACGAGCCCGAGCACAATGAGGTAGGGCAGCAGCAAGGGCGAGAGTTGCCAGGCGTGACGGGTTGCAAGCGCCAGCGCCAGAAACAGCACCAGGGTGGCGGCGACCGTCACCCAGAGCGACATGGCAAAGCCGGTGCGCCACTCGCCGCCCGCTTCCGCCACCACCCAGAGAACGGGTCCGAGCAGGCCGAGCGCGGTCAGCGCGTAGAACAGCGCGTCAGGACCGCGGCGGCGGCGAAAGGCCGCCGCCGCCGCCGGCAGCAGCGCCAGCACCGCGCCGAGACTCAGCACCATGCTCCCCATGCGCGGGAGATAGCCGCGCGGGCGCACGCTTGGCAAGCACAGGCAGCACGTGACCGCGTAAGAAATCCAGGCTAGCTTCCCGCCATGGACTCCTGCATTGCGCTGGTGGTGGCGGCGGGGCGCGGCACCAGGCTAGGCGGGCCGCTTCCCAAGCAATATCTGCCGCTCGCGGGCAAGCCGGTGCTGCGCTACAGCCTCGAGACGCTGGCACGCCATCCCGGCATCGCCGCGGTGCGCGTCGTCTTCAATCCCGACGATGCCAGTCATTACGCCAAGGCGGCGCAGGGCCTCGACCTGCTGGCGCCGGTGCCGGGCGGCGCGGCGCGGCAGGAGTCGGTCCGGCTGGGCCTCGAAAGCCTCGCGGCACGGCCGCCCCGCCGGGTCCTCATCCATGACGGCGCGCGGCCCTTCCTCGACGGCGCCACGATCGATCGCGTGCTCGCCGGGCTCGGCGAGGCGCCGGGCGCGATTCCGGCGCTGCCGCTCAAGGATACGGTGAAGCGCGGCGCCGGAGGAAGCATCGTCGAGACGCTCGATCGCGCCCAGCTCTGGCGCGCGCAGACACCCCAGGGTTTCGACTATGCCGGCATTCTGGCGGCGCACCGCGCCGCCTCGGGCAGCGACCTTTCCGACGACGCGGCGGTCGCCGAGCGCGCCGGGCTCGCCGTTCGGCTCGTCGCCGGCAGCGAGGCCAATTTCAAAGTGACGACATCCGAGGATATGCAACAGGCGGAGCGGCTGCTGCTGGCACGCCAGGGCGACATCCGCACCGGGCAGGGCTTCGATGTCCATGCCTTCGGCCCCGGCGAGCGCGTCTGGCTCTGCGGCATCGAATTGCCGCATGAGCGCGGCCTCGTCGGCCATTCGGACGCCGATGTCGGGTTGCACGCGCTCACCGATGCCCTTCTCGGCGCGCTCGGCGCCGGCGATATCGGCGAGCATTTCCCGCCGAGCGATCCGCGCTGGCGCGGCGCAGCCTCGCACCGCTTCCTGCGCCACGCCGCCGATCTCGTGGCATCAGCGGGCGGCAGCATCGCACATGTCGACGTGACCTTGATCTGCGAGCGGCCCAAGATCGGCCCGCATCGCGCCGCCATGGTGGCGCGCATCGCCGAGATCCTCGCACTCGATCCGCGGCGCGTCAGCGTCAAGGCCACCACCACCGAAAAGCTGGGCTTCACCGGGCGCGGCGAAGGCATCGCCGCCCAGGCGATCGCGACCTTGCGGCTCCCGGGGTGAGCCTGCCATGAGCGACGCACAGGCACCCCCGCCCGCGCCCTATCATCCGGCGGCGGTGATCGCGAGCTGGTTCGGCGTCGGCCGCCTGCCCGTTGCGCCCGGCACATGGGGATCGCTGGCGGCGCTGCCTTTCGCCTGGGCGATCGCCTCGCTCTTCGGATCGCGGGCGCTGCTGCTCGCCGCCGCTCTGCTCTTTCTCCTCGGCTGGTGGGCGGCGGGCCGGGTGGTGCGCGTCAGTGCAGCGAAGGACCCGGGCTCGATCGTCGTCGACGAGGTCGCGGGCCAATGGCTCGCCCTGGTGGTGGCGCCGCCCGGCGTCTTCGCCTATGTCGCGGGTTTCCTGTTCTTCCGCCTTTTCGACATCGTCAAGCCATGGCCGGCGCGCTGGATCGACCAGCATCTCCGCGGCGGCTTCGGCGTCATGGCTGACGACATCGTCGCCGGGTTCTATGCGGCGACGGCGCTCCTCGTCCTGCTGCTGATCCTGGGGCGGCCAATTGGCTGAGGGAAATCTGCAAGCTCTCGCCGGCCAGGTGCTGGCGCTGTGCCGCAGCAAGGGAATGCGGCTGGCCACGGCGGAATCCTGCACCGGCGGCATGGTGGCGGCGGCGCTCACCGATATCGCCGGCTCCTCCGATGTCGTCGAGCGCGGCTTCGTCACCTATTCGAACGAGGCGAAAAGCGAGCTTCTCGGCGTACCGGCGGCGCTTATTGCCGCGCATGGCGCGGTCAGCGCCGAGGTGGCGGCGGCTATGGCGGCGGGCGCGCTCGCGCAAGCTCCGGTGGAGCTCTCGGTCGCGATCACCGGCGTCGCCGGACCGGGCGGCGGCACGCCGGCCAAGCCGGTGGGCCTCGTCTGGTTCGGCAGCGGCCGGCGCGGCGGCGCGATCGTGACGGAGCGGCAGATCTTCGCCGGCGATCGTGCGGCGGTGCGGCTCGCGGCGACCCAGCGCGCGCTCGAGTTGCTTCTCGCCGCCGCGGGCTGAAGCGCTGGACGCGCTGCGGCAGCGATGCGGACCGAGACGCGGCCGGTAGGATCGGCCTTTCCTTCCCTGCGATGAACGCCATGATCCGCATCGCGGAGAGCCGGCGCCTTCTCGAGCGGCTCAAGGGCGCCAAGCGGATCTGACGCGGTGGTCCGACCGCCTTCGACAGAAGCCGGGCGTTCGCGGTACACTTCGCGAAAACCCGTTGGGGAGGATCGCATGGCCGGACTGACGCAGAGCTATGCTCACGGCGCCTCGGATGTGCCGCTGATCGGCGAGACGATCGGCATCCATTTCGACAAGGTGGCGGCGCGCTGGCCGGAGCGCGATGCGCTCATCGTGCGCCACCAGGGCGTGCGCCTGACCTATTCAGAAATGCAGCGCAAGGTCGACGCGCTTGCGGCCGGGCTGCTGGCGCTCGGCCTCGAACCGGGCGACCGCGTCGGCATCTGGTCGCCCAACAATACGGAATGGGCGCTCACCCAATTCGCCACCGCCAAGGCGGGACTGATCCTGGTCAATATCAACCCCGCCTATCGACTGGCGGAGCTCGACTACGCGCTCAACAAGGTCGGCTGCAAGGCGCTCATCACCGCCGACCATTTCAAGACCTCGGACTACGTCGGCATGCTCGGCGAGCTCGCGCCCGAGATCGAGCGCAGCGCGCCCGGCCGGCTGCAGGCGAAGCGCCTGCCCTCGCTCTCGGCGCTGATCCGGATTGGTGACGGCGAGCGGCGGGGATATTTTCGGTTCGAGGACGTGCTCGCCGCCGGCGGCGAGCGCCACCGCGCCAGGGTGAACGAGCTCGCCTCGACCCTCCAGTTCGACGATCCCATCAATATCCAGTTCACCAGCGGCACCACCGGCGCGCCCAAGGGCGCCACCCTCACCCATCACAACATCCTCAACAACGGCTTCTTCATCGGCGAGGCGATGAAGCTCACCGAGGCCGACCGGATCTGCATCCCGGTGCCGCTCTATCACTGCTTCGGCATGGTCCTGGGCAATCTGGCCTGCGTCACCCATGGCGCAGCGATGGTCTATCCGAGCGAAGGCTTCGAGCCGCTGGCAACGCTCGAGGCGGTAGACGCAGAGCGCTGCACCGCGCTTTACGGCGTCCCCACCATGTTCATCGCCGAGCTCGGGCATCCCGAGTTCAAGCGCTTCGACCTTTCCTCGCTGCGCACCGGCATCATGGCAGGCTCGCCCTGCCCGATCGAGGTGATGAAGCGCTGCATCGGCGAGATGCACATGTCGGAGGTGACCATCGCCTACGGCATGACCGAGACCAGCCCGGTGAGCACGCAAACCTCGGCCGACGATCCGCTGGAGCGCCGCGTCGCCACGGTAGGGCGCGTCCATCCGCATGTCGAAGTGAAGATCGTCGATGCAGAGGGCCGCATCGTGCCGCCGGGTACGCCAGGCGAATTCTGCACCCGCGGCTATTCGGTGATGCCGGGCTATTGGGACGACGCCGAGAAGACCGCCGAGGCGGTCGACCGCGCCCGCTGGATGCATACCGGTGACCTCGCCACGATGGACTCCGAGGGCTATTTCAATATCGTCGGCCGCATCAAGGACATGGTCATCCGCGGCGGCGAGAACGTCTATCCTCGCGAGGTCGAGGAGTTCCTCTTCCGCCATCCCAAGATCGAGGCGGTGCAGGTGGTGGGGGTGCCCGACCAGAAATACGGCGAGGAGCTCTGCGCCTGGGTCAAGCTGAAGCCCGGCGAGGCTGCCTCACCCGAGGAGATCCAGGGCTTCTGCAAAGGCCAGATCGCCCATTACAAGATCCCGCGCTACATCAAATTCGTCGACGCCTTCCCGATGACCGTCACCGGCAAGGTGCAGAAGTTCATGATGCGCGAGCACATGATCAAGGAGCTCGGGCTCATCGAGCAGAGGACCGCGTAAAGGCGGCAGGCCAGGGCTACACCGGCTTCGGTGCCGCGCCGGGAGCACCGGCCGAGCCGTAGAGCTGCCGCGCCCGTCCCTCGAAAGCGCCGACCATGCGTCTCACCGCTTCGTTGAACAGCACCCCGATGACCTTCTGCAGCATGCGCGAACGGAATTCGAAATCGACATAGAAGTCGATGAGGCAGCTGCCGTCCGGCTGCGGCATGAATTCCCAATGATTGTTGAGGTAGCGGAACGGTCCTTCCGTGTAGCTCACATCGATGCGGCGCGGCCGGTCGAGCACGACGCGCGAAGTGAAGCGCTCGCGCACCAGCTTGAAGCCGATCAGCAGGTCGGCGGTGATGGTGTCGCCGGTGCGCTCGCGCACGCGCGCGCCGAGGCACCAGGGCAGGAACTCGGGATAGCGCTCGACATCGGCGACGAGATCGAAGAGCTGCTCGGGCGAATAGGGCAGCAGCCGCCGTTCGGCATGGGTCGGCATGCGCGCTAGGCGCGCTTTGCGGCCCGCGCCGCGCGCAGCTTGGCGAAATCCTCGCCGGCGAAATACGAGGAACGCGTCAAGGGTGAGGCCGAGACCATGAGGAAGCCCTTGCCATAGGCCATGCTGCGATAGGTCTCGAACTCCTCGGGCGGGACGAAGCGGTCGACGGCGTGGTGCTTGGGCGTCGGCTGGAGATACTGGCCGATGGTGAGGAAATCGACATCGGCCGCGCGGAGATCGTCCATCACCTGCAGCACCTCGGCCTTGTCCTCGCCGAGCCCGACCATGATGCCGGATTTGGTGAACATCCCGGGATCGAGCGACTTCACGCGATCGAGCAGCCGCAGCGACTGGAAATAGCGGGCACCTGGTCTCACCTCGGCATAGAGCCTGGGCACCGTCTCGAGATTGTGGTTGTAGATATCGGGCCTGGACGCCACCACCGCCTCGATGGCGCCTTCCTTTCTCAGGAAATCCGGGGTCAGCACCTCGATCGTCGTCGCCGGCGCGAGCGCGCGGATCGCCTCGATGGTGCGCACGAAATGCCCGGCGCCGCCGTCGTCGAGATCGTCGCGGTCGACCGACGTCACGACGATATGGGCAAGCCCCAGCCGCGCCACGGCTTCCGCGACATGCTGCGGCTCGTGCGGATCGAGCCGGTCGGGCTTGCCGGTCGCCACGTTGCAGAAAGTGCAGGCACGCGTGCAGACGCTGCCGAGGATCATCACGGTGGCGTGCTTCTGCTTCCAGCACTCGCCGATATTGGGGCAGGCCGCCTCTTCGCAGACCGTGTTGAGGCTGAGCTCGCGCATCAGCCGGCGCGTCTCGTGATATTCCGGCGAGGTCGGCGCCTTGACGCGAATCCAGGCCGGCTTGCGCGCGACGGGATTGTCGGGCTTGCGCGCCTTCTCGGGATGGCGGAGAGGTGCGTCGGTCATCGGCGTCCGCGGTTCAATTGCCGTTAGATGTGGAGGGCTTGGCCATACGCGTCAAGCACGCTCTCATGCATCATCTCGGAGAGCGTCGGATGCGGGAAGATGGTGCGCATCAGCTCCTGCTCCGTCGTCTCCAGCGTCTTGGCGATGGTGAAGCCCTGGATGAGCTCGGTCACCTCGGCACCGATCATATGTGCGCCCAGGAGCTCGCCGGTCTTGGCGTCGAACACCGTCTTCACCAGCCCCTCGGGCTCGCCCAGCGCGATCGCCTTGCCGTTGCCGATGAAGGGGAAGCGGCCGACGCGCACCTCGCGGCCCGCCTCCTTGGCCTTGCGCTCCGAGAGACCGACGCTCGCCACCTGCGGCCGACAATAAGTACAGCCGGGGACGTTGAGGGGATTGAGCGGATGGGCGGTATTGAGCCCAGCGATCCGCTCGACGCAGATCACCCCCTCATGCATCGCCTTGTGCGCGAGCCACGGAGGCCCCACCACGTCGCCGATCGCATAGACGCCCGGCTCGTCGGTGGCGAGCCATTCATTGACCAGAATGTGGCCGCGGTCGCTGCGCACGCGGGTATTCTCGAGGCCGATCTTCTCGACATTGCCGGTGATGCCGATTGCCAGCACGACGCGGTCGGCCGTCACCTGCGCGGTCTTCTCGCCGGAGACGAGGGTTGCGACGACGGAGTCCGCGTTCTTCTTGAGCTCCTTCACCTGCGTCGAGGTGTAAATCCTCATGCCCTGCTTCTCGAACGCCTTGCGCGCGAAGGCCGAGATCTCTTCATCCTCGGCCGGCAGCACGCGGTCGAGCACCTCGACCACGCTCACCTCGGCCCCCATGTCGCGATAGAAGCTCGCGAACTCGATGCCGATCGCACCGGAACCGATGACCAGCACCGATTTCGGCATCGCCGGCGGCACCATCGCTTCCTTGTAGGTCCAGACGAGCTTGCCGTCGGGCTCGAGCCCGGGCAGCGAGCGCGCTCTGGCGCCGCTGGCGATGATGAGATTCTTGGCGTTGAACTCGCCGACCGCCTTGCCGTCCTTGGCGACGCCGAGGCGTCCCTTGCCGAGCAGCTTCCCCTCGCCGTCGATCACCGCGATCTTGTGCTTCTTCATCAGGAAGCCGACGCCATTCGAAAGCTGCTTTGCCACCTTGCGCGAGCGCTCGACCACTTTCTTGGCGTCATAGGCGATCTCCTTGGCGGAGAAGCCATAGGCATCGAGGCTGTGCAGCAGGTGGTTGATCTCGGAGCTTCTCAGCAGCGCCTTGGTCGGGATGCAGCCCCAGTTGAGGCAGATGCCGCCGAGATGCTCGCGCTCGACCACCGCCGTCTTCATGCCGAGTTGCGCGGCGCGGATCGCCGCGACATAGCCGCCCGGCCCGCCGCCGAGAACGAGGGTATCGAAGGATGTGTCTGCCAAAAGTTGTCTCCTGTGGCGGTCGCGACGCCGCGACACCCTCGCCCTCCCGCCGCTTCGCGTCGGGTCCCTCCCTCTCCGCCCCTAGGGGCGAAGAGGGTCGGGGTGAGGTGGGGGTGGCGCCAAATCGCGCGCTGTCTTCGGCATCATCGGATCTTGCACTACAGCGCCAGCATGCCCGGCGCTTCGATGATCTTCTTGAAAGCCTGGATCCATTGCGCGCCGACCGCGCCGTCGATGACGCGGTGATCGCAGGCCAGGGTGCAGCTCATCACGGTTGCAACGGCGAGCGCGCCGTTCTTCACCACCGGACGCTGCTCGCCGGCGCCGACCGCGAGGATGGCAGCATGCGGTGGATTGATCACCGCGGTGAAATCCTTGATGCCGTACATGCCGAGATTGGAGATCGAGAAGGTGCCGCCCTGGAACTCGTTGAGCTTGAGCTTGCCGGTGCGGGCGCGCGTGCCGAGATCGCGCATCTCGGCGGAGATCTGCTGCAGTCCCTTGCGCTCGGCCGCCCTGATGATCGGCGTGATGAGCCCCTCCTCGATCGCCACCGCGACGGCGATGTCGGCGGTCTCCCAGTTCAGGATCGCCTCCTCGCTCCACGACGCGTTGACCGCCGGGACCTGCTTCAAGGTGAGCGCCGCCGCCTTGATGATGAAATCGTTGACCGAGAGCTTGAGCCCCGCCGCCTCGTTGGTCTCATGGCGCATGCGCAGCAGCGAGTCGATCTCGCAATCGACGGTGAGGTAGAAATGCGGCGCGGCAAGCTTCGATTCCACCATGCGCCGAGCGATGACCCGGCGCATCGCCGTGATCGGCGTCTCGGTGAAGGGCGGATTGCCGGCAAGCGACACCACCTCGTCGCGGCTGTAGCTCGGCGGCGCTGCGCCGGGAGCGGAAATGGACGCGCTCGGCACGCGCGCGGCGGGTGCGCGCTGCGGCGTCCCGCCCTTGCCCAGCGCCGCTTCGATGTCGTGCTTGACGATGCGCCCATGCGGGCCCGAGCCGGTGAGGCGTGCGAGATCGATGCCGGCCTTCTCCGCCATGCGCCGCGCCAGGGGGCTCGCGAAGGCGCGGCCCTCCTGCGCATGTCCGTTGCCGCGTGCCGCAGCCGGTGCCGGCGCCTTGGCCGCGGGCGGTGGCGCCGTCTTGGGCGCTTCCGGCGCTGGAGCGGGCTTCGCGGCGGCGGGAGCAGCGGCGGTGGCGGGCTTCGCAGCAGCGGTTGCCGGCGCGGACGCTGCCTTCGCCAAGGCCGATTTGTCCTCGCCCTCCTCGAGCAGCAGCGCGATCGGCTGGTTTACCTTGACCCCCTCGGTGCCTTCCGGGACCAGGATCTTGCCGAGCGTGCCCTCGTCGACCGCCTCGAACTCCATCGTCGCCTTGTCGGTCTCGATCTCGGCGATGACATCGCCGGGCTTTACCGCATCGCCTTCCTTCTTGAGCCATTTGGCGAGATTGCCCTCGGTCATCGTCGGCGAGAGCGCGGGCATGAGGAGCTCAATGGGCATCGGTCTTCCCTCGCTCAGCGATAGCTCACGGCCTTCGCCGCCTGGACCACCTCATCGGCCTGCGGCAAGGCGAGGCGCTCGAGATTGGCGGCATAGGGCAGCGGCACGTCCTTGCCGGTGACCCGCTTCACCGGCGCATCGAGATAATCGAAGGCCTGCTCCATGACGAGCGCGGCGATCTCGGCGCCGATGCCGGCGAACGACCAGCCTTCCTCGATCGAAATGAGCCGGTTGGTGCGCTTCACCGAGGCGATGATGGTGTCGGTGTCGAGCGGCCGGAGGCTCCTCAGATCGATCACCTCGGCCTCGATGCCTTCGGCCGCCAACTTCTCGGCGGCATCGAGCGCCACCTGCACCATGCGCGAGAAGGCGAGGATGGTGACGCCGTCGCCGCGCCGCGCGATGCGCGCGCGCCCCAGCGGCACAAGATGCTCGCCCTCCGTCGGCACCTCGAAGCTCTGGCCATAGACCAGTTCGTTCTCGAGGAAGATCACCGGATTGGGATCGCGGATCGCCGATTTGAGCAGGCCCTTGTGATCGGCGGCGGTATAGGGCGCCACGACCTTCAGTCCCGGCACATGCGCGTACCAGCTCGAAAAATCCTGCGAGTGCTGCGCCGCAACGCGGGCCGCGGCGCCGTTGGGCCCGCGGAAGACGACCGGGCAATGCATCTGCCCGCCCGACATGTAGCGCGTCTTGGCGGCGGAGTTGACGAGCTGGTCCATCGCCTGCATGGCGAAGTTCCAGGTCATGAACTCGACGATGGGCCGCAAGCCGCCGAACGCGGCGCCGACGCCGATGCCGGCAATCGAATGCTCGGAGATCGGCGTGTCGATGACGCGGCGCGCGCCGAATTCCTGCAGCAGCCCCTGGCTTACCTTGTAAGCGCCCTGGTATTCCGCGACCTCCTCGCCCATGAGAAAGACGCTGTCGTCGCGCCGCATCTCCTCGGCCATGGCGTCGCGCAGCGCCTCGCGCACGGTGAGCGTCGCGGTGGGGCCGGAATACTCCCGTTCCTCGCCCACTGGCGGACGCTTCGGCTCGGCCGCGGCGCGCGGCGCCGGCTGCGGCGGTCGCACCTCGGCCACCTGCTCCACCGGCGCCTCCTGCGACGGGGTCGAGGGCCGCGGCGCGGGTTTCGCCTGGGCCTCTTTCACCGCGGCGACATCCTCTCCCTCGCCGGCGATGAGCGCGATGGGCAGGTTCACGGCGACGTTCTCGGTGCCCTCGGGAACCAGGATCTTCGCCATGGTCCCCTCGTCCGCCGCTTCCATCTCCATCGTCGCCTTGTCGGTCTCGATCTCGGCCAGGATATCGCCGGCCTTCACCGCATCGCCGGGCTGCTTGTGCCACTTGGCGATCTTGCCCTCGGTCATCGTCGGCGAGAGCGCCGGCATCAGCACTTCGATCGGCATGCTAAGAGCTCCTCAGGCCTCGCCGTAGACGTCGGTCCACAGCTCCGCCGGATCGGGCTCCGGGCTCTGCTGCGCGAAATCGGCGGCGGCGGTGATGATGTCCTTCACCTCCTTGTCGATTTCCTTGAGCCGCGCCTCGTCGGCCATGCCGCCGTCGATCAGGCGCTTCTTCACCTGGTCGATCGGATCGTGCTCCTGGCGCATCCGGCTCACTTCGTCCTTGCTGCGGTATTTCGCCGGGTCCGACATGGAGTGGCCGCGATAGCGGTAGGTCAGCATTTCGACGATATAGGGCCCCTTGCCGGAACGCGCATGCTCCAGCGCCTCGGCCGCGGCCTCGCGCACCGCGACGACATTCATGCCGTCCACCTGATGGCCCGGAATCTCGAAGGGCGCGCCGCGGCTCACCAGGTCGTGCGAGGCGGAGCTGCGCGTTATCGCGGTGCCCATGCCGTATTTGTTGTTCTCGATGACATAGACGACGGGCAGCTTCCACAGCGCCGCCATGTTGAAACTCTCATAGA
>Ga0134128_10001775_pt1 | contig 27290 bp, 11 predicted proteins | sample KB31754_FD_96462 | JGI IMG/M metagenome (GOLD analysis project Ga0134128, IMG submission 96462) | Terrestrial soil microbial communities with excess Nitrogen fertilizer from Kellogg Biological Station, Michigan, USA - KB3-175-4 | ecosystem: Environmental > Terrestrial > Soil > Unclassified ...
CAGCAGGACTATATACAGAACATATTGCTCTTACAACAGATTCTTCGTTCCCCGCTTTCGCTGAAGCCAGCGCCCAGTAAGATTCTACAAAAGGCCAAACCGCATCATTGTGATAAGGTGGAATGCCGGGAATTTGCGGATAGATACATGAAATTCCAAAAGGAGTTACGGGGGTATTTGAAATAATTTTTTGCTGACGATCCGTATCTGCTACATTAAATAAAACTGATAACGCTTCTCCCAAAGCTTCTGATCTCGGGGACAAAATCTTGAAATTTCTTCCATATAAATATTGCCCAAAATATCCTTTATCATTCTGCCATAAATATTTGTTCACGCCATTTTTAATTTGAGCAGCAACATCATTATATTTCTTTGCATCATCCTGAGAACCAAGCGCAGCAGACATTTCAGCCAATACAGTATTTGCCTGGAAATGAACAGCATTGGTTCCCAAACATTGTGACTCATAGATATCTGCTGGTTGCATCCACACAGGATAGGTTTCTTCACGCCAGTCTAAAAAAGAAGATTCTCCTTTTACCATTCCCGTTTCCGGATCATAAATGTTCTGCAGATCATCATCGATGGAATTTTTAATTACCTCGTATGCATATCTCAACCAATCTTTATCTCCGGTAACCTTATAAACTTCCCGGGCCGCAACTGCCCATATTTCTCTGTCAGTAGAAATCGGATAAGCGCCGCCGGTGCCGGTGTCCTGGATTATTTTACCATTCTTCACTTTCTTCTTCAAACTGATCATCGCAACTTTTGGTTGCAATATTCCCATTGACAAAATAATGCTGTAGCTGATGTCGCGTGTCCAAACGCCGGCCCACTCTTTGCCGGTGCGAAAGGTGCTATCGGGTTCGATAGCATTTTGCATTTCTTCCAAAGCAAGATTGTACAAAGCATCAGGCAATACATCCGGCGAATGATATTGAGGAAAAGCACTGATATCTTTTGATAATTTCCAGGAATTCGCCGTTTTATTTTCATCAGGATTTTGATTGAGTGTTAAAGTAGCTTCATAAATTCCATCATTGTTTTCATCTTTTAACTCCAGGTCTTTATGCGCATATAAATTGTTCCAATCCCATGTTAGCGGAGGAATATTTCCAGCAACAAAAACTCCTTTAAAATCATTTTTATAAATTTTCTTCCCATCAAATGTTTGATAAAATCCCTTATCCTTAAAGGATTTCAGCACATCTGACATATCAACCCGGATAGTAAGCTTCACATCTTTTTTTAAAAATTCACCTGGTTTAATTTTGGAGGAATCAATAAACTGATCGCCAAATTTTATAACCGGAGTTTCATAATTTCCATTTCCTCCCGCACAAATAATTACATTATCTTTTCCGGAAGGAGCGGAATTATCAGCGCCATTAATACTGAATTTAAATTTCACTTCCGGGCTTTTGAATTGGTCAGCAGGGCTTACATAATTGGAAACAATTTCAGTTCGCGAAATCGCTTGTGCCACAAATGAATCCTGTACAACACTGTCCCTGTAAACAGAAAATTCTTTCGAGTGATAAATCAAATTGCTACTATCGTTCGACGCACTGTTCATCATGTTACAGCTACAAAGAATTATACCAACAATGATGAGAAGAGAAATATTTTTTTTCATGTAAGAAAATTAAAAGTGGAATTTTTATTCATACTCAACTACCACCATATCCCAATATTGAAGGAAAGGCAATGTAAAAGTTACACCAGTTGCTGATTGATTAAAGGTTAAATTTTGAGAGGCACCAAAATTTGTATCTGGTGAAGCAAACCAGATATTCTTTATCTTTTTAGTCGTTTGAAAATTAATCTTACAATCAGTAAATGTTGCAGGCAAAGATTGTTTTCCATCTGCGTCGCGCCAGTTTAAAGAGGAAGCATTTGCAAAATTAATGAAGTGAATAACCTGCTTGTTACCTGTCTCTTTTCCTATAACTGAAACCGCACCTGTTGTAGGCGGCCAGTTATTTAATTTTATTTTTTGATCAGTGGAGGTAACAGAAGGATTATTAAAAGTACCTCCGTCACGCAAAAGGTTTTGATAACCTGTAAGGAAATCATAGTAGTGAATCATTGCAGTTTTTAAATCATTCTTCATCTGCAAATTATTATTGGGGAAATATTCTTTACCCAGCATGTGGTCTCCAAGCTCAAGATGAGCACCACCAAAAGAAAAAATTACCGCATCAGTAAGAAGCACGCCGGGAGTATTAAAATAACCCGGGTTTTCTGCGATGTTATAATCCATGTACGCCGCTAATACTGTTTGCTTCGTATTGTTTGATAACTTGTTATTGTCTGCGATGATTCTTGCAAGATCGCTATAGCTTTCGCTTGGCGACCATACTTCCGAATATAAAAAATCAACCGGTGAGGTGGCAATGCCTTCCTGCCCGTATTGGTTCACCGCATTCATAACCAATCTCTTTCCGGGATCACCTGCCTTCATTGCATTGATGAAAGGATTAAAAGTTGCAGCCAGATTCACCTCATTTCCATCATAGTCGTATAATGTTTTATCACGGTTGCCTACCTGGTCTATCTGGTAACCATCAAAATCATATACTTTGTACATATCATCATTCCTTGATATCAAATAATTTTGCCAACCCTTGTTAGCAGGGTTCACAAAATAAATCCAGCTTTTAAAAGGTGGTGAAGGTAATTTAAATACATCCTTATCAAGATGATTTTTATCAGAAAATAAATACCACTCCTCTGAAACTCCATCCGATGCTGCATCATCCAATGCTCCATAACATAAATTGTAGGAGAGGGTTTTCATATTGAAAGATTTTGCCGATTGAATGTATCCCTGCACTGTTGATTTATAATTGGTGCGGTTGGCAATATCTTTCCAGGAATCGGCCGGATTTACCGGAGTGCCAGCCAACGGCAGATGATGTTTCCAGTCCCAATCCTGAAATTGAATCCAGTTCATATGCAGCCGGTTTAAATAACTCATTACCCCATTAATCTCATCAGAAGTCTTTTGACCATATTCCGATAAAAATCCATTGCGTGGGAACCTTGCCGGATCAGAAGATACATCGACAGCTATGCAGGCGTATATTGTATCTTTCCCATTTCCATTGCCCGACAATTCTATTAAATAACCGCTAAAATCCTGCATAGGAGCAGTCCATGTCCATGTTTTTCCGCTGAGAGCCTGACGTTCAACTTCTCTGTTCAAATATTTATAACTAATGGCAGTGCCTGCCGGTAAATCCTTATCAATTTTAAAAAAAACCTGGCTTCCGGGTAAGTAAGCAGCTTTATCTGTACTGATATTTACTATGGCTGAATCGTTTCTGTTGATTAAACCTGTATTGTCTTTGATGCTATTCTTTCTGCAACTGTATCCCGAAATTACATTAAGAGATAGTAAACAAACGATTAAAAGATTTTTCATTCTTTAACTCTTTTAGCAATGATATTAATAAAATCCTTTAGCACACTTTCTTTTATTCTTCATTGATTTTAAACCATTATCATTGCTTTACGATCGAAATCGTTTCATACAATTGATTCAATGTGATCTTGTAATTTCCTGCCGTTGTAATTAACCACTTATAATCATCTGTATCATCAGGGGCAGTTCCATGTTTTACAAATTGAGCACCTGTTTCAGAAATGTCAGGATGGTTTTTATAGGGACGGAAAAAATCAGTTCCCCAATCACCTGTTGCTACCGGGATTTTGAATTCCCCTGCATTCAAATGTCCCGTATAAGTAAATACATTCGGATCACTGGTAGCAACCATTACGGAAGGATTGTCTATGTTCCAGCCGTTAGGCGTGGCATCTCCCACGATCCACAATTTCGTGTAAGCTTGAAATGGTACGATATGGATAGACATATCTAAAAGATTCAAAGTGATCTTATATGGACCGGGATTGGTAATATTCCATTTGTAATCAACACCGCCGCTTTGAACCAATTGAACAGCAGTTTGTGAGAGATCAGGATGGTTGATCAAAGGCATATAAAACGGAACGCTGAAGTCCCCGGTCGCTGCAGTAGCAATTTTAAATTCTCCCGCTTTAAGTACCTGGTTATACTTGAAGAGAAATCCGTTGTTGGGATTACTGATCATCGAATCTGGTGTACTGATATCCCATCCTTTTGGAACTGCATCTCCTATGATCCATAATTTTGAATAAGGAGAAGCAGCTAATTTTTCTACCTTAATGGTCAGATCGATTAGGTTCACAGATACTTTATAAACACTTGTTTCATTAATGGTGAACTGATCATCGGGTTGGGAATCAGATGTTCTGAAAAATAATTTACTGCTATCTGAGCCCATATTATAAGAAGGTAAAAAACTTCCAAGCGTCGTAATAAATTTAAAGGTGCCCGGCAATAGAGTTCCCTGGTATATAAAGCCACCGGGAACTTTTGGATCTGTTGTCAAAGCTTCTGCCCTGGAATTATCCCATCCTGTAGAAGTAGCACCTCCTATTATATAAAGGGTGGATGAAACAGGCTCGTAGGGAGTGACAGATAATCCTTTTATATTTGAAATTTGGGGAGAGGCTGAAGCTCCTGCAACGGTTGCAATGATTCTTGCTTCCAGGTCAACTGCTGTTCCTGCTTTAATATTCCAGTGTTTAAGCAAGGTATCATTCAGCTGGCCGGTTGTATAGCTTAATGTATAAGCCTGCCTGCCCATATCGATTGAAACAGGATCAGCAAAATTTTTGCCCTTCTTACCTAGTTGAAATGTATAAGCAATTGCAGAATTGGTTCCACTGTTTGTTCCGGTTGTCCAGGTAAAACTTACAGCAGTGGCATTTTGATTTACCTGCTGTAAAACAAGGGATGAATCTGATGCGCTGATAGCTAAAGGTGCATTCACTCCTTTAGGAATAACAATCCCTGTTTTTTTACATGATAAAAACAGAACTCCTGAAAGAACAATTAATAAACTTGAGCACAGGAATATTTTTATTTTAAAAATGGCAGGAGAAGAATAATTGGTTTGCATATAAAAGTTCGTTTACTGTTTTCGAAAATTAGTATCCCGGATTTTGGGTGAGATTTGGATTGGCGTCACGTTCTACCTGTGGGATAGGTAACAACAGGAATTTAGCTGTTGCGTTTACCTTTCCTATAGAATGCAGAAAATCTAATCCATATTGTCCGTTTTCTACCCTGATAAGGTCAAACCATCTTTGTCCTTCAAAGGCAAGTTCCATACGTCTTTCATGAAGGATAATACTTCTCATCGCATCTTTGGAAACATTGGCCTCTTTATCCTTCAGACCCGCCCTCTCCCTAACCTCATTTAAAGGAACAATAGCCGCATCCGTTTGCCCTAGTTCATTTAATGCTTCTGCTTCCATTAATAAAATATCAGCATATCGTAAAACAACAAAATCAGCTGGACTTGTATTGTAATCAGGTGATATAGATTTTGGAACTAAGAATTTTCTGAGATTATAACCTGTACCTGAATAAGATGCTTTATAATCTTTTCCATCAAAAGCAGGCCCTCCTTCATATAAAATAGTAACATCTTTTCTAAGGTCTCCCGGCTCATATGAGTCGACGAATTCCTGGGTAGGTTGATTCCATCCATAAGCACCGCCTACGAAGTCTGAGTTTCTTGGCCCTGTAAATGTACTTACCCACGAGGCCTGGTTAAAATCGTCAAAGAAATTGTATGTGGTGGCACCACTATATTGAACTTCAAAAAGTGATTCTATTGTATTTTTATTTGTAGCAGAAAAATTGTCTGCATAATTCGGGTTTAATTTATAACCGAGTGTGGTTACCTCCTTACACAGATCGACAGTTTTTTGGTAATCACCAAGGGTCAAATAAACCTTGGCTAGAAGGCCTGTTGCTGATCCCTTTGATGCACGGCCAACATCAGAGCCTGAATAAGTTTCCCGGGGTGGCAACATGTTCATAGCATCAGAAAGATCGCTGATTATCTGTTTATATACATCAGCTTTTGGTGTTCGTGCAGGCTTTAAATTATCGCCGGCATTTTGCTGTTTGGTTATTAGTGGAACATCTCCAAAAAACCGAACTAAAATAAAATAATAAAGACCACGCAGGAAATGAGCTTCCCCAAGGATCCTCGTTTTGAGATTTTCATCCATATTGATGGCCGGAACCTTATCCAAAACTATATTACAGGCAAGAATACCAGGTGCAGGCCCCCTGTAAAGATCAAGTACTCCGGCATTATCTGTAGTTGTTACAAAATTTGCTTCATCTTTTGTTTCTATCCCATCAGTACCACCGCCTGCGCCTGTTTCACTGTTTCCCGCCATAATATCCGTCGTCCACATTCTGAGGTTGTACAATTTTGGACGTTGCAGAGGCTGATAGGCGGCATTAATAGCAGCTACTGCATCATCGGCAGTTTTATAAAAGTTGGAAGTATTTACTGAATCAGGGGGCGCCTTCTCAAGGAAGGATTTTGAACAACCTCCAATGATAGTTGCTACAGCCAAAAAAGTAATAATTAATTTATTTGCTTTCATTTCTCGACAGTTTTTTATAAAGTAATATTTAATCCAACGCTTAAAGTACGGGTTACAGGGTAAACATTATAATCTACTCCATTCACGGGAACCTCAGGATCAAAGCCTGAATATTTGGTAAACGTGAATAAGTTTTGTGCTGAAATATAGATCCTCGCTTTTTGAAACGCATTTTTCAACAATGAATGGGGAAAAGTGTATCCAAACGTTACATTTTTAATTCTCAGGTAGGAACCATCTTCTAAAAAGCGTGACGAAATCCTTGAATTATTATTAGGGTCATTAAAAATAGCACGTGGAATATCATTACTTGTCCCCTCACCTTCCCACCTTCCCAAAACCCTGGTGGTCTGATTTTGTGCTACTGCCATGCTTTCCTGGAAAACGTTATTGGCATTGAAAATATCATTTCCCTGTACACCTTGCAAAAAGATAGTCAGATCAAAGCCTTTGTAACTAAAATCGTTTGACATGGCATAAATAAGTTGCGGATTAGGATCGCCAAGAATCGTGCGATCGGCATCATTAATGACACCATCATTGTTCAGGTCGCGAAAACGAACATCACCCGGAGAGGTACGGTTATATGGATCCGTCCCGGGAACCTGTACTGAAGCCTGGTCTACTTCTTTTTGGTTTTGAAAAATACCTTCCATTACATAGCCATAAAATGAATTCACCGGATAGCCTGCTGTATTGGTTGCTAAAGTGCCATTTAATCCAATACCACTACCTATATACATAGGGGCATTTTCATAAAGGGATACTACTTTGTTTTTATTAAACGATATATTCAAATTTGTATTCCATTTTAAAGCACCTGTAATATTCCTTGATGACACCGTTACTTCAATTCCTTTATTCTGCACTTTTCCGGTATTGATATAAGGAACAATGATATCAGAATATCCTGTGGAAATGGGTACCGGCATTGGAACAAGCATATTGGAAGTATTTTTCAAATAAGCATCAACGGTAAAAGTTAATCTGTGATTAAACAGGCTGGCATCAATACCAATATTTGATTGCTCAACAGATTCCCATTTAACATTTGGATTAGACATTACCATCGCAATTTCTGCAGGAACTACATTTCCATTGAAGGAATAAACTGCTGATGTAAGTGAAGAAGCAAAAGAATAATTGCCAATATTCTGATTCCCGGTTACACCATATCCTGCCCTCAGTTTCAGGTCATCAAGAAATTTTACATTTTTCAAAAACTTTTCCTGTGATAGTCTCCAGGCTACTGCAGCAGAAGGAAAAGTTCCCCATTTATTATTTTCTCCAAATCTCGAAGAACCATCCCGGCGGACAGTACCGGTAAACAAATATTTATTGTCAAAGTCATAATTGATTCTTCCAAAATAAGAGGCTAATGCCCATTCATAGCTTGTACCATTTACATTGGGGTTGGTGGTTCCATTATTCAGTTGTTGGGTAACATCACTTGCAAATCCCTGAATGTTTCCACCAATCCAATCCGTCTGGTTATTTTGAGCATTTGTTCCAAGCATAGCAGTAAAATGATGCAATTGTCCAAATCGGGTATCATAAGTGAAATAATTATCCCAGTTAAATGTGATGCTTTTATTGTATTGCTGTGATAAATATGAACTTGGTTGAGGAATTGGTTCATAATCATACTTTGGAGACCATGTTCTGCTATCCCAGAATTGAGCCTGTATACCCCCGCTTGTTTTAAAAGTAAGCCCTTTTGCAAGTGTAACTTCAGCAAAAAGAGAACCTAAAATGTTGTACCCGTTGGTATTATTTTGAACAAGTTTTGCTTTTGCAATTGGATTGGTCACATCACCCACCCATTGCGGCTGCCCCACCGGTCCTGCATAAGTGCCATCAGTGTTAAATACAGGAAGTGTAGGGTTGGCCGCCATGGTATTACGGATATCGTAAGAACCACTTGGTTTTTCATCATGGCTTAAAGTAAGGTTATTACCAAACTTCAGCCAATTAAATACTTTTGCGTTGCTGTTAAACTGAACAGAATATCTTTTGTAACCTGTGTTAATTACAATACCTTCCTGGTTTAAATAACTGGCAGAAACATAATAATTGTATCTTTCTGAACCTCCTGAATATGCAAGTGAATAACTTTGTATAGGAGCGCTTCTGAATAACTGATCCAGCCAATCTGTTCCTTTCCCAAGTGTATCAGGATTTGCATAACCGGCATAAGTGGGCTGGTTATTATTTTTCAACATTTCATTATTCAGAAGAGCAAATTGCGAAGCATCAAGCATCTTTACCGTATTGGCTGCTTTCTGGGTTCCAATAAAGGCATTGAAAGAGAGATGATTTTGACCGGCAGCCCCTTTTTTTGTTGTAATGATAACAACCCCATTAGCTCCCCTTGAACCATATATCGCAGACGCGGAAGCATCTTTCAAAATATCAATAGTAGCAATATCATCCGGGTTAATCGTGTTTAAAGGAATATCAGTCGGAACCCCGTCAATTACCAAAAGAGGATCACTGTTGTTCACGGTTCCTATTCCACGTACCCTTATTGTAACATTACTGCCTGGTGCGCCCGGAGAAACAATCTGTACACCCGCTGCTTTCCCTTCAATTGCCTGGCCGGCATCAGGAACAGGCAGGGAAGCAATATCATTGCTTTTAACAGAAGAAACAGATCCTGTAAGATCACTTCTTTTTTGTGTACCATATCCAACCACAACAACACTATCTAAAGAACTGACATTTTTCTGCAAAATAATATTCAGCGGTACCTGTCCTGCGCTTACCTCCTGAACGGTATATCCGATAAAGCTAATGATCAGGATAGATTCAGAGGAACGCACATTCAGTTCAAAATTTCCATGGGAATCGGTAACTGTTCCATTCCTTGTTCCTTTTTCATTAATACTTACACCAGGTAAAGCTTTACCCGCTTCATCAGTTACTTTACCGTCAACTGTTATAGATTGATCCCTGAATGAACGTACTTCTGAATTTTTAGTTGGGTGCTTATGAACAGGTCCCGAAGAGAATCCGGTAACAGGCAAGAAAGCCGCAGCCATTATGATTGAAGTTACTATTTTCACTTTTGAAAGTGACCCGCTTTTACTGAAGAAAATATATCTCATATAGTCTGGTTTAAAGGAATTAAACTGTCTTGAAGAATGTTCTAAACCGTGGAGAATATTCGAACCACGGTTTAGAAAACTTTGTAAAAAACTTTAACGGGTCAAATGTAACCTGCTTATTTTACTCTTATTAATCACTAAGTTTCAATTTATATTCAAATTGTATCAACCTTAAGGGGATGCGGTAATGCAATTGCTGGCATAAAAAATCCAGGCTGCCGCTGAGGCGACTGTTCAATTCTTCATTTGACGGGATAACTGATATCTCCTTTTATTCTATTGCTTCTTTATTAATATTTGAGGGAACCGGTGGGATATATCAACTAAATCTGCTGATGAAAGCGGAAGCAGGTTAGTATTCCAGTTCTTAAGGGATTGGGCAGATGTAAGATGGATTAATTCTTTTGCTCTTACTTCGCATGGTGCCTGCATACCGTCCCTTGGGTACCAAACCTCATCAACAGAATAGTTATTTTCTTTTATATTTTTTAGTCCTTTCAATAACAGTGCATCTTTCATCGCCATTGCTTTTTCTGGGCCGCCGAAATTAATACTTGAATTAATCCAAAAGTTTAATTCCTTATACCTTATTGCTGGGAAATAGGAAGAAATTGCCGGCTCTACAACTTCCCCCAGTTTATTAATAATAGACTGCTGTGAATTACCCTGCCAATAAACAAGAGGAATATATTTAAATCTATACTCGTACAATGGCTCTGACAGCAGATAAGGATTTAATGCGACACCTTTTATTGGAGATGATCCATTGATAGAAAATGCTTTCCTGTTCTTATAAATAAATGCCAAAGAAACATAAGTCGCCAGATTGTATAATTGTCCGTCATCCTCAGAAGTAATAAATCTTATATCCTTAACAGAAGTATTCCTTTTGATATGTTCAGTGAAGTTTCTGACTTGTTTAGGAATAATGCCACTTTCCCAATCGGCAACACGCGTAAATTTTGCTTCAAGGGAAACATTGTCAATGTCCTTCACTTTATCTTTCAATGCAACCAGGTCAGCAGCTACTCCGCCCTGGGGATATAAAATAAAAAGACTTCCGTTAGAATATTTTTCTGTGTCAGCTTTATCTGTTAAAATAACTTTTCGGGCAGTCGCTTCTCCACCTGTAGGCGCTGTTGCACCTAAAAGAATCACATTTTTTACTTTATGCTGAATGAGAAAATCAATATACTCTTTTGGAATATCCAGCAACTTTACCCATGCAACCGCATAAGGTACAGAAGCATCATAGCCCAAAGTAGCATAAGAATCAAAACCTTTTTCACCGGAGTACTGCAGAATCGATTGTACCTCTTTGACAGTGTTTGCACTTACCAGAAAATGTAAAGGTAATACAGGGGCCTTCATCGCGCTTGATAAGTAAGGTACAGAAGGTATTCCCGTACTGATAATAACTGAATTAACTGGTGTGGAAGGACCCAATATCTTATCATAAAAATTAACTGTTTGACGAACAGAGTTCTCCAAAAATTCAGGAGTCGCATAAACATGATTGGGGCCGGAAGCATGTGCATTCACTTTCCATGAATCTGAAATCCCGGAAGCTAAATTCGCCCCTGATTTTTCAACTGCATATTCTGCACTCATTCCACCGTCAAGACTGAAAACAGGTAGTCCTTTATAAGAAAAGCGCTGGATTTGAAAAGTAGTAATCATGTTTTTATCAACAACATGAAAAAAAGTTTGATATGTCGTCTTGTTATGTCCATCAGTTAGAATATATTTAATGTACACCCCAAAAGGGTCTTTCGCTTCATTCGCAGGAATTGTCCATATTTCTGAATTATTAATCTTGTATTTCTTCCTTCCGCCGATAACCAAATTATTTTCCAGTGTAATTTCATTAATAAACCCCGCGGGATGATTAAGATTTTGGATCTCTGCTATAACAGTCTTAATTCTTATTGAAGAAGATGATGGATTTGAAAGTGTAAAGGAAATATTTACTTTATCGCCTGCAAAATAGCTTCCTTTCTCAGTAACACAATTACTGATATGAAGTAGTACCGGATCGCTTTTATCCCCCTGATAAGAAGTGTTTGCGGATAATGTAAAGGGAAGGAGTATTGCTATGAAAGCATGAAAATATTTAATCATCGGCTATTTAATTGTATCAGAAGCTATATTGGCTTTAATAAGTGGCGAATATTTTTCATAAAGAGTTTTAGCGATTTCAACAGCATTCCCTGAAGGCTTATCCGGGTAAATATCATTTCTATATGTCCATTCAACTTCAAAATTTGTTACCCCGTCATGGAAATCTTTTTCATTGAATTCTATTTTCTTCTCGGCCGCTGAAATTGCTTCATCCATAAACATCTTCCATCGTTCCTTATAGTAGCTTTTCGTTAAACCTGCCCACGATCTGTTTGCATAATCATTCAGGCTTTGCCCCTTTGTCCCCCACGTTGTGATGATGGTGCGCGCATCATGCTCATAATATTTTTTTTCATTTTCATTTAATCCAAAGTTTTTTGCCTGTTGCAACCACTTGCCTAATAAAAAGGAAGATTGTGTTGACAATAATTTATCCATATCATCAAACAAAGCAAGTATCTTCCTTTTGTCAGTCAGAAGAGCCGCTACATCATGAAGATTAAAATCTGAAGTAAACTTATCCCTGAGTACACTAAAATAGTTACCCAGCACCTGGCGCCCGATATTAACGATATCATATTTATAAGTATCTCTTTCCGGATTTGAAACTTTAAGTAATAGTCCCCATGCCCTCAGCAGCTCCGGATTTTGATAATCAATTTGGGGATTTGTTGTCCAGTTACCGTGCCCGGTAAAAGAAGGACGGGCATTGGTAAGTGTGCCTTGTCCTAAACTTGCGGCATTTGCATAAGCTGTTTTGAGGAGAAGATTCCAGCCGCCGTTTTCGTCGTCATTGTTTTTGCCTATCCTTCTTGCTGACCATTTATTTACCCATTCGTTTACATCAACCGGTCCTTTTGACCATGCTTTTTCAAAAACAAATTCATACATGATTGGATTTACCCCAAATGCCTCGAGCGTTGACCCGATACCATATAGGTTTTGGCCGCCATTTACAAATGCATTTTCCATTTTCTTTTCCACTTCTTCCAAATTTCCGGCAAGCATGGTGTTACCACCAAAGTTTCCCAGGTAACACCATATATAAGGTTGATTGTAAAACAGATTCGTAACTTTCCATACCTCTGTATTTTCGCAGAAATAATCGAGTAAGATCATTTTGTCCTGCGGAACCGCCCGGATAAACGACTGAATACGCGGATTGGTCCATTTTTCTCTGTCAATATAAAAAAGCCATGACATCTGGAGCCAAACAGCAGAGGGGTCAACTTCTTTCATTGATTGAAAGATGGTTTTTGAAACACTTGCGAGATAAGTTGGTTCCCAACTCGGTGGTATCACTTCATTAAATGGGTCCGTTCCATAAATATGATCCGAACCAAAAACTTTCATCTCCTCCAGCAAAAATTCCTTTTGTATTTTCTTAAATAAAGAATCCATCGGATCAAGAAAATAGCTTCGGTATTTAGCATCAAAACCGCCCCAGGAACCAAGATCTTTTATCCTGGCTGTTGGAAATTTTGTCTTTATTGCTTCCGGAACATGACCCGCAAAAGCAGGCAGAACCGGCGTCATATCCAATTCACGTTCCCTGGAAAGAATTTTTTTCTGAAGTTGTAACTGGCTCGTGATCCATGAGCTTGGTAAGGGCCCGTCCCATTTATCAATATTAGCCATTCTATGCCATGGCAGGTAAGCCGGACCGGTAAAGTAGCTCCGGATTTGCTGATCGGTCAATCCAAGGTTTTTCCAGACCTTATACCAGATCGCTTCCTCTCCGGTAATCGATAAAGGCATATTGATGCCATTAAGAGCCATCCAGTCTATACACCTTTCCCAATCTTCCCACTTCCACCATGGCATGGTATAGCCGAAAGTACAGTAGTTTAAAAAGAATCTTTTTTTAACCCTTGCCAGTTGCCGTATTTTACCTGTAACCAAAGGCATTATTGCCGGTGCCTGTACCCTATCATCTTTATACCATGATACGTCGGTAAAACAGTAATATTTAAGATAGTAATTCAATCCTGCAGCCATTGAATTAAAATTATTACCACGAATAATAATTTTACCGTTTTTCCCTTCCAGTTCAAAGACATCTTTGCCATTCTCTGATGGCATCTTTTCAAAAATTATCCTGTTTTCATACGCCGGTACAATACGATGAACAAGACTGCGAACCGGCTCATCGTTTATTGGAGATGCAAAGCCAATATTTCTGATAAGCAGCAAAAACAACAGCCAGGAAAAGAACTTTAAGGGCAATTTTAGCATAGTGTATTAAAATTATAACGCAAATAGTTAAGTGTTCTCTTTAGACGTATAGCTCATTTTAAAGTGTAACCACAGTAATGTCTGAATGTCTTGTTGCCATTGCATCCAAATCTGCGGGAGTCATAACCAATAGTAAGTTATCCCAACTTTTATAGGCGGAAGGGGACGAGTAGGTAAGGATATTTGTTGCTACTTTTTCGCATATTGCATTCATTCCATCTGTTGAATTCCAAACCTCATCGGTCGTGTTATCGCTCATGGTGATATTATTCAACCCCTGGGCTTGCAAAGCGCTCTGAATGTTTGTTGCCTGGAAGCCGCCAAAATTCCGGGAGGTATTTATCCAAAAATTTAAAGCAGAAAAATCGGTGCCAGGAAAATAACTATCAATATTTCCCTGTATCTGGTTAATTAATCTGTTTACATCATCAGTACCACTGTTGCCTTGCCAGAAAAGCATAGGAACATATTGTATTTTTGTTTCGTAGGTAGGATGGGCCAGCAAATATGGATTCAAAGCAACTCCTAATACAGAGGGAAGAATTGTTTTATTCTTTTGCATAAATGAAAGCGTAAGATAGGTCGCCAGATTATACATGGTTAGACTATCAGGAGCGCTGACACGCCTGATTTTGGAAACACCTGTGCTGGATTTTATAGTAGCTGTAAAATTATTGATCTGTTCATCTACCAGTCCGCTTTCCCAGTCAGAAACCTGTCTGTAATTTGTCTCAAGCATGGTATCATAATCATGAAGATCAACTATTTTATTATACAGATTGGTAAAATCATCTGTTGTTCCACCTCCCGGATACATTAAATACAGGTCTCCGTTATTATAACCGGTCAGAGGATTTGAATTATATATAATTTTTTTAGCGGTAGTTTCGCCGCCTCCATTTGCCCCATAAGTTCCGGCAATAACAATATTTTGAACATTATGGTTATTCAGAAAATCAATATATTGCTGTGGAAGTTGCAATAATTTTATCCAGGCGACCGCCATTGAGATGGAGCCATCATAACCCAGGGTACTATAAGTTGAATAGTTTTTCAATTCACTGTTGAAGGAAAGGATCGCTATGATTTCTTTTACAGTACTGGCGCTTACAAGGAAGTGCAATGGCAATACCGGAGCTTTCATTACCCTGGATAAATATGGAATGCTGGCAACACCGGTTGAAATAACTACTGTATTGAAGGTAGCCGTGGAGCCAAAAGTCTGATTATAATAATTAACCGTAGTATTGATCGCCAGGTCCATGAAATTAGAAGTACTGTATACCGAATTAGGCCCTGATCCGGCAGCACTTGTAAACCAGGAGTGTGCAACGCCGTCTGAAAGAACTTCCGCTGCTTTTACTACAGTGTATTCTGCACTTAGCCCACCATCAAGGGTTTGAATACTTAATCCGTTATAAGTAGAATTACTTATCTTATAAGTATTTAATTTGGCTTGATCCATTACACGAAAGAATGTTAAATAGGAATTTGAAAAAGTGGAATTATCCTGAAAAGTGGCGCCAACGTAAGCACCATAAGAATCCAATAAAGTATAGCTGGGAATAGTCCAGATCGCTGCATTTACTACAGAATACTTTTGCCCTGCCGCAATGGTGATGTTATTGGCAATTGTAACTGTTAAGTTAAACGTAGCTCCCAGATTGGATATATCCTTTAAGAAAACATGAAGTTCTTTAAGAGTAATGCTTTGAGAAGTGTTATTAGTAACATCAAAGGATATATTGACCACTTCATTAATTAAGTAATATCCTTTTTGGGTATAACATTTGGAAATGGTTAAACCTCCTGAAGAAACTGAATTTGAAGTTAGCTTTGGGGTGGAAAAAATCTTTTTACACCCATTCAGGGAAATTAATAATCCGCTGGAGACAATACTCCCCCATGCAAGAAAATTTCTGCGATTAATCATGAGAATATTTTTAGTTTTTTAAAAATATATACTGAAAATGTAATAAGCTTTAGAATAGTTTAATAGCCGGGGTTTTGAGTAAGAACGCCTGAACTTTCCAAATCAACTTGCGCTTGTGGAATTGGCCTCAGATAATCTTTGTCTGACAAGGCCCTCGATCCTGCATTTATATAATTACCCGGGCTCAGAAATGCGCCTGAAACTGGGCCGTTCATAGTACCGTCTGTGCCAGCTGCAATTCGCCACCTCTTTAGATCGAACCATCTTAATCCTTCAAATGCAAGCTCAACTCTTCTTTCGTTTCTCACAATTTTCCTTAACGTCGCCTGATCGGTTGAAGTTACTTCCGGGTAATGGGCTATATCGTCAACTGTTGTTCCGTAAGCCCTTGAGCGTACATCATTAATGGCATCGAGTACTGACTGATCTATTTGACCAGACTCAATTTTAGCCTCTGCATACGTTAGCAAAACTTCAGCATATCTGATGAGAATATTATCGGTAGTAAAATGAGGTGCATTCGCTTTAACTTCATCAGTTATAAATTTTACAACTCCATATCCGGTTGATTCATTTGATAAAGGTGCTTCATTTGAATTCAGTGTTTGTCCGTTAACAACAGAGCCTGTATGGCCTATTGTAAAATTTAGTCTGGGGTCACGGTTTTGAAACCTGCTGATATCAGTGCTTTCATCAACACCAACTATCTGATCAGTAGTTTTATCATACCCGTCATAACTGTCAACCAGGGCTTTGGTAGGTGAGACCAAAGTATTGGTTAAGCAATTCATATATTGTACCTGATCATTATTCCTGTTCACTCCATCATTTTGCCAGCCAAGTATCTCTTCCTGGTTATTTCCTTGCCTTGTATTTGAAAGCTGGTAATAACCATCGCCAGCAGGAGTACGTAAAAGCTTATATACGTTTAAATCCATCACTGCTTTGGCTGCATCAGCTGCATCCCCATACTTCCCTTCATATAGCAGCAACCTTGCTTTTAAAGATAAAGCGGCCCCTTTTGTAATACGGCCGGCTTCAGGAGGAGTAACCGGCAAATAGGAGATTGCATCATTTAAATCCTGCAAAATGAAGCTCTCTGTCTCTCCCGGCTGTGCTCTTGCCACTTTTAATTCACTGATATTTAAGGGTTGACTTACCAGTGGCACTTCGCCCCAAAAATTATAGAGTAAAAAATATTCGTAAGCACGGATAAATTTGACTTCTCCGATAAGCCTGTTCCTTAAATCTTCATCCATCTTACACTTTCCGACATTAGTTAAGAATACATTAGTACTTCGGATAACACTATATAAGGCTGACCAGTAATCATTGATATTTGCATCCTGTGGAGAAAGGCCTCCGATGCCCCAGCTGTAATAATAAAAGAAATGCCAGAAGCCTGTAGGGATGGCATCATCAGACCAGTCATCTGCAAAATAAATCTGGTAAGCATGCCCGTTAGCCCAGGCTGAATAAACACCGGTTGCTGCCTTGTTGGCATCGTCAGCATTTCTCCAGAAAGTAGCAGAGGATAATTGTGAACCGGGAGCGACATCTAGAAAATCTTTTTTACAGGATGTAAAGAAAATTGGATAAAATAACAGGGATATGATAGTTAAATACTTTTTCATTTTTGTAGATTAAAAGGTTACTGAAAGGCCGGCCAAATATCTTTTTGTTGTTGGATATGCTGCTGTGCCGCCGAATCCAAAAAAAGGATCACCTGATACGATACTTTCAGGGTCCATAATTTTAAATGGAGAAAAAGTAAGTAGATTCTCACCACTTACATAAATTCTTAATTTTGAGATTTTTAGACCATGTAAGATTGCAACAGGCAAAGAATAGCCTACCTGTATATTCCTTAATTTTAAATAACTCGTATTCCGGATCCAAAATGAGCTTTGCACGTAGTTATAACTTGCATTAAAACTTGCTCTGGGATACTTCGCATTTGGGTTATCCGGAGTCCAGCTGTTTAACTGAGCTTCAATTGGCGAAGAACCAAAGTCTCCAAAGGGTTGGGCGAGCCTGCTACCGGCTATTGAAGCCGCAACATCAGCTACTCCTGACCACAATGTTGAAAGATCAAATCCTTTATAATTCGCTCCAAAAGAAAAGCCATAAGTTATACCGGGAAAATAGCTTCCTAAGTTAGTTTGATCTTTGGCGTCAACCTTTCCATCTCCGTTTAGATCTTCATAAATGATGTCACCGGGTTTGGGGGTTCCTCCCAAAGCGGTTTGATCGGCATGTTTATTAATCTCATCCTGGCTTTGAAAAATGCCACCAGTTTTATATCCATAGAGATTATAGATAGGATCGCCCAATTCACGACCGGGATATTGAGTACCTGCAAGATCAGTTATTTGATTTTTAACTTTATTAAAATTAGCATTTACATAATATCCAACCTGACCTATTCTGTCTGTATAGGACGCAATCAGATCGTACCCTTTGTTTCTTACGGCACCTGCATTTGCTACAGGGGGTGCAGCGCCTAAAATTGCGGGTTGAGGAATATTTAATAAGATATTTGCTGTATTCCTCACGTAATAATCACCTGTAAAAGTGAGCCGGTTATTAAGAAAGGAAATATCCAGGCCTATGTTTTTCGAAGTTGTTTTTTCCCATGTTATCAGAGGATTAGCCAGCGGGCCCTCATTGATGCCTGTGCTTCTGGTACCATTAAAAATATAACTACTATTCAGAACATAGGTCGAAAGAAACTGGTAATCGTTAATTTGCTGATTACCAAGGGTTCCGTAAGAAGCTCTGATCTTTAAAGTGTTGATTGCAGGCACTTTAAAAAATGTTTCTTTTGATATGATCCATCCCGCAGAAACAGAAGGGAAAATTGCACTGCGATGTCCGCGAGCAAATCGTGAAGTGGCATCATCCCGTGCATTCACCTCTAACAGATATTTGTCACCGTAAATATAATTCAACCTGCCGAATACGGATTGAGACTTGTATAAGGTTGTATTGCCGTCTGTTGTTTGATTGGTCGGGTCTGCTGCATTTATCTGATCCAGGATAGGGTCAGAAAGATTAATTCTTTGTATGTCAGCTATTTCATCACTTAAGCTTCGCGCTTCATAACCTAGTAGTCCTTTGATTTCATGCTTGCCAAAGGTGTTATTATAATTCAATAATAACTGCAGGCTATTATCAATTCCTTTAAAAAAACCTCTGGCTACAGAAGTCGTACTTGGAATTGCAGGCATTGAGGCAGATGTATTATTAGGTGTAGAACTGGGAATTCCGGTAACAGGATCTACCGGAAATAAATCAACCCCCAGCCCTGCATCGGAAGAATAATTAAAGTCACGTGTAGTTGATATAACTCCTTTAAGATTGAGGTTATCAATAATTTTATATTCTGCAAATGCAGTACCCGTCAATCTGGTATCATTGTTCTTTGAATACCCGTTAGCGCTGGAAGTATAAGCAACAGGATTTGTATTTAACCCTGACCAAATAGGATATGCGTAACTGCCAGAATCTGTCCGTATAGGATCATTTGCCCATTGCTGAAAAGCTTCATGCAAATAAAATGTTTCTCCTCCCACTCCCAAAACTGTTGCCGGATCGGCAACATCGCGTTGGGCTATTGCAAGATTAAAGCCGCTTGAAACTTTATTTGAAATTTTTTGATCAAAGTTTACGCGAAAAGTATATCTTTTATACCCGGTGCTTTGCATAATTCCATCTTGGTTAAGATAACCAAGAGAAACAAGGTATTTGGTATCATCGGTACCTCCTGACAGAGAAAGATTATGAGACATCCATGTACCCGGCCTGGAAAATATAGCTTTAATCCAATCTGTATTGGGATGTGTATTTGGATTAGATCCGTCTTTAAATTGCTGAATGTCCTCTGGCGTAAACTTTAAACCTGAAGCCGGTGTTCCATCATTTGTTTGTGCCTGGTTATATAAGTTGGCCAGATCATATGAATTTACTTTTTTCGGTAAGCTTACGAAAGCAGATCCTCCATATTGGGCATTATAATCTACCTTGACTTTTCCTTTTACTCCTCTTTTTGTAGTGATCAGTATTACGCCATTGGCAGCATCAATTCCGTATATGGCACAGGAAGCTGCATCTTTCAGGATAGAAATACTTTCGATATCATTAGGATCAATCTGCGTAAAATTATCAGTTTTAATACCATCTACTACGATTAATGGATTGGCGTTTCCTAATGTTCCGACGCCTTGAATGTTTAAGGATCCGGCATCTCTTCCAGGTGATCCTCCTCTTTGTAATACTGTTACTCCCGGAGCCTGGCCAGCTAAAATATTTGAAATATTTGCAACCCCACGATTCTCAATCTGTGCTGCTTTCAAAGTAACAACTGATCCGGTTAAATTTACCTTTTTTTGTGTGCCATATCCAATAACTGTTACTTCATTTAACCCGGATGGAGCAGCCTTCAAATGAATGGTTAAATTATTCCTGTTAGTCACATTTACTTCCTGCGTTACCATACCTACAAAAGAGAATACGAGTATTTTCGTAGAATTATCGGGAATAGTAATATTAAACTGTCCGTTCTTGTCCGTGTTTGTACCAAAAGAACTTCCTTTTATTAAAACAGAAACCCCCTGAAGCGGATCCCCTTTTTCATCAGTAACTATTCCACTAATCTCATTCGATACTGTAAAAGGTGGAGCCGCAAGCTGAGAGGCGGGCTTTCCAGTATATTTTATGATAACCGTTTTATCAATAATAGTGTAATCAAGAGGCTGGCCACTGAAACATTGTTTTAAAACCTCGTTCAACGGAACATTCTTCACATTGATAGTTATTGATCGCGAGTTTGCTGAAACCTGGTTACTGTAAAGGAAATTGTATCCGGATTGCTCATGAATATTCCGCAGGACTGTTTCAAGGTTTGCATCCGAAAATGAGAGTGTAATTTTTTCTTGCCCAAATCCATTTGCCCTTACCTGGAGAACTAAAACCAGAAGGAAAAATGTTGTTAGTCGCATGATAAAGAAGATTTTTGAAAGACAAAGCGCAGAACTATTCCTGCCTTTGCGAAGTGCATTGAATTGCATACTTTTGTTAAGTTTAGTTATGATAATTAATAATTCGCCAGAATTTTAATAAGAAACTGAATAGGCCGGGAACACTGATACTGTTCCTGGTCTCATTTTATATAGTAGTAGTCAGGTTTGCATTTGATTTGAATTTTAATTTTGATGAAATTATTTACTATGTTTAAATACTGTTATTCTCCTGCCTTCGATATTAAATTCTACCTCTCCGGTTAATTCAATCATTTTAAAAACTTCAGAAACATTTACCTTCCTTTCTATACTGCCGTTTAGATGCACATTCAGTGAATCATTGAAGTTTACATCTACATTATACCATCTGGATATCTGCCGCATAATTTCATAAATACTGGTGTTATCAAAAGAGAATGTCCCGTTCTTCCATGCAATCACTTGTTCAATATCTGCATCTTTTACCTGTTTGATTTCACCATTAGGCTGCAGCTGAATTTGTTGGCCTGGAGATAACAGACGTGAACCGGTTCCACTTGTAAATTTTATTTTTCCCTCTAATAAGGTCGTTTTCATAACCGGCTCATCATTATATGCATTAACATTGAAATGAGTTCCCAGTACTTCAATCTGTGCACCTTTAACCAGAACCTTAAATGGTTTGTCAGCATCATGTGCTACTTCAAAGTACGCTTCTCCGGTAATTTCTACCTTTCTTTCTTTTCCGGAAAAAGCAGTCGGATAGTGTAAAGAAGATGCAGCATTAAGCCATACTCCGGTTCCATCCGGCAAGACCACATTGTACTGGCCCCCTCTTGGCGTAGTAAGGGTATTATATTGCACTTCTACATTTTTATCATCTGAAGATGATCGGGAAAAAGTGTCATAGGAAAGCTTACCATTATTTAACTTAATGATGTTTGTGTTTCCTTCCCGGGCCAATTTGCCGTTGGCTGCGCTTCCTAATGAAATTTCTGTTCCGTCAGACAAAGTAAGAACCGCTTTATTACCGCCTGGTGAAACATCGTTTTTATAGAAGTGGCCGCCGGATTCCTTTTTAGATAATTGACGTATATTTTTAGAAGGTAATAAAAAATAGGCCCCTATACCCAATATAAGAATAACTATAGCCGCCGCTACACGCCGGAAAGGTATGGTCCAAAAGACCGGAGATTGATTCTTCTCCCAATTATGGGCGCGCACTTGAATTTTCTGCAACATTTCTCCCCAATCTTTTTTTTCTGACTGGCTTTCAGTATTTGAACTATACCAAAGTTGCCAAAGATCATTTTTTATTGGATCGTCTTCTTCATCCAGTTCCGAAAGCAATTTCCAAAACTCATCTAATTCTTCTGTTGTTCCGCTATCATTAAGATATTGTTGAAACAGGTATTGCAGCCTTAGAGGATTTGAACTCATAAATAATTTGTATACCCATAAGACGACTTGAAGAAAAGGAAAGGGCTATTGAAAAAGAAATAAAAATCAGACCAGGAAGAAAAATATTGAAAGAACACCGCTGGATTTGTTATCCTGTAGAAATTCTTTAATGGATCTAGTCGCAGCCATCATGCTGTTCTTAACAGTATTTTTTGACAGATTAAGGGCATTTGCAATTTGGTTATGAGTAAGCCCGTCTTCTCTGCTTAACGTATAGATAAGTTTTCTTTGAGGCGGTAATTGTTGAATAGCTTTTTGCAATATTTGACGGTACTCCGCGTCAATAATAAGATCATCAGCAAGCTTTTCAGGTTCTTCTACAAGTCTGTCAATGTAAACTTTTTTTAAACGGGCATGACGCGAAGTAACCCTTAAAAAATCTATTGCTTTATGATAAGCTATTTTATGTAAAAAACTTTCGAGGTTTTCAATCTTACTCATTAATTCTCTTCCCACCCATATTTTTACAAAAATATCGATAACAATTTCTTCGGAAATCTGAGATGATTTAGTAATTTTAAATAAGTAATTATATATTCTTTCTCTATAGATCTCAAACAACTTATTAAATGCCAGTTCATCTCCTCCTGCCAGTTCATTTAGTAACGTATAATCATCTGTCATCCCAGTTAGCACTTTAAAATGATCTTAAAATTAAACAAAAAAACTACAACTGTCACATATATTCCAAATGCCGTTGAATAATTAAGTAGCAAAACATATTTTAGGGAAAATAATCTTAAGGAGAAAAATATACCGTTATGCTTTATTGCGGGAGAAGATAAAAATAAATTTAAAATTCTAACCGATCCTCCTTCAAATCATCTAGCCAAAAAAAAATGTAGTAATCATCAGATCGAAATTCCCTCGCAAAATCAGTTCATCTCAATTTATATTCAAAACTTCTCAAATTGAACAATTTATTTGGCTGCTCACCTGTCATAAAATAACTTTAGAAACAAATAACCGGGTTTTGAAAACAATACTTCCTCTGTTTCTTTCACTAGTTTCACAGATTTGCTTTGCCCAGAACAATACCTATTATTTTAAAAATTATCAGGTACAAAACGGCCTATCCAGTAATACCATCACTACTATTTTACAGGACAGGAAAGGGTTCATATGGATCGGAACAAGAAATGGCTTAAATCGTTTTGATGGAAATACCTTTAAAATATTTCATAATGTGCTTTCAGATGCACAAAGCCTGGGAAGTAATTCAATATTTAGTTTGTTTGAAGATAAAAAAGAACAGTTATGGGTAGGAACTTACAGTGGCATTTATCTCTATGATCCACGTCAGGAAAGATTCAGCGCTTTCAAACTGATACCAACGGGCGAAGTACGTTTTATAGCAGCTGATAATAATGACAACATCTGGATCGTGTCTAATTTCACTCTCTATAAATATACACAACATAATTCAAAGGTTGTTGCCTTTAATCTGCCAAATGATCAGACTATTGTTCTTCATATTTCAGATCAGGGGGATGTGTGGACAGCAACAGCGAGTGGCCTTGTAAAACATTATGATCCCGAAACAAATAGCTTTTCAGATTATAATCTCAAAGAGATTCTAAAGCAACCTAATCTTCCTCCTATCGAAGATCTCTATCCTGTTGGTGATTCGTCAATATTAGTCGGGTGCATGAACAAAGTATTATTGCTTGATTACAAAAACTTAACTGTAAAAAATGTATTCGAAAATAATGGTATCAGCAATGATGTTCACGTGCATAAGATTTTCCGTCAGTCAGCCGGTGAATACTGGCTGGGAACTGAAAATGGAATCTATATTCTTAATATCAAAACATTTAAAACAAAAATTATTTCCAAAGACTATAGCAATCCGTATTCAATAACAGATAATGTTATTTCTGCAATCTGCAGAGATAAAGAGGGCGGTACATGGATCGGAACTTTCTTTGGTGGAGTAAATTATTATTCAAAACAGTACAATGCCTTTAAAAAATATTTTCCCGAACCTGACAAAGTAAGTTTAAGTGGCAATATTGTTCATGAAATATGTAAAGATAAAAATGGAGCTCTGTGGGTGGGAACAGAAGATGCAGGCCTTAACAGGATCGATCTGAAAACAGGTGCTATCCAAAAATTTAAAGCTGATAATAAACCTGGAAGTATTTGCTATCAAAATATTCATGGTATTATAGCAGATGGAAATGAACTTTGGATAGGTACTTATGAGCATGGTCTCGATGTAATGGACTTAAAGACTTTCAAAGTAATAAGGCATTATGACGCATCGGATCAACCTAATTCCCTTGCAAGTAATTTTATTATCAGCCTTTACAAAAGAAGGAATGGCGACATATTAGCCGGTACATGGAATGGCCTTTTTAAATATAATAGAAAGGAAAATAATTTTACCCATATGCCATTTTTTAACAGCCATATTCAATGCATGCATGAGGATGAAGATGGCACTCTTTGGGTAGGCACTTATGGTAATGGAGTTTATTTTCTGAACAAAGGAAAAAATATAAAAGGGCGGATGGAGTACAAGCCAGGGAAAGCTAACGGCCTCATCAATAATTATGTAAATAATTTGTTTGAGGATCATCAAAAAAACTTTTGGTTTTGTACAGAACGCGGCCTTTCACATTTTGATAGAAAGACAGGAATAATAAAAAATTACACAATTGAAGACGGCTTGCCTGATAACCAGATATTCCGCATAGTGCAAGACGATTCGGGACTATTCTGGATATCAACAGCAAAAGGGCTTTGCAGATTCAACATGGATAAAAATGAATTCACCAATTATCATTCGGCCAATGGCCTTCCTACCGAACAGTTTAATTATAATTCTTCTTTTAAAAATGATGATGGAACACTTTTTTTTGGAACAGTAAAAGGAATGATAAGTTTTAATCCAAAGGATTTTGTCAAAAATACTTTTGTTCCCCCCGTTTATATCACCGGATTCCAAATCAATAATATCGAAGCCCCTATTGGAAATGAAAAGACAGGCTTGCATAAATCCATTACCTACACTAATAGCATTACATTGCCTTACAATAATTCAAATATTAGTATTGATGTTGCGGCTCTAAGCTATGTCATTCCTGAAATGAATGAGTATTCTTATAAAATGGATGGAGTAGACAAAAACTGGATTACATTAAATAAGAATCGGAAAATATTTTATACAAAACTGCCTCCCGGAAAATATATTTTCAGAGTTAAAGGGTCCAACAGCGAAAGTGTATGGAATAATCAGGAAACTGTCTTAAATTTAGAAATCTTGTCACCGTTCTGGGCGACCAAACTGGCTTACCTGATTTATTTTTTAATAGTAGCAGCGGTAATTATCACTATTGTAAGATATTATCATATGGCACTAACAGAAAAAAATAAACGAAGGATAGAATCAATAAAGATCAATACAGAAAGGGAAATTTATAATGCAAAAATTAATTTTTTTACGAATCTTGCCCATGAGATCAGAACCCCGCTTACGCTGATCAGGATGCCATTAGATAAATTATTGAATAGTAATATCACAGATAATAATGTGAATGAAAGTCTTAACATGATGAAAAAGAATACAACAAGGCTAATAGATCTTACCAATCAGTTACTTGATTTCAGGAAAGCCGAGGCTAACAAATTCAGTCTCACTTTTTCCGAAACAGACATCAATGAGCTCATAAATGAAGTATATACTACGTTTAAGCCCGCAGCAGAACAAAAGAACCTTTCTTATAAACTGCTGCTTCCCAGAATAACGCTACATGCTTTTATTGATGCGGAAGCTGTAAAAAAAATATTAAGCAATTTATTTAATAATGCCATTAAATATGCTGAGGGATTTGTAATGATAAAACTGTTGCCATTCAGCAGTGAAGACACCTTATTTAATATCGAAGTCAGAAATGATGGTCATACTATTTCTGAACAGTACTGGGAAAAAATATTTGAGCCATTTTTCAGGATAAAAGAAACTGAAAAAGAATCCGGAACAGGCATTGGCCTTCCTTTAGCAAGATCATTGGCACAATTACATAAAGGCAATATTGTGCTGAAGATATCAGAGAACCAGGAAAATATTTTCCTGCTTAGCTTACCAATTCACCAGGACACAGAGATAAACTTAAATTTCTCAGGAGATAAAAATCAATCGTATACTGAATCTGATTTATCAACAGAAATAGATACTTCAAAGCCAACTCTTCTTCTTGTGGAAGATAACAAAGAGATTTTAAATTATATCCGGCAGGAGTTGAAGCAGAAATACAATGTGTTCTCTGCTTTAAACGGACAGGAAGCTATTCAAATACTGGAAACTGAAAATGTAAATATTGTGATAAGTGACATCATGATGCCTGTCATGGATGGAATAGATCTGTGTAAAAGAATTAAAAGTGATTTTCAACATAGCCATATCCCCATAATATTAATCACTGCAAAAAACTCACTGCAATCAAAGATTGAAGGATTGGAAGTGGGCGCAGATGCCTATATTGAAAAACCATTCTCTCTCGATCATCTTCAGGCACAGATCAGCAATCTTCTATCTAACCGTCAAATCATTAAAGATTACTTCGCCCGTTCACCTCTTACTCATTTGAAAGGTATCGGGTGCTCAAAAGCAGATAAAGAGTTTTTAGAAAGATTGAATGACGTTATTTATGAGCAAATAACTGATTCTGAACTGGATGTCGACCGCCTCTCTTCAATTATGAACATGAGCAAGGCAACTTTATACCGAAAAATAAAAGGGCTTTCAGATCTCACTCCGAATGAACTGATTAATCTTTCACGATTGAAGAAAGGTGCTGAGCTATTATCTGAGGGACAATACAAGATCAATGAAGTTGCCTACATGATTGGTTATTCACTACCTACTAATTTTTCACGTGACTTTCAAAAGCAATTTGGTATAAGCCC
>Ga0134128_10001776_pt1 | contig 27284 bp, 32 predicted proteins | sample KB31754_FD_96462 | JGI IMG/M metagenome (GOLD analysis project Ga0134128, IMG submission 96462) | Terrestrial soil microbial communities with excess Nitrogen fertilizer from Kellogg Biological Station, Michigan, USA - KB3-175-4 | ecosystem: Environmental > Terrestrial > Soil > Unclassified ...
ATGGATTTGCCACGCACAGTGAGCGCCCTTTCTATCTGCTTCGTCCCTCTGGTCCGCCATACGCCAGAGGGTACCAGAAAAGATTGTCCCCGTAGCAAGCTACGGGGAATCACAAGTTGAATTTACTGAGGTTTTTCGTTCGTGCTGAGCCTGCCGAAGCACATAAATCGAGTTTTTCCGCAGCCTGCTAGATTCGTTGAGGGCCTTATGCAGATCTCTATCGCAACGCGATAAGCAACGTCGTTACTTGCCGACCATCACGTCAGTGGCCTTGATGGCGACCATCACTGAGTCGTTCACCTTCAAACCCATATCCTTCACCGAGCCTTCGGTGATGGCGGCGACAAATTCGAGTGAGCCGACCTTGACTGTGACTTCAGCCATCGCCTGGCCATCGGTGATTCGTGTGACTGTTCCCTGAAATTGATTGCGTGCACTGAGCTTCATGCTGACCTCCTTTAGTGTTTAGTACTGGTGAAGGAATGAGTGCTAATTAACAACTTTTCATGCCGCTCATGCAACCTGAAAGTTACCCCCATGAGTTACCTCTCATCCTCATGGAGTTGGATGTGTGATGTGGCAACGGTGAATCGATCATCTCGATTCGAATGATGGTCGAGATATGGCGCGCTTCGGACTGGTCGATGAAATGGCATCGTGCCGTCCGAGGCAGACTATCTATTCCACCAGCTCTTCATTCAGCGCCACTGCTTTGATATGCGCGAAGACTCGATGTCCCGGTTTCAGACCAAGGTGTGCAAGCGATTTCCTGGTGATGCTGGCGACGATCGGTGCTCCGATATCCAATAACACGTCTACCGATGACTGATCCGTTTCGTGAATCTCCTGAATCGTGGCTTCGAGAATGTTTAATACACTGGTCGGTGAATCGGTTCGTCCTGTGACCAGACTGACATCGTTTGAAAGGATATGGATGCATACGGGCTGTCCGACAGATACAGGCTGAAGCGGCACAAACAAGGATTGACCCTTGAATTCCAGCTGAGTCAGACCGTACTGAGGATCATGGCCGACCACACGAGTCTCCAGGACTCCGCCTACTCGATGCGCTCCAAAGCTCCCTCGAAATCGAAGAGAGGTGAGCATCTCATTGAGTGCGCCGATCCCCACGACTTGGCCTTCTTTCAGAAGGATGACGCGGTCCGCAAGTTGAAGGATTTCAGCGGTCGCATGACTGACGTACATCACCGGGATACGTAATGCCTCATGAAGACGACGTATGAAGGGAAGGAACTCTTGCTTGCGTTGAATATCGAGCGAGGCGAACGGTTCGTCCAATAGGAGCAGGTTGGGACTGGTCAGCAGCGCTCGGCCGATCGCCACTCGCTGTTGTTCGCCGCTGGATAATTTGTGAATGCGACGTTCAAGCAGATGGCTGATTCCCAATATATCGATGACTTGTTCAATGGCAATGCGGTGTGCTTCTAAAGGGATACGCTTGTACCCATACAGAAGATTTGAGCGTACGTTGTAATGGGGAAACAAGCGAGGTTCTTGGAAAACATCCCTGACAGGGCGTTTATAGAGCGGCAGGCATAGATGTCTTTTTTCGTCCTGCCAGACATCGGTGCCGAACTGCACGAAGCCGTTTGGAGCCTGCTCGAGTCCGGCCAGGCACCTCAACAGAGTTGTCTTCCCCGAGCCGGATGGTCCGAAGATAGCGGTTATGCCCGACATGGGAATATCCAAATCAACGTTTAGATGAAAAGCCAGATAGTGCACATGAAAGTGTGCAATCAGTCGGCTCATGACACATGGATGGGAAATCGACGATTCGCCACGTACATTGCCAATAGCACCAGAAACGAAAAGATCAGCAGGAAAGCGGAGATCGTATGCGCAAATCCCAGCACAATTGCGCTGCTCTATCCTTTCATAGCGATCGGCGAGATCACCGCTAGAAATGCATCCCAATGTGAAGCACGGAGCGACCAGGCTGCGTCCACGACAGGTCTGAACCGGGAACGGGTATGGGCCAGCCACCACACGAGAGGCGTGCCTACAATCAGCAGAACGATTACCGTCACTGTCGCAAGTTGCACGCTGATCCACAGCGCATTCAGATCCAGGTCCGTCAGGGCTCCCCTAGTGCTTTCTCCGCGGTGTCCTGTTACTTCAACGCGTACCCATACCGTTCGATGATAGGCTTTGCTTGCGGGCCACGAATGAACTCCATGAGCGCTTTTGCCGCAGGGTTATCCTTTCCCTTCGTCAGCAAGATCACGTCCTGTTTGATCGGTTCGTGTAGGTTGTAAGGAACATGCCAATGACTTCCCTTCCCCTTGACCTTCGGGTCCATGACCTGAGACAAGGCCACGAAGCCCAGCTGGGCATTGCCGGACTCAACAAACCCGATGGTCTGGCCGAGATTCTCCCCCATGACAATGTGGGGCTGTAAGATTTCCCAGAGTTCAAGCTTCTGCATGGCCTGCATCGCCGCGAGACCGTACGGCGCGGTCTTGGGATTCGTCATGGCCAGGCGTGTGAAGTTCTTCGAGCGCAACGTATGTTCTTCCTTCACCAGGTCGGTGCTCGGACTCCACAACACGACACGGCCGATGGCATAGGTGAAGCGGGAATCTTTGACTCCGAACCCTTCTTCTTCCAAGCGCTTGGGGTGTTCATTATCGACAGAAAAAAACACGTCGAATGGGGTGCCGTTCTTGATTTGAGCAAGGAAATTTCCGGAGGAACCCGCAGCAACTCGAACGTAATGTCCGGTCGATTTCTCAAACTCCATCGCCACCTCGTGGAACGGTGAAGCAAAATTGGCGGCGACGGCCACTAAGACCTGCTCGGCGGAAGCCGGTGTCACGGCTACACTCGCTAGAGCAAAGCAGCACCATGTAAGAAACCTCTGTTTCATGGTCATTCCTTTCTAAATCCTGATTCGCATTGCAGCAAAGAAATAATCACCGTCTTTGTTCCCTCCGGTCGGCATTTGGGCAAGGATGGCGGGATTGTCGAAATAGGATCCCTTGAACCAATGCGCGTATCCAAAGTCGAAATCCAGATTGGAACTGACTTCCCGTTGCGTGCGAAGCTCCACGTCCTGCCCGAGTGAAGTGCCGGCTTGCCCAGTGGGGTCTCGTAGGCCGGAACTGCCGAAGAAATCCGTGCTCTGCGCCAGGAACCAGGCACGGTGTTTGATTTCCAGTATCCAACCAGACGCCGGTTCCACGATCACCCGCCAGCCTGGTGATTGGAGGTTTGATCTGGAAAATGGACCCCAAATTCCGGTGCGAGTATATTCAAAGTTTCGTGCCCCGAACAACGTGTCGAACGATCCGTCTTGGCTGCCGCCGGGCGTGCGTGTGCCGCTGGCGTAGTCATAGTGAAACACCACTCTTGGCTTCCAGGGGAGGTTGAACGTATATCCGAGATCCAGGTGCTGAAGGTAGGCGAAGTGGTCGGTCACCCCCTTGGTTCCAGTTTGCCAGACAGTCTCGAACTCATAATCCGGCTCTCCCGGCTTAGGTTCTTTACACAGACGCCCTCCGAACGTGGAATAGGTGCGACGATTGGCGACATTCGCCGACAACTTATCGTTCAGCCCTAAGTAATACGCGTCCATCTGAAACCAGTGGAAATGGTGGCTCTCGAAATAGGTTCCCCAAAAAAGAGATTTACTGTTCTGTTCGTCAAGCTGCACTTCACGCCGGATGACCGGCTCCGCGACGAATGCCCTGAGCCGCCAGAGCTTCTCCCGACCGATTTGCCAATGGAAGCCATCAAACGCGGTTGAGGCATTCCGAAAATTACTTCGCGCAATCAGGCGGCGACGACCGAAATCGCTTGTCCAGCGTCCAAAGTGGAAATCGGTTCTCAACCCGGTCCCCAAGGTATTCTTCAAGGCCAATGACCCGAATAATTATAAGATGTCGAATTCATTGACCATGGTGTTGTTTCGGAAATCTCCGGGGTCATTACTGAAGATAGACCGCGCATCCTGCCCTTCGAACAGGAATCGCAAAGGGCCGTTGTCCAATCCAACACGAAGCCGCGACCGCAGAGGAATTTGTGCATCCGTCCCTCCATTGCCAATGGCTTGACTTTCCCGCCAAGGATGATCGTATGATCCGAAACGAGTCCTGTTCTCCAGGCCCAAGTCGACCTAGTCGGGCAGGTGCAGCGCGGCTTTTAAATAGCGATTCCACTCATATTCCTTACGGCTATTAATGAGGATCGCATCGGCGGACTCAATCCGATTTTTCCCGGTTTGTGAAGAATCCGTCACATATCTCTCGTTTGTCATCGAGGCATCGCGCATGAGCTTGAACATGGGATCTTCCGTGCTCTTGAATACCCACTTCCCGTCCTTCTGCACCAATTCGCCATACTCGACGGCCTGCGCCCTTTCCAGTCCTATAAGAAGAGACACAGTCAGCAAGACACACCAAAAAATCCTCTTCGACATGCATTTCCCTCTTGTTCTGATTCAAGCAGTGCGGGACAGTTCTACGTTCCAAGTGCAAGGGGTGAATTATGGTGCACGTGCGCATAGACTTCCAGGACATAGCAAAGTTGAGACATGTGCGGGGGCGGGTGTTCAACCGATAGGCGGTCAACTCCCGTTACATGGAACCAGACAGGCTGGTACCCTTCGGCAAAGACTGACGGAGCGGGGTTAGGTGCGTGATGTGGCAAAGTGAAACCGCCTGGATGATGGAAGGTGGAATATGGTGTGTCGGCATGGAATGAGATGCACAGAGCCGGTTTTGAAAGCAGCCCGCACCTCGCTGCCGATGGTCAGCTCACTCGGTGCGGATGCGTGATGAGAGAAGGATGAAAAACCTACAATAGGTATCTCTCGCGATGCGGGAAGAACAGTCTTACTTGCCGACCATCACGTCAGTGGCCTTGATGGCGACTGTCACAGAGTCGTTCACCTTCAAGCCCATGTTCTTAACGGACCCTTCAGTGATGCCCGCCACGAACTCCAACGATCCGACCTTGACCGTCACCTCGGCCATCGCCTGTCCTTCCGTGATTCGTGTGACTGTTCCCTGAAATTGATTGCGCGCGCTGAGCTTCATGGTCTGTCCTCCTTATGTAAGTAAAGAATTCCCTGATTTCTAGTCGTAGCATAGCATCGTCTAATGAGAAAATGATATGCGTTCGGTAAGATTTTTTCGCTAGTCTGTGCGGGATCAACCGGTTTCATGAGAAAGCCGAGACTCGTTCGGGGCGAGTCGATTGCATAGAGCGATTTAGCTTTTCACGATCATGACTTCAGTCGCTTTGACTAAGGCAATGACGGTATCCCTAATACGGAGCCCGAGTGCGTCCAGCGCATCACGAGTGATCACGGCGGTAATCTTGTGGAAGCCGATGTCGACATCGATCTGCGCCATTATCGTGTCCCGCTTGATCGCCGTCACTCGACCGACCAGTTTGTTTCGCCCACTGACATCATCGGCGCCTGAGTGTTTCTTACCCAGCCACCCGTCGAGTAACGATTTTGTAAACCGATATCGTCCCCCAATCTTCGGCGCCTCGATTCTACCCTCCCAAATATATCGGTAGAAGGTCGGCAATGTCAGACGCACATATCGTGCCGCTTCCCTAGCCGTGAGCACATCGCCTGTCATCCGTTTCGCCATCGCTGACTCCTAACAATTCGGGGGACAGGTCTCTAGCGCGCTTTCCCGTTTCTTTCCAGAATGATTTTTCTTTCTGTCTTGAAGCGGAACACTTTCACTGCCGACACGATGAGCAACAGTCCGAGCAGAAGATTGAGGTGCTTTCCGGGGAGGATGCCCAGCATCATGCCTCCGACCACGGCCCCGATGACTGAGCCGATACCCATCGGAGCCATGATGTGGATCAAATCCGATTGTGAGCGATACCGTCTCTGTTGCCCGTATCGAACCATTCCCACCAGTATGGGGGCGGTACTCACGAGAAGACTGCCGGTGCCGGCATCCTTGATATCGACGCCGAACACGAGAACCAGGGTCGGGATGATCACTTCTCCGCCCGCGACCCCCAGGAAGCTGCTGATCAGTCCGATGCACAGTCCGAAGAACACCCCAAGAAGGAGGTTGATTTCAGAGCTGTTGAATAGTTGGCGCGCCTCGAAGACCCAAAAGGATTCGGCAATAAGCAGCACCTCAATGATGATCAATAAGGCTGTCACCAGCTTTTCCACGCCCAAGTCATGAAGCCGATACACATAGCCGCTGCCCACATGCGCCCCCAACATGGAGCCGATGCCGAGCATGCAGAGCAGCGGCACGATGGGCAATAGACTATGCAAAGAGGTCAGCGAAGCCCGAGTCGAGAAGGCCGCGACAACGGTGAACAAACTGATCGCAAGGTTCAGGGGGATCGCCTGCTTTGCACTATACTCGAACACCCCTGTCAGCACCGGCAACCGGAACTCCGCCCCGCCAAGCCCGATCAGTCCTCCTAACATTCCGATCGGCACGCCATAGAGAAACGCTTTCATCTATTCCACCAACTCTTCATTCAGCGCCACGGCTTTGATATGCGCAAAGACTCGCTGCCCCGGTTTCAACCCAAGATTTACGAGCGATTTCTGAGTGATGCTGGCAACAAGTGGCGCTCCGATATCCAAGAGCACGTCTACCGAGGACTGATCCGTTTCCCGGATCTCCAGAATCGTCGCCTCAAGAATGTTCAATACGCTGGTTGGGCAATCGATCTGTCCTACAACCAGAGTGACATCGCTCGCAAGGATATGTACGCGTAGGGATTCCCCCACGGAGACGGGCTGAAGCGAGATAAACAGGAATTGGCCCTTGAATTCCAATCGCGTGAGTCCATACTCCGACTCGTGATTCGCTACCCGAGTGTCCAACACCGCGCCGACTCGGAGCGATCCAAGATTCCGGCGAAACTGCGGAGAGGTCAGCACCTCATTGAGCGCGCCGATCCCGACGACTTTTCCCTCCTTGAGGAGGACAACACGGTCGGCAAGTTGGAGGATTTCATTGATCGCATGACTGACATACACCACTGGGATGTGGAGTGCTTTATGAAGCTGCTTTATGAATGGGACGAGCTCTTGCTTGCGCTGGATATCGAGAGAAGCGAGCGGTTCGTCCAGCAACAGGAGTTTCGGGCTGGTCAGCAGCGCCCGGCCGATCGCGACCCGCTGTTGTTCTCCTCCGGACAGCTTATGAATGCGGCGTTCAAGAAGATGGCCGATTCCCAGAATATCGACCACCTGTTCGATGGCGATGCGGCGTTCCTCTACGGGGATGCGTTTGTAGCCATACAGAAGATTCGAGCGTACGTTGTAGTGGGGGAACAGGCGAGGCTCTTGGAAGACATACCCAATGGGGCGTTTATAGAGCGGCAGGCACAGCCCTCTTTTCTCGTCCTGCCAGACATCGTTGCCGAACTGCATGAATCCGTCGGATGCGCGCTCCAGTCCCGCCAAGCATCGCAACAGTGTTGTCTTTCCTGAGCCTGAAGGGCCAAAGAGCACGGTGATGTCTGAGGCCGGCGCGTCCAGATCGATGCTGAGCTGAAAGGTCGGATAGCGTACATGGAACTGTGCAACCAGTCGGCTCATGACACATGGATGGGAAACCGGCGGTTGGCGATATAGACCGCCAGCAGCACCAGAAACGAAAAGATCAGCATGAAAGCGGAAATCGTATGCGCCTGACTGTATTCCATGACCTCCACATGTTCGAAGATGGTCGTCGAGAGGACGCGCGTTTGTCCCGGGATCGACCCACCGACCATGAGCACGACCCCGAACTCTCCCAGCGTATGCGCAAACCCGAGCACGATCGCGCTGATATAGCCACGCAGCGCGATCGGGGAGATGACCGTCAGAAACGCATCCCATTTTGAAGCGCGGAGCGACCAGGCTGCTTCCAGCGGAGCCTTGCCGACGGCTTCAAACGCGTTTTGCAGCGGCTGGATCACGAACGGCATTGAATAAAAGACAGAGGCGATGACCAGGCCGGTGAAAGTGAACGCCAGTGAAAGATCCGCAATCCGGCCCAACGGCCCATAAGGACCCAGCGCAACAAGGATGTAGAACCCCATGACGGTGGGAGGAAGCACGATCGGGAGCGCGACCGCTGCTTCCACGACAGGTCTGAACCGGGATCGAGTATGGGCCAGCCACCACGCGAGGGGTGTACCCACCATCAGCAAAACGATCACGGTCATTGCCGCCAGCCGCACGCTGACCGACAGCGCGCTCAGATCCAGATCCGCCAGGGCTCCCATGTGTGTTTTCTCCGTGGCCCACCATCCAACTATTTCAGCTCGTACCCATACCGTTCGATAATTGTCTTCGCCTCCGGACCCTTCATAAACTCCATGAGCGCTTTCGCCGCCTGGTTATCCTTTGCTTTCGTCAGCAAGATCACGTCCTGTTGGATTGGTTCGTGTAGATGGGTCGGAACATGCCAGTGACTTCCCTTCCCCTTGACCTTCGGGTCCATGACCTGAGACAAGGCTACGAAGCCCAATTGGGCATTGCCGGACTCAACAAACCCGATGGTCTGGCCGAGATTCTCCCCCATGACAATGTGGGGCTGTAAGTTCTCCCAGAGTTCCAGCTTTTGCATGGCCTGCATCGCCGCGACTCCGTATGGCGCGGTCTTGGGGTTTGCCATGGCCAGGCGTTTGAAAGTTTTCGAGCGCAACGTCTCCTCTCCCTTCACCAGATCGGCATTCGGACTCCACAGCACCACACGGCCAATGGCATAGGTGAAGCGTGAATCCTTGACGCCGAACCCCTCGTCTTCCAACAGCTTGGGTCGTTCGTTATCGGCGGAAAAGAATACGTCGAACGGCGCGCCGTTCTTGATTTGCGCAAAGAAGTTGCCGGAGGACCCGCCAGCTACTTGCAGCTGATGGCCGGTGGATTTTTCGAACTCCAGTGCGATTTCACGGAACGGTGGAATGAAATTCGCGGCCACCGCCACCAGCATTTGCTCGGCGAAAACCGGGGTCCCCGCTGTGCACGCGATGAGAACCAGACACCACACAAGAATTAGTCGTTTCATGGCTACTCCTTTTTAGATTCTGATTCGCATTTGAAAATAGAAGTAATCACTATCTTTGTTTCCTCCGGTCGGCATTTGGGCCAAGATAACGGGACTGTCGAAATAAGAGCCCTTGAACCAATGGATATAGCCGGCGTCAAAGTCCAGGTTCTTGGTGACCGCCCACCGTGCGCGAAGTTGCATATCCTGCCCCAGCGAAGTGCCGGCGCTCCCGGTCGGGTCTCGAAGTCCGGAACTGCCGAAGAAATCCCTGCTCTGCGCGAGATACCAGACGCGATGTTTGACTTCCAAAATCCAGCTGGGGCTGGGGTTGACGATCAGCCGCCACCCCGGCGTGATGAGGTTGGTTCGGTAAAATGGTCCCCACATGCTGGTCATGTTGTATTCAAAGTTGCGCGCTCCATATAACGTATCGAACCCTCCGTCCTGACTATCGCCCGGCTTGCGATCGCCGCTGACGTAGTCGAATTGAAACATCAGTCTGGGCGTCCAGGGGAGGTTGAACATATAGCCGAGATCCAGATGCTGAAAATAGGCGAAGTGTTTGGTCGCGCCTCGGTGGCCGATCTGCCAGGTGGTCTCAATTTCATAGTCCATTTCGCCCGGTTTGGGGTCTTTGTACAGACGGCCGCCAAACGTGGAATAGGTGCGACGGTTGGTTGCATTCGCAGGCAGCTTATCGTTCAACCCCAGGTAATAGGCGTCCAGGTTAAACCAGCGGAAATGCTGGCTCTCAAAATAGGTGCCCCAAAAGAGCGACTTGTTGTTTTGTTCGTCGAGCTGCTCAAGGAATCGGATGACCGGCTCTGTGACGAATGCCCTGAGCTTCCAGGTTTTGGCCCGACTGATTTGCCATTGAAACCCATCGAAGGCGTTGGTGGTGTTTCGATAGTCGTTTCTCGCAATCAGCCGTCGGTTGCCGACATCCATGGTAAACCGTCCAAAGAGGACATCGGTCCGCAACCCGGTTCCCAGGACATTATCCAATTTCAAGGCGCCAAACAACTGGTTCACGTCGAATTCATTGATCATGGTCGAGTCCCGGAAAGATCCAGGCTCTCCATTATCAAACGAACGCGAATCCTGACCCTCGAACAGGAATCGCAAGGGGCCGTTGCCGCCCAATCCAATACGAAGCCGCGACCGCATAGGAATTTGCGAATCCGTCGCTCCATTGCCGATTCTTTGGCTCGCCCTCCAGGGATGGTCATACGACTCAAATCTGGTCCGGTTTTCGAGCCCGAGATCGATCCAGTCGGGGAGGTGCAGCCCGGTTTTGAGGTAGCGATTCCAGTCGATGTCCTTCCGGCGATTGAGGATCGCATCGGCCGGCTCGATCCAGTTTTTCCCGGTCTGTTCTGAGACGGCAAAATATCGCTCATTGGTAATCCATCCGGTATCCCGCATGAACTTGAACACCGGATCTTCCGTGCTCTTAAAAGTCCAGGTTCCGCACGGGATTTCGGGGGATCGCTTCTCACTGATCCCGGGGGCGGTTGATCCGCATGCGTACGGGTTTTCCTGGACCACTTCGCCATATTCGACGGCTGCTGCCGTGTTCATTTCAAAAAGCAGGAGCGGCACCGTGAGTAAAACTCTCCACAACGATTTCTTCGACATAGCTTCCTCTTAATTCCTGCGGTTGTTGAAAGTGTGTTGTTAAGCTGGCGAGAAAGTAGTTAAACGACTCGCAAGGCGTGGACTTTCCCAGTTTCGCTGGTGTCGTATCCTCCCAAAGCTTCGATTTCGTTTCGAAACGGGCCACTGACGATGGTCTCAAACAAATGGGCTAACGTCGGATGGGACTTCAGATGAGACTTGGGCACGACAAGATCGTAGCGTGCGGTTTGGAGTGGGACGAAGTCGAGGTCAAACAGGTGCGCCGCCGAGCGAATGCCGATTCCCACGTCGGCCTGGCGTCCATTGATAGCACGAGCCACTTCAACATGAGAAGCCGCAATCCGGTCGTACCCGTGAACGTGTGTCGGCTCTACTCCAGACGCTCGCAAGCGCTGATCGAGTAACAGTCTTGCCCCAGAGCCTTCTTCCCGATTGACCAAAATCACCGACGGTTCAACAAGATCGGCAATGGTATGAATGGACAAGGGATTGCCTGGGCGAACTAAGAATCCCTCTTCCCACGTGGCAAAGGTCACGACCTCATAGCCAGATCCTTTCAGGTATCGTCGAAGGAACGGCATGTTCGATTCGCCGGTGGTCGGATCAAAAAGATGTAATCCGGCAACATGGACTTCACCGCGCTGCAAAGCCTGCAGTGCGGCCATGCTTCCCATCGACCACCCGACGATCGTGGTCTGATCTTTTTGCCGTCGTAAATGTTCGCCGGCCAGGAAAATGGCCGGATCGCATCCTGCTACGGAGATTTCTTGTTGGATGGCTTCCCGATCGCGCGAGAGTTTTACGCGAACCGTAGCGCGAGGCAACTTGCTGGAGGTGTCGGTGATATATCCGTCAGCGGGAACTGCAAAGAAAAGTTGTTCTCCCAAGTCGGCGACAGGTCGCACGACCGTCCGCTTTCCAACGGTCGAAACTTTGACGCGGATCGATTGCGTCTGCGTCTCCGCTTGAGGGAGCCGGCCGATAAGAATGCCTTCAATACTATCTTCTGTTTGAGCAAGGCTGAACAGATCTTCGACGCGACAAGCCAGAACCGAGGCCAACCGGAGGGCAACTGCCGTCGTCGGTAAGTACAAATTCGACTCAATGGAAGATATAGCCTGCCTTGTAATACCCGCTCGATTGGCGAGTTCACTCTGAGAGAAACCCTTCTTTGTGCGAACGGACTTGAGGTGATTGGAAAACTGAACGGGGGTTTCGTGCTGTTTGATCCGCTTTCGCATGGAGACGGTGTATAGCAATCATATTTGTCATATGTCAATCATAATTTACTCATTCTTGTATGTTTGGCTTGAAGCAGTGGAATGATAACACCATTTTTATGCCTATAAATCTTTTTATTTATATTGTTGACAAATAAACTTTAGTTTTATTATAAACAACACTACAAATTATGATCGGTAATGTAAAGATTAATTAAGCCGTCACGAAAAGAAAAGTTATAAACGTGTCTGGAGCAGATCAAGACATCGCGAATCCATACTCAGCCCGAACTGTCGAGCAGGCAATCCTGCTGGCCTTGAAAGGGATTCGGTTTGGGTCCGTCGAGATCATCATTCACGACTCCAAAGTGGTGCAGATCGAACGAAAAGAGAAGACGCGCTTTGACGACACCCGTTCTCGACCAATTCGATGAGTCGGCGATGACGATGTTAGATCGTTCCATAGAGAAGGCAGGCCACATGACAACTCGGCGATCTACACAACTGGAAGCCGATGCGACAGCAGTGAACATTCTAATCGGTGGATTGACCGGACAACCGGAGATTCCCTTCATGAGAAGGAGATTCTCAGATGAGGAAGTCATGGTTGTTCGGAGGAGTCGTGATAGTCACGAGTATTGCTCTCGGATTGGGAGGGAAGGTGAAAGCGGAAGAGGCGGGATCGACCCAGAAATCTATAGAACAGCGATTTGAGGAATTGGATCAGGAGATCCGCATTCTGAAGCGGAAGCGAGAGTTAGAGCAGGAAATGGCAGAAACAGCCAAGAAAGCGACACCGGTCGTGAAGTTTAGTAGTGCGGGATATTCGAGTAGGACAGGGAGGATTTTCGTTGGAATCCGCCGATGGGAACCATGTCATTCGGTTCCGCGGCATCATACAGGCTGATCATCGGCTTTATTTTGACGGCGCCAACGATATTCGCAACCGCAGCGATCAGCGTGCCGGTGACTTGGATGCCGATGGATTTCATGAGGCGAGTGACTCATGGTACTTGCGCCGCCTTCGTCCGGTTATGGAAGGGACCTTGTTTGGAAAGTATGATTTCCGTTTTCGCCCCGAGTTTGCGGGGGGCACCGCGACAGTGGTCGATGCCTACCTTGATGCCAGGTTCAGTCCCGCATTTAAGGTTCGTGCCGGTAAAATGAAGCTCCCCGCAGCAAGCTGCGGGGTATCACAGAACTCAATTCCGAAGACTTCTCGGAAGGAGAGGCCAACCCCGTAGCGAGCTACGGGGAATGTCAAGTTCAAAAGCTTTGTCGGGTTGGAGCGTTTACAAAGCGCCTCCGACATCAAATTCATCGAGCGAAGTTATGTGACGAATACAGTTCTGCCGAATCGTGATTTGGGTATCGCAGTACATGGCGATATTGGGGGATAGGTTGAATTACGCATTCGGCTTGGTGAACGGAGTCAGCGATGGAGGCAATATCAGTACAGGCCCTGAGTTCAATAGTCGGAAAGAGTTCACCGGACGACTCTTCGCTACGCCATTTGTGAATGATGCTTCAGTGTTGAGCGGTCTCGGTTTCGGGGCGGCCGCCACATACACGGATGTGAGCGGTGAGAGAAACCTGAACTTCACCGACACGACCGCGGCAGATTCCACAAGAAACGGCCTGCCCAGCTATCTATCGGATGGCCAAAATACATTCTTTCGGTATAACAGCGCAGCGGTAGCCGACGGAGCCCGTATACGTTTTTCGCCGCAAGCCTACTATTACGTCGGACCATTGGGAATACTGGCTGAATATGCGCAAGTCATCCAAGACATCAGTTTGACGACCGGCGGTTCACCTCCTGCGGGTGGGGTAGGGTCCAATACAATTTTCACGCCGAACAGCGGCAAAACGCTGCATCACCAGGCATGGAATGTCACCGTATCCTATTTCTTGACTGGTGAACTGGCTTCATTTAGAGGCGTCAAGCCGATCGAAAGTTTTGATTTTGACAAAGGATGGGGTGCCTGGGAGGTCGTGGGGCGGTATAGCGAACCCACTCTGGACGCAGACACCTTCAAGAACCCGGCAGGCACGGCATTCACCGGAGGTTATGCGGATCTTTCTGCAAGCGCAAAACGCGCTCGCTCCTGGGCGGTCGGTCTGAATTGGTATCTGAACACGAATGTGAGGGTCGCATTGAACTATTTAGAAACGAGATTTGATGGTGGTGCAGGGAACGGCATTACCCCGATCAATGCCGCCGGAACCAATGTGCAAGACCGTCCGGATGAACGGGCTCTCTTTACTCGGTTGCAACTCGCGTTTTGACAAGCAGATATAGTTGATGAATCGGAAACCAAGGAAAGGACTGCAAGATGGAGACTCTCCGAAATATCTTTATTGGGCTGGGTGCTTTGCTCATTGCGGGAAACCCGCTCACGGTATATGCCGAAGAGATTACGTTGTTAAATGCGTCATATGATCCGACCAGGGAACTGTATCAGGAATTCAATGCGGCGTTCGTGAAGCATTGGCAGAAGGAAAAAGGCCAAAAGATCGTTGTCAAACAATCGCACGGAGGCTCGGGCAAACAAGCGCGCGCCGTCATCGACGGTTTGGAGGCCGATGTCGTCACGCTGGGCTTGGCCTACGACATCGACGCCATCTCCGAAAAAGCCAGGTTGATTCCCGCAAACTGGCAGAGTCGTCTTCCCCACAACAGCTCCCCCTACACTTCGACGATCGTATTTCTGGTTCGCAAGGGAAATCCCAAAGATATCAAGGATTGGGAGGATCTCGTGAAACCCGGTGTGGCTATCATTCCCGCGAATCCGAAAACGTCGGGTGCAGCGCGTTGGGCATATCTATCCGCGTGGGGTTACGCATTGAAAAAATATGACAATGATGAAACGAAGGCCAAGGATTTTATCGGAAAGTTTTACGCCAATGTGCCGGTGTTTGACACCGGCGCTCGGGGTGCAACCACGACATTTATCGAGCGGGGGATCGGGGACGTGCTGGTCGGGTGGGAAAACGAGGCGTACTTAGCGCTCAAGGAATTTGGCTCCGGGAAATTCGAGATCATGACGCCGTCGATCAGTATTCTCGCCGAGCCGACCGTGACGCTTGTGGACAAGGTGTCGAAGAAAAAAGGCACCCAATCTGTGGCTCAAGCGTATTTGGAGTATTTCTATTCCGAGGAAGGCCAAGACATCGCAGGCAAACATTTCTATCGTCCCCGTTCTGAGGTCGCCTTGGCCAAGTATGCCAATCAGTTCTCCAAGGTGAGCTTGTTTACCATCGACGAGATCGCTGGAGGGTGGCAAAAGGCACAGCAGACGCATTTTGCGGACGGCGGGGTCTTTGATGAAATTTACAAGCTGAATAAATAGTTTGCCGGGTGCGATATGGATCATTTGACGATCATTGGATGGTCACGAGCTGAGTTTATCGGGTACAGATGCCACCCACAGCTTGATACGGATAAAAATCTCATGAACTTCATCTTGAAGCAGCCGAGCGTACTTCCCGGATTCGCCCTGACCCTGGGATTCGCTCTCTTCTATCTCAGCGTCATTGTGTTGATTCCTCTCAGCGGACTCTTTGTCAAGACCCGTACATTGTCGTGGGAGCAGTTTTGGAACATCGTCACCAACTCGCGGGCAGTTGCCTCCTACCAACTGACGTTCGGTGCCTCGTTGGTTGGATCGCTCATCAACGGATTGTTCGGATCGATCATCGCGTGGGTCTTGGTCCGATACCGTTTTCCAGGGCGTTCCATTGTCGATGCGCTCGTCGATCTTCCCTTTGCCCTGCCGACAGCGGTGGCCGGCATTACGTTGGCTGCGATCTATGCGTCCAACGGATGGATCGGGCGTTATCTCGAACCGTTCGGCATCAAGGTGGCCTTCACTCCATTGGGTGTCCTTGTCGCATTGACTTTCATTGGATTGCCATTCGTCGTCCGCTCCGTGCAGCCGGTGCTGCAAGATTTGGACAAGGAAGTTGAAGAAGCCGCCACCACGCTGGGGGCAAACCGATGGCAAACATTTCGCGCCGTTATCGTACCCGAACTCTGGCCGGCACTTTTGACGGGAATCGCCATGGCATTCGCCAGAGCTGTCGGAGAATATGGATCGGTCATTTTTATCGCCGGAAACATGCCGCTCAAATCCGAGATCACTCCATTGCTGATTATGACCAAGTTGGAGCAGTACGACTATGCCGGCGCCACTGCGCTGGGCGTAGTCATGCTTGTGGCATCGTTCGCCCTGGCTTTGGCTATCAACCTCCTTCAGTGGTGGAGCAACGCTCGCCGCAGCAATCAATAAGGACTCATGAAATCTCTGAGTATCACCAGTACAAAAGATCTGCTGTGGAAAGATTCTCTCACCACTGAGAGTCCTCTCATCCGTCGGCTGCTTATTGGCACCGCTCTCCTATACCTCACGTTTTTCCTCTTCATTCCGCTTGCCGCAGTCTTTGCTGAAGCGTTGAAAGACGGTATCGTCGCCTATGTCGAGTCGCTTCTCAATGAGGATGCGCTAGCGTCTATTCGGTTGACGCTTCTGGTAGCGGCGGTGGCGGTACCGCTGAACGCCTTGTTCGGTGTCGCCGCTGCCTGGGCCATTGCAAAATTCGATTTCGTCGGCAAACAGATTCTGATTACCCTGATTGATATGCCTTTGGCCGTCTCGCCGGTGATCTCCGGACTCATTTATGTTTTGCTATTCGGACTTCAAGGCTGGTTCGGACCTTGGCTGGCGGACCATGACATCAAGATCATGTTTGCATTGCCCGGCATCGTACTGGCGACGATCTTCGTGACCGTTCCGTTTGTCGCACGCGAACTCATTCCGCTGATGCAATCGCAAGGACGGGAGGAAGCGGAAGCGGCTATCACGCTGGGAGCCTCGGGCTGGCAGATGTTTGTGCGCATCACGCTGCCGAATATCAAATGGAGCCTCCTCTACGGGGTGATTCTATGCAATGCACGCGCGATGTGCGAGTTCGGCGCCGTGTCGGTGGTCTCCGGCCATATTCGAGGACTGACGAATACGATGCCGCTGCATGTCGAAATTCTCTACAACGAATACAACGCCGTGTCGGCATTCGCCGTGGCCTCATTGCTGACGCTGTTGGCCGTCGTCACGCTTGCCGTCAAGGCCATTGTCGAGCGGAAAACACACTTTCCAACAATCGTTGCCGATCCGATGTCAGAGGTTCAGACAGGGAGCATTCGATGAGTATTCAGGTAGACCATGTCACGAAGCGCTTTGGGGCATTTGTGGTGTTGAATGATGTCAGCCTGCATGTACAGGAAGGCGAACTCGTGGCCCTCCTCGGCCCGTCCGGTTGTGGCAAGACGACGTTGTTGAGAATTCTTGCCGGACTGGAAAAACCTGATCGAGGACGTATCTTTCTGCACGGCACGGAGGCGACGAATCGGCGAGTCACTGAACGTCGCGTGGGGTTCGTTTTCCAACATTACGCGCTGTTCCGGCATATGACCGTGGCTGAGAATGTGGCCTTTGGGCTTACGGTGCAACCTCGATCTCTGCGACCTTCTGCAGCTCGCATACAGGAGAGGGTCCGTGAACTGCTCACACTCGTGCAGTTGCAGGCGATGGCTGGTCGTTATCCCAGTCAGCTCTCCGGAGGGCAGCGACAACGTGTGGCATTGGCCAGAGCACTGGCCGTGGAACCGAAGCTGCTGTTGTTGGATGAGCCTTTTGGAGCCTTGGATGCCAAGGTCCGTAAAGAACTCCGCCGCTGGCTCCGGCGGCTTCATGATGAGTTACACATTACGGGCATTCTCGTCACTCATGACCAGGAAGAGGCGTTAGAAGTGGCCGATCGTGTTGTGGTGATGCATCAGGGGAATGTCGAGCAGATCGGTACGCCTGATGAGGTGTATGAACATCCTGCGTCTCCGTTTGTGTGTCAATTTCTCGGCGATGTCAACATGTTTCATGGGCGTGCCGTACAGGAACGAAACTTCCCAGCCCTACCGCCGCTGCCGGATGGGGAACTCGTAGCACCAGTCGGTACGGTGGATGAACGTGAAATCACGTTTGTTCGACCTCATGATTTGGATCTCAATCGAAACCGTATGAACCCCGCTCAGGTTGAGGCGATTGTGCGGTATGTTCTCACGGCCGGATCACGCGTGCGGATCGAGTTGATTGCACAAGACTCGACACAAGCCATCGAAGTCGAATTGACCAAGGAGCGATATCGCGAGCTTAATCTTCGTGAAGGCGAAGTTGTGTTTGTGCACCCTAGGCGCCGACAGGTTTTCAAAATACTACGGTCGTAACTGAGCTGAGGCGGATGAGATGCAATGCCAGACCTTTTTGAACATCCTGGAGCGCATGCGCCGCTATTCGCTATGGTGCGGGGCTGCCGATGCTGATGGCATGTCTGCAGTGATGCAGGATTGCATGAGTTCGACCTTGCATTGCCATGAGGTGGCCGCATCGTTGACACGTTTGACCACATCAGCCGACCTCACGGTGCCGGTGGTAATGTCCACGAGCACGTGGTCGGGGACCCGGTGAAAGTACACGCCGGTGACACCGGGAATGGCCTGCAAGAGGCTGTTCAGTTCAGTTTCCTTGCTGTCGCACCCGGATCCGCTGAGCATCAGGGGAAGCCGTTCTTTGATGGGTGGGTTTGCTGAAACCGGTAGGGAAACGGAAAGGCTTGCGATCAGGAACACGATTGAGACAACTCGCCGGCGCAGGAATGTGTGCATGAGATGAACTCCAGGACAAGAAAGTGTATCCGCCTTCCTAAAATACATGATGCGGGATCATATTGTCGATCGTTACTTGGCCTGCACCAAAAAGGCCTTTGAGCGGGCAGTACCGCCGCCGGCGACGACATCAATGAATGACATGCCGGGCCGGACATCAGGAACTGTCGCTTCGATGGTCGTATCGTTCACGAACTTGTAGTCGATCTGGGTGGGACCCGCGGCACTGAATGCCACGCCGCGGAAACAGTCTCTCGTTCCGAAATTCTCTCCCTTGATGGTGATCGTGTGTCCCGGCTTGGCTTCATCCGGCTCCACACTCAAGATCTTTGGTTTCCTACTGCTATCGCAGACAGGGTCTTTCGACACGTGCTGTTCGTCGTGGCCCTTGATCGATTCTGTATCGTGGAGTGTGTAGCCCGCTCCGTCGACGACCACTCCCTCTTCAGCAACCGAGTGTAAGGGAAAGCAGGCGAGTCCAAACGACGAGACCATGAGCAAGGGCAAAATAAATCGGGGAGACATCGTGACCTCCTTCGATGGAGAATTACTTATTCGACATCGGAACATAGATTTCTCCGATAATCATTTGTCCGGGAGGGGAGAGCGCAAATTTTGCAAAGGCCTCAACCAGGATGTTCGGTTCTTTTTTCGAAAGCATCAACAGAGGGCGACGAAGGCTGTAGCGGCCGTCCTTCACGGTCGGCACTTCCGGCTCGACTTTATCCACCGGCAACAAGCGGACGGCGACGCCACCCGAGACAACCGAGAGGCCGGTACTCAATGAAATATAGGAAGCTGCAGAGAGGGGCGGCAGAGTGCCGACGACGGCCTTCACGACGGCCTCATCGACGCCGATCACTTTGGCGGAATCTGGAATTTTCCCCGCTATCCCGACTTGAGTTTCAAAGGCTTCTCGGACGTTTTGATTGCGTGGCCTATCGATCAGAAGAATCTTGGTCTCCGGCCCACCCAATTCCGACCACTCTTTGATCTTTCCCGAAAAAATGTCGGCGACTTGCTGCTTGGTCACCTCTTTGGTGAAGTTTGATAAATGGACCAAAATACCGATTCCATCCCAACCTATTTGGGTTGCAGCTAAAGCAGGATCTTCAGCCCCTGTGACGGCAATCTGAGCCTGGCCTGTGTTGACCAATTGCAAGGGGTTGGAATCCTCGTCCCATAGGATGTCGACATAGGCACGGGGATTGGCTTTTTCAAAGGCTCGTGCCAAGGCCTCGATGGTCGTTTGCTCAGGCCCGTTGCCGGCGATGACCAGGTTCCCGGCTGTTTGAGCGAAGCTGCCGGCATGGAACACACAAAGAGCCAGTCCGGCGAGCAGCCCGGTGACGAACCGTCCCACGGTCATCGAGTGGCCTGTTTCCACAGAAGGTCGCGACTGGGCTCATACTGGTATTGGGTGCTCAAGAGGTCGATCCTTCTGTCGATAGAGGGTCTGATTCTGAGGTGACGTTCAGCAACTGCATGTTAGGTCTGATATTCAGCGGTGGCAACTTGGCGAAACGCTGCATCCGTTCCTCAGTCATGGCCCTGGCTTTCAGCTCAGTAAAGCCGGGTTTGCGATCACCGACCACATTGGACGAAAACGAAGACATGAGTCGGGTTGCCTGGCAGGCACGACAAAATGGACATTCCGTGTCTTCGACCCTGGCATACACCGACTGACTGGCCTCGAATTGTTTCTCGCACTGTCCACAATGGTACTCGTAGAGGGGCATGGAATTGGATCCTTTCTGTGTCGCTCTTGCAGCGATATCATGCGGAACGTAGTTCGGGACTTGACAAGGCGACCTTTCCCAAGCGATCTTGACCGGCTTGCAACGATACGTTTATTCTAGCAATGTACGCAACTAACTACCAGCTTCATAGGAGGGTTTCGATGCCAGTGCTGATTCGACGGTACAAAGGCAATAACGGGATGATGCAGGAAGAACGAATCGACGACGACAATCGAATCGAGCGATACATGAAGCTCTTCGAAAAGGACGACGTCAAGAAGTTAGGAACCGGCGTGAAGGTCTTTATTGAGAAGGATGAGTGGCAACTCCTCCCATGAGTCGGTAAGAGGTAACAAGTGAAGGCAAACGGGTGACCTGCAATTGTTTCCCATAGCCTCTTTACGACCGTCCGTTCACCCCTGACCGATCAGCCATGATTTACTGGATTCACATTGCGCGTGGGATTGACCGTGTGACCCTCCACCGAGATCGGTGTTCAGAGGTTCCGTCCACCGCGACCTCCAGCGATTTCTGGGAGGGAGGATGGTTCGACTATCCCGATAAGGAGCGGGCGCTCCGTGCCATGGAACAGGCCGGAGTCGATCGGCAACGGCTGTGCCCTCTGTGCAAACCCTAGAAATAGGAAGTGCTGAGTCCTGAGCGCTGAGTTCCATGTGAAAGGAATGGGCGACTCTGCTCAGCACTCGGCACTTTTCCCCCATGCCACGACTCGCACTCCTACTGACGACCGTCATTTGGGGTGCCACATTTCCCGCTACCAAAGCAGCGCTTGAGCAGATCCCTCCGCTCTCTTTCTTATTGCTCCGGTTCCTCCTGGGTACGCTCCTGGTGCTTCTATGGTTTGTGGTCTGCCGTCGGCGACTGCACCGTGATCGTGCCGTATTGGGAGCGAGCGCGCTCACGACGGTCTTCCTCTTTCTCGGGTACCTGTTGCAAACGGTCGGACTCCGCCATACGAGCGCCTCCAATTCAGCCTTTCTGACGGCGTTGTACGTGATTTTTGTGCCGATGATTCTCATGCGGATCGACAGGCGAGTGGTGTCGGGTACGGCGATTGCGGTGGTCGGGCTCTGGCTATTGGTCAAGCCCGACACCGCTATGAATCTCGGTGATCTCATGACCCTAGGGTGCGCCGTCGCGTTTGCTGGGCATATCATTTGTCTTGAGCGGTTCACCAGACGGGTCGATGCACCGTCGCTATTGGTGTGGCAGATGGTGGCGATGACGGTGTTGTTCCTTCCAGCTCCATGGTGGGAAGAGACGACACAGAGCGCTTTCTCGCCAACGGCCGTCTTGCTGATCGGTCTTGGTGTTACGGGCGTTCTGGCCACACTGGCGTTTGCTGTCCAGATGTGGGCGCAGCGACTGGTGCCTGCTCAACAGGTGGCGTTATTGTTTGCGTCCGAACCTGTCTACGCGGCATGGCTGTCCTGGTACTTTCTTGGAGAGATATTAGATGTGCAAGGATGGATCGGGAGCGCGCTGATCTTATTGGCGGTGGTGATTGGAGCGTTCGGCGGCTGACCGTTCTCATTAGGGAGAAATTATATGGCGCAGAAGTTCGGTAATGGCCGGTGGGTTCACGAAGGTTTTTTGGATAATCGCGTCGATGGAACGGTTGTGGGCCAGGTTGTCTTTGCCGTGATCGGGCCGGTGGGTTTTTATTTACGCGGCAATTTTAAGCCGGATATCGTAGGAGGGGTGATTCGATTCCGCAACAGCCGGTTTGAGGATGACGATATGGCCGGACAAGTCATCGGCGACATGGCAAATCCACAGCTCGGAACCGTAAATCTCATTTCGCTGGATCCACACCCGAATCTGGAGCCGCACCCCTACGTCGAGTGGTTTACGTTCAGAAAGGACCACTATCGTTTCGAATTGAGTCCTGGCGATGCCTGGGTGTTGTCCGATGAGGAGCGAAAGGCGATCGATGGGGAAAGCCGACGCATTCGGGAGACCCTGGCCGATCGAGTAACCGACCAAGCCAAGGTCCGACGACGGTTCCGAGTGGGTCTAGGGAGGGGTTAGTTCAAGTTGAGGTTGAGGCGCCGGCAGTTCCGCTGCTTTTACAGCTGCATCAATCTTCTTTTTGAGTACGCTGCGGTCCGAATCCAGCTTGGTTTTTCCCTCGCGCACATACCCTGGGACACCACGGATATCCCAGACCAACCCCATCCACTCAAGTCCTTTCAGGCAGTAATAGGTCATATCGATTTCCCACCAATAGAAACCTTGTCTTGTCGCGGCAGGATAATAGTGGTGGTTATTGTGCCAGCCTTCTCCCATGGTAATCAGGGCCAGGAAAAAGTTGTTTCGGCTGTCGTCACCGGTCTCGTACCGCTGCGAGCCATAGACGTGGGACAAGGAATTGATGGTACAGGTTCCATGAAACAGCGCTACGGTCGAGATGAAAAACCCCCAAATGAGCATCTGGGGGCCGTTGGTGCCAAGTTCGGGCGCATAGGCCTCCAGCAGTTTGCCGAATCCGAACATGCCGAAGCCAGTAATTGTAGGAATGAGAACATCAAATCGGTCGAGAAACCGGAGCTCGGGAAACTTGGCAAAGTCGGCAATTCCTTTGAGGCGCGGAGCATAATGAGTTTGCGACATGACCCAACCCATGTGCGACCAAAGGAACCCTCCTTGACGCGGAGAGTGCACATCGTCCGGCGTGTCGGATGCGATGTGGTGATGACGATGATGACCCGCCCACCACAAGGGGCCGCGTTGAGCGCAGGAGCCGCCTAACAATGCAAAGAGAAATTGGACGGTGCGCGAAGTCTTGAACGTGCGATGGGAGAAGTAACGGTGGTACCATCCGGTGATCGCAAACATGCGGACGTAATAGAAGGCGACAGCGACGGCGACGGCGGTCCAGCTCCATCCTACCCACAACACTCCCAAACACATCAGATGCAGCACAATGAACGGGACACTACGAACCCAGTCGACTTTTGGTGGACCTTCTACCTTTGTGTGTTCAAGGCCCGCCCAGGAGTCAAACCAACGAAGAAATGAATACCAAAAGTCCTGAGCTTTATTCAGGCTGATCGTTTGCACGTCGGACATACAATTCTCCTCCAGGGTCGAGGGATCGGCAACGTCACTGTAGTGGGAGACAGGGAGCCGTGGTCCCGATTAAGCTGATTAATCGTGTAGGATAGGTTAGGTCCTCATTATACAGAGAACGTCAGAAAAGTGAAACCAGAGTTTTTTCGTGGCCTCCGTAGCCGTGATTGTACTGGAATGGCACCCTACATCTACACATTCCTTGTCTGCTGAGGGGGGATGAAATGCTGCTGACCGGGTTTGACAGCTTTGCCCACGCCTCTCTAGAATGCCGCCACTATGAACGACCGATTTCTCAAAGCCTGTCGCCGTGAACCAGTCGATTGCACACCCGTGTGGTTCATGCGGCAGGCTGGACGCTACATGTCCGAGTATCGGACGTTGCGGGCAAAACATTCGATCCTTGAAATGTGCAAGACACCTGAGCTTGCAGCTCAAGTGACTCTCCAGCCGATTCACCGATTTCCATTGGATGCCGCCATTATTTTTGCCGACATCCTGCTGCCGTTGGAGCCAATGGGGATGAGTCTCGAGTTTGCGGCGGGAGAAGGACCTGTCATTCACAACCCGGTTCGTGACCGAGCGGCGGTGGATCACCTCAAGGTGGTCGATGGCGACGAACTGGAGTATGTGGCCGAGGCCATCCGCCAAGCCCGACGCGCCCTCGATGGACGAGTACCGTTGATTGGGTTTGCCGGTGCGCCGTTCACGCTTGCGAGCTACGCCATTGAGGGCAGAGGGTCCCGCAACTATCTGCACACCAAGCAGATGATGTATAGCGATCCTACCGCCTGGCATCGCCTCATGGACAAGTTTGCACGTGTGCTTACCGGGTATCTCAGGCGACAGATCAAGGCGGGTGCTCAGGCGATTCAGCTTTTCGATAGTTGGGTCGGCTGTCTTTCGGCCGGCGACTATGTCGAGTATGTTATGCCGCACGTTCAGCGGATTTTCGATGGGCTCAAGCGGGAAGGTGTGCCGATGATTCATTTCGGCACCGGCACCACGGCCATTCTTCGGCAGATGCGCGAGGCAGGTGGCGATGTCATCGGCATCGACTGGCGGATTCACCTGGACGAGGCCTGGACCATGGTCGGACATGATCGCGCCGTGCAAGGCAACCTCGATCCGCTCGTGCTGTTTGCGCCGCTCCACGAAATCGAACGTCGTGTGGAAGATATCTTGCGACGAGTCAGGGGGCGTCCCGGGCACATCTTCAACCTCGGTCACGGCATACTGCCTACGACGCCGGTTGAACACGTGGCCGCGACGATCGATATGGTGCACAAGCTCAGCCAACGGTAAAACAAATGCGTATGACAAATGCCTGAATCGCAACATCATACCGCTGTGTTGCTCATGGCGATGGGTGGGCCCGATTGTCTGGAGAACGTCGAGCCGTTTTTGCGTGACGTTCGAGGGGGCCGACCGACACCTCCGGCGCTCGTGGAAGAGATTCGTGAACGATACCGAGTCACCGGGGGCAAATCACCGGCCGTCGCCATTACACAGGAGGTCGCGAAAAAACTCGAGAGCCAACTGAATGAATCGGGTGATGGCCGATACCGGGTATATGTCGGTTTGCGGCATTGGCATCCGTTCATCAAAGAAACGTACGCCGAGCTGCTGAAAGAATCGCCGGAACAAGTCATCGGGGTCTGTATGGCCCCGCAACAGTCCTCCTTGAGTACCGGAGCCTATCGGAAGAAAGTGGAAGACGCTCGTGCTGAGTTGAGAGATCCGACCGAGGTGACGTATGTCGGCAGTTGGAACCGGCGCCCCCGATTGATCGCTGCGATTGTCGACAACATTCGGGAAGGGCTACTCGCGTTTCCGGCAGATGTGCGGGCATCGGTGCCCGTGTTGTTTACTGCGCATAGTCTGCCGGAACGAATCGTAGCCATGAAGGATCCCTATCCTGACGAAGTGAAGGGTACCGTCGAGGCGGTGACACAATTCCTTGGTAACCAGCCGATCTACTTTGCCTATCAAAGTCAGGGACGATCCAGCGAACCGTGGCTGGGACCTACCGTGGAATCAATGTTGGAAACCATTCAACTGGCGGGACACCGCCATGTGCTGGTGGCGCCCATCGGGTTCATTTGCGACCACGTGGAAACCCTCTTTGATATCGATATTGAATTGAAGCAGTTGGCGACCAACAAGGGTCTACACCTTGAGCGTATAGCCATGCTGAATGACTCACCCGCACTCATCGAGACGTTACGCGACGTGTTGGCGGCACACGAATCGTCCCTCTGCATTCAGTCGTGACTCGACCACGTACAGTCGTGATAGTGGGCGGTGGTATTTCCGGCCTGGCCACCGCTTTTTCACTACACGAGAAGGCGACGAAGGCCGGCCTTCCCATCCGCTGCACGATCCTCGAATCCGAATCGTCCTGGGGAGGAAAGATCGTCACGCACCGGGTCGGCGAGATGGTGACTGAAGCCGGACCGGACTCCTTCCTCTCCCAAAAGCAGGCCGGTCTCGATCTCTGCATGAAGCTCGGCCTTGCCGATCAACTCATCAATACGAATGAGACGGGTAAGAAGGCCTCGGTGTTCTATGGTGGACAACTTCATGATCTACCCGAAGGACTTCTCTCTTTCGTTCCGAAACAACTAGGGTCCTTCTTTCGAAGCGGTCTACTTACCTGGACCGGGTTGGCGCGTATGGGGCTGGAGTTCGCTGTTTCACCAGGTCCCTCAACGGGCGATGAATCGTTGGCCGCCTTTCTTCGCCGTCGGTTTGGGGCGCAAGCGTTTGAGCGGCTCTTGGAACCGCTGATGGCTGGAATTTATGCGGGAGATGCCGAGCAAATGAGCCTGCGAGCCACGTTCCCGAGGTTTTTTGAGTTGGAGCAACAGCATGGCAGCATCGTTCGCGGTATGATGGCCGCCAAGAAAGCCGCCGCGCTGGTTTCGTCTGCCCAACCAAAATGGACGATGTTTGTCAGTTTAAAGAATGGTCTCGGCGATTTGGTGACCGCTCTGACGAGTCAGTTGACGAAACAGGGGGTCGAGCTCCGTGTGGGTGCTCGAGTCGAGGCCCTCAGAGTGAGATCGCATCAGATCGGCCGCTGGATGTACGACCTTATTTTGCATGATGGATCGGCGCTTTCCGCAGACGGCGTCGTTCTTGCCACACCGGCGTATGTTTCAGCGGAACTGTTACGTCCGTTGACGCCGATCGCCGGCGGTTTGCTGGACATGATTCCTTATGCTTCGACTGCCACCATTGCGATGGCATTTCCACGAACTCTGACGAGTGCCATCGAAGGATTCGGATTTATCGTACCGCGAACGGAGCAACGTCATTTAATAGCCGCAACATGGACCTCGCTTAAGTGGCCGTATCGCTCTCCAGCGGATCAGCTGTTGGTGCGTTGCTATGTCGGTGGAGTGGGAAGGGAAGACATTCTTCAGTTGGATGATGATGCGTTGACGGAAAAAGTCAGAGAGGAACTCGCCGCTCTATGCGACATCAGAGTGGAACCAAGTTATGCGGAAGTGAATCGATGGTGGAAGGCGATGCCGCAGTACACACTTGGTCATCTTGATCGATTGGTAGAACTGGAGGCGGCAGTGAGCCGCTATCCCGGACTTGTTCTTACTGGGGCTGGTTATCGCGGGGTCGGCATCCCCGACTGCATCCGGGATGGAGCTACGGCAGGCGAGCGGGTTGTGCAGGATCTTATCGGTGAAACGAGTGTGACGCGGAGACCCACAGGCTAAGCTCGCGGCTGAGAATTGAAGCTCCCCGCAGCAAGCTGCGGGGTATCACAGAACTAAAACATTCGGAGCTGCCGGAGATCGTCGTGAGGCTGCCCTCTTGCCGCTGCACATACCGTTCGACGGTCTGCCAGTTTGCC
>Ga0134128_10001777_pt1 | contig 27282 bp, 28 predicted proteins | sample KB31754_FD_96462 | JGI IMG/M metagenome (GOLD analysis project Ga0134128, IMG submission 96462) | Terrestrial soil microbial communities with excess Nitrogen fertilizer from Kellogg Biological Station, Michigan, USA - KB3-175-4 | ecosystem: Environmental > Terrestrial > Soil > Unclassified ...
CATCGTGCTGGGGGTCCTCCAGTTCTTCTCGGGCGCGTTCATCAACGGGCTCTGGCTGGTCTTCATCGGCTGGTTCTTGAACGAGGCCGGCGCGGCGACCGCGCAGCGCGCGGCGGTCGACTCGGCATTGAAGGACATCCGCGTCGAGGACTTGATGATGCGCGACTGTCCCGCGGTGGCGGGCGGCATGGACGTCGAGGCATTCGTGCACGACCACCTCCTGCGCAGCGGGCGGACGTGCTTCATGGTGGAGGAAGGCGGGCGCGAGGTCGGAGTGCTGACGGCGCGGGACGTCAAGCGCGCGAACAAGTCCGAGTGGGCGGACACGCCGGTCCGGAAGGTCATGCGGCCCTTGGACAAGCTCCCCTCCGTCCCGGCGGGGACCTCGGCGAAGACGGCGCTCGAGACGATGGCGCGAGAGGACCTCGGTCAGCTGGCCGTGACGACGGACGGTCGCGTCGCCGGCATCGTCTCGCGCGGACACATCCTCGAGCTCCTGCAGTCGCGGTTGGAGCTCGGCGCCTAACTGAGTATACTGCGCGGATGCTCCCCGCGCTGCTGGCCGCGCTCCTGCTCGCTCGTCCCGCCGCCGCCCAGAAATCCGGGCATGAGCTGGCTTCCTTCTCCCCGGCGCCGGACATGTCGCGTCCGCTCGCGGAACGGGTCGCGCCGATCCCGGATTGGCTTCTGAAGCTGTGGAGCGAAGAGGACAAGTCGCCGGCTTACGCGAACCACCCCTTGTCCCGGCGCGAGAGGCGCGAGTTCGAGAAGGCGCTCGCGGGCATGCCCCGGCCGATGCGCGAGGCGATGAGCGAGCGCCTCCTCGCGTTCTATTTCGTCGAGAACCTCAAAGGCAACGGGATCACCGACTGGGTCCTCGACTCCTCGAGCCGGACGTTCACGTACATGATCCTCAACCCCGCCGCTTTCAAAGAAACGCTGTCGGGCCTGCTGACCGCGCGCGAGCGCTCCGTCTACCGCGGCGCGGCCGACGTGAGCGTCGACGCCGGCGCGGGCGGCAGCGGGATCGTCTACACGCTCGCTCACGAGGGCACTCACGCGTTCGACTATGTCCGGCGGCTGACGCCGTACACGGAACCGCGGATGGCCGAGCGCCTCGGCCTGACGGCGCCCAGCCCGTGGGACGTCTGGAGGACTTACGCGCTGCCTCTTCCAGAGGACGACTTCCCGGCGCGCGCCAAGCTCCATTTCTACGGATTCGGCGCGCCGGAGCTCGATCCGTCCGAAGCGCCGGCGGTCTGCGCTCAGCTCGCGGGCTCGCCCTTCTCGTCGCTGTACGGCAGCCGCTCCTGGGCGGAGGACGCCGCCGAGCTCTTCGTCGCCTACCACCTGACGCACGACCTCGGCCGGCCGTTCCGCTTGCGCTGCGCGGGGAAGACCTTCGAGCCGATGTCCAACCCCGCGGTCGCGGAGCGCGCCGAGCGGATACTGGCGCCCATGCTCGCGGAGGCCCGGTGACGGAGCCCGTTCGGAATTTCCGGGAGGCCCGCCCCGAGGAGGCGCCCGCTCTGGCGCGCTTCCAGATCGCGCTGGCGCTGGAGACCGAGGGGCTGAAGCTCGACCCCGAAGCCTGCGGCCGCGGCGTGCGCGCGGTGTTCGACGATCCGGCGAAGGGACGCTGGTACGTCGCGACGGCCGGGCGCGACCTGGCGGGCTCGCTGCTCGTGACGCCCGAATGGAGCGATTGGTTCGACGGGTCGATCTGGTGGATCCAGAGCGTGTACGTGGTCCCGGCGCACCGCGGACGCGGGCTTTACTCGGGGCTTTACGGCTTCGTGAAGGCGCTCGCCTCGATCGAGCCCGGGGTGCGGGGGCTGCGGCTCTACGTCGACAAGCGCAACGCGAACGCGCAGAAGGTCTACGAGGCTCTCGGCATGAACGGGGAGCATTACGCGATGTACGAATGGATGAAGAAATGAGAAGCCTCAAGAAGCCCATGCTGCTCGCGGCCGCGGTGGCCGCCGCCCGGCCCGCCTCGGCCAATATCGGCTACGGCGCGTACGCCAAGCTCTACGAAAGATTGAGCTCCGGAGCGACGGCCCCGGCGCTCGAGGACGAGCTCCCGGGGCTCGCGAAGAACCTCAAAGCGGCGGAGAAGATATCCGAGACGTATTGGACCGACAGCACCATCTTCGACGAGTTGGCGAAGGATTACATCCTTCCCGACAAGGTCTTGGACGGGCTGGGCATTCGCCGCGAGAAGACCGGAGGCGTGGTCCATGTGCCGGCCGGGATGATGCACACCTACGGCTATCTCTTCTCGCAGCTCAAGACCGCGTACGGCCTCAAGGGCAAGCGCTGGATCGAGTCGCGCGTCGACGAGCGCCTCGGCCTTCCGGCGGGGATGTTCTCTCCGGTCCCGCCGAAGGGGGAGTTCGCGTCCAACGTCACGACGGTCTTCCTCTCCCTCTCGGGCGGGACCGCGTCGATCCCGACCGCCGCCAAGCTCAAGCCCAAGGCCGAGGCCGCGGGCTTCGTCGAGCAGAAGGTGGAGTGGCGGAGGCCGGACGGAAAGACGGAGAAGGCGCGCGTCTTCACGCATCTCGTCCCGCTGAAGCCGCTCGAAGGCTTCGATTCGCCGGACGCCTATCTGCTGATCTACTCCGTCGTCTCCCGCGGGCGCCGCCGCCTGGTCACGGGCTTTCCGGTCGAGGCGAAGTTCGCGGAGTCGATCATGAAGACGCCGGCCGGCGCCGCGCCGTCTTTCAATCCGCGGTTCAACTTCTACGTCGATCCAGCATGGCAGGTCGTCTCTCAGGAGACGAAGGGCTGGCAGCCGGAAAAATAGGGCTTGAAAACACGGGGACCCGGGGCTAACCTGGGCGGATGAGAGCCCCTCGCGCCGTTCGTCTCGCTATCGCGGCCGTCGCCGCTCTCGCCGCCCTCGCCGGCGCCGCCGCCGCGGACGACGTCTCCGATCTGCTCGCCAAGGCCAAGCAGCAGGCCTCCGCGGACGCGGCGGCTCCTCCTCCCGCCGCGACCCCGGCCTCGGCGCGGCGCTCGTGCACGGACGGCGTCGCCACCGCGACGGCCTCGAAGTTCTGCGGATCGGTCAAGGACTGCCAGAAGTTCTGCTCCTGCGCCTGCTCGTTCGACCCGCATAAGTGGAAGGCGGAAGGGAAGAACGACGGCTCGACGACCTGTCCCGGAGCGCCGACGACCGGTCCCGGCATGATCCCGCCGGACTCTCCCGATCTCCAGAACCTTTCGGACGCCGGCCTGCGGTACATCACGTTCGGCCGCGGCGAGCGCGCGGCGCCGACCGCGATCGACGGCCTGCGCCGCCTGGACGCCCATCTCGCCGCCTCGGCGGACCGGCGGAGATTGGGCTACAAGGTCCGCGTGGTGAGCTGCTATCGCGCCCAACTCGAGGACACCGAGCCCGAATGCGGCTACGTCCTCAAGGGCCTCTACATGCTCGCGCGCGTCCCCGAAGGGCAGAAGCCGTATTGGCAGGAGAAGTCCGATCCGAACAACCTGGGCCTGGCGTGGCCCGGGGCGACGCCGCACAGCGGCGGTTTCGCCTGCGACCTGGTCCTCGTTGACGAGCATGGCAGGGACTCCTTCGACTCGCGCGCCGGCGTGGACGGTTCGCCGACCTCGTCGATCCCCCAGCGCGACGCGTCGCGCATGCTCGACGAGGAAGTCACGAACGCCGACGTCGGCGGCAGCCGCCTGACCTTCGAGGCCTGGCACTACGAGTGGGGCGGGTCGATCACCGCCTCGCGCTGCAAGGCTCCCGACTGCGCGAACGGCCACTGGCCGGTCACGGGCAAGCCCTGACGCTGAGGAGACCCCTAGTTCGACGGGATCGGGTCGAGCAGGAACGAAGACGGGCAGTTGCCGCGGTCCCCGGTGTCCAGCAGCATGGACTTGAGCTCCGTCGCGGGCAGCGGGTTGGGCAAGTGGACGCGGACCTCGAGCAGGGCGGAGGAGCCGCGCACGCTCGCGCAGTTCATGACGAGCCTGCTTCCGCTGCCCGCGCCGAAGTCGGCCTCGAAGGCCGCGACGGCCTCCGCGGCGTCGACCGTCCGGCCGGCGTGGGCCGCGAGGAATCGGCCGAACGAGCTCGAGGCGACCTGCTGGACGAGGGCGGCCGCCGTCGCGAAGTACGCGTCGGCCGAAAGGCCGGAGCACGACCCGTGCTTGACCCACTCGTGGTGGTCGAGGCAGGAGTTGACGCCCGGCATCACCGTCAGCAGGGCGGCGTGCGTGTCGTCGGAGTAAGCGGGCTCGCGCAGGGAGCACCACGTGGGCGCGCGGTCGAGCGACTGCTGGCTCGCCGGGATGCCGCAGTAGCCGTAAGAGTGCGCCGAGTCGCCGTTCTGGTCCGGCCACAGGCCGTGCAGGGCGAGATGAGTCGCGTCGAAACGATCGGAGGTCTGCGTCTGGCACTCGTGGACGTTGGGCTTGCCTTCGCAGAACGCGGGCTCCCAGGACATCGTGAAGGTATAGGAGTCGAACTGCCCCGCGACGTGACCGCCGGAAGGGGGGCGCGCCTGGACTTGCTGCTCGATCGCCGGGGCTCCGTTCTGCCAGCTTTGGGCGGACATCGGGGCGGCGAGGAGCGCGGCGGCGGCCAGCCAGAAGGAGGGGTTCTTCATGACAGAATTGTAGTCGAAGGTCCGCCCGGAAGATAGACCCGCGAGGGCCCATGACGCGGGATATTTTTAGCGAGCCTTCGCGGCGCGGGAGGGGAGCTTCTCGACGATGAACCTCGGCCAGTTCCAGACGAACAGCGCGAGGTCGACGAGGACGGAGCGCGGCGCGATCAGGCTGCGCGGGACGGCCGGCCCCAGGGGCTCGATGGAGCCCGCTTGGTTGGGCAGAGGGTAGAGACGCGGGGCTGCGGCCTGCGCGGGAGGGTTCAGCAGGAGCAGGCGGAACGCCCGGATCGAGGAAAAGCTCGCGAAGACGCCGTCGCCGAGGGCCACGCCGGCGCGGCGCAGGAAGCGGAACGGGACCTGGTTGCAGTTGTTGAACCAGAACGAGAAGAAGCCGCCGCCCGCGGCCGCGCGCGCCGCGAACTTCGCCGCGTCGGCCTTCGGGATCGTCAGCGGCACGCCGAGGCTGAACGGCGGGATCCCCAGCGCCGGATGCCGCGCCATCTGCGCCTCGAAGTAGGGATTGTTGAACAGGAACTGGCGCGCGGAGCCGGCGCGCCAGCCTTTGCGCGTGAACTCGTAGAGCTTGTCGCCGACGCGCAGCGCGGTGTGGCCGTCGACGTAGAACGGGAAGTACAGCCACTCCACGGTCACCGGGTCGGCGGGAGCGGCCGCTTGATACGCCTTCTCGTCCTCTTTGAACAACCGGTCCGCGGCCGAGCGCCCGACCACGGAGAACGCAGGCGCCTTGCCGCCGGGCGCCGTCGCGACGATCCCGCTCGTTTTCGGGCCGCCCGCCGGAGTGAACACGCGGGGGCCTTCCCGCTCGGCGGAGATCCCCGCCTCGAATCCCGCCGCGCCGGCGGGAACCGCCGCGTCGGACGGCTTGCGCCCGTCGAGGCCCGCCGGCAGCGTGTCGAAGATCACCTGGCCGCGCGCGGTGTGGACGAGGTTCAGCGTGCGAGGCTCCTCGACGACGCGTCGGCCGGCCCGGCGCCAGGCGACGGCCTGGATCAGCTTCGGCTTGAAGCCCGCGCGGGACAGCGCGAGATTGGCGAGCAAGGCCGCCTCGCGCTCGCCGCCGCCGAGCCGGGAATAATCGCCGAGCTCGACGGCGCGGCCCTTCCGCGCGCGGTCGCGCTCCAGCGCGCGAAGGCGGAGGCCGGCCCGGGGGAGCGCGGCGGCGACCGCGGAGCGCAGCGCGGCGAGCTTGTCCTCCTCGCTCCGTCCGCTCGCTTTGACGGCGTCGGCGCGGTCGAGCAGGGGCTTGAGACCGGGATGGCTCAGCGTGACGCGCGTTGGCGCCGGACGGGCGCCTTCGACGAGCGAGCCGTCGGCCACCGTCGCGCGCGCGGCGACGAGGGCGTATTCCTGGTTCTCGCGCAGATAGCTCTCCGGCGGCGGCGCGCCGCGCGGGGCCGGGACGCTGAAGAGAAGGAACGCCAGCGCGCGCGCCGTCAGCGCGGCCGATCGCATCTTCTCCTTGGCGCGGGCCAACGCGGCGGGAGCCGGCTCCGAAGGCGGGGCGGGGGCGGCCTCCGCGGCGGGCGGCGCGGCCTCGGCCGCGGGCTCCGGGCCCGCGGCGGGCGCGGCCGAGAGCGCGGGCGCCGCGGAAAGCGCGGGCGCGGCGGAGAGAGCGATCAGCGGAGCGAGCGGGGCCGCGGCGACGGGCGAGATCGCGAGCGCGGGCGCGGGCGTCCAGCCGACCGCCGTCACGGGACGCGCCCCGAGCTCCGCGGCGACCGCCGCGAGGGCCGGCGCGGGCGCGAGAACGGACGCGAGAAATAGGGCCGTCAGCGCGCGCCGGGTCGAGTCCTTCGTCACGAGAAAAGTCTATCACGGCCGACATTTTCCGCTCTGGGCCTTCGGGGCGGGAAAAGCGGGGCCGGTCGGCCCAGCCCGCCCCGCGTCCGGCGAATGCTAGAATCCGCCTCGTGAACTGGGCCCCATTTCTCGTCTGCGACCACGACCGATTCCCGCCCGCGCCGCGGGGGATCAATACGCCCGAGGGGCTGGGCGACCGTCTGCGCGTGGCCGCCTTCGCCGAGCTTCAGGCTCGCGAGGCTTTCCGCTGGGCCGCCGACACCTTGCTCGACGCCACGCCCGGCCAGCGCGCCGCGTGGAGGCGCATCGCCGACGACGAGCACCGCCACTTGGAGCTGCTCCTCGGCCGAATGCGCGAGCTCGGGGTCGATCCCGCCGTCCGCCCGGTCTCGGACCGTCTCTGGCGCTCCCTGCGCGCCTGCAAGACCGCGCGGGAGTTCGTGCCGTACATGCGCACCGCCGAGGAGCGCGGCCGCGCCGCCGAAGAGAGCTTCCGCCGCTCGCTCGCGCAGCGCGACCCCGTCACGTCCGCGCTGTTCGGCGCGATCGCCGACGACGAGGCCGAGCACATCGCGCTGAGCCGGACGGAGCTCTAAGCCGTGCGCAGGATCGAGATACTTCCCGACGCGGCCGCCGTCGCCGCGGCGGCCGCCGAGGCCTTCGTTCTCTCCCTCGGATCGACGAGCGGCCCCTTTCGCGTCGCGCTGTCGGGCGGCCGCACGCCGCGGACGATGCTCGCTCTCCTCGCCGACGAGTCCTCCTCCTATCGGGCGCGCGTGCCCTGGAGCAGGCTGCGGATTTTCTGGAGCGACGAGCGCTGCGTGCCGCCGAACAGCATCGAAAGCAACTTCAAAATGGCCGACGACGCGCTTCTGTCTCGCGTTCCTCTGCGCGCCGAGCAAGTGCATCGAGTTTTGGGTGAACTCGAGCCCGAAGACGCGGCTCGTCGTTATGAAGAGACCATCAAGTCGGAATTCGAGGGCTCTCCGGTCTTCGACCTCATCTATCTGGGCATGGGCCCCGACGGCCATACCGCTTCTTTATTTCCTGGAACCAAGGCGGTGGCCGAGACGAGGAGGTGGGTGGTCTCGAACTACGTCGAGGAAAAAAAGACGTACCGCGTGACCTTCACTCTTCCGGTCTTGAATGCGGCGAAAGCCGTGCATTTCCTCGTCGACGGTCCCGACAAGGCCGATACGGCGCGGAAGGTCCTCACCGAGGCGCCGTCGGCCGCGAGCCCCGCGAGCTTGGTCCAGCCCGCTCACGGGAACGCCGTCTGGTTCCTGGACAGCGCCGCCGCCCGCCGTCTGACGGCCTGATTCAGCAATTTCTTGCCCCCCGAGGGCGAATTCGGTAAGCTCGGCGGATGACCACCAACACCGCTCTGGGCCGCGACGTCGTCGGGAATATCCGCCGCAAGGCGAAGGCGCTTCAGAAGAAGATCGTGCTTCCCGAGGGGGAAGAAAAGCGCACGATCAAGGCGGCGGCGATCCTCAAAAAAGAAGGGCTGTGCGTGCCGATCCTGATCGGCAACGCGGGCAAGGTGGCGGCGAACGCGGCGGCACTTGGCGCTGATATCTCCGGGGTGGAGATCGTGGACCCGATGGCGGACCCGGCGGCGGCGAAATACGCGGAGCAGTACTTCCAGCTGCGCAAGCACAAGGGGGTCTCCGAGTCCGACGCGACGATGGCGGTGCGCGATCCTCTCGTTTACGGGATCATGATGCTGCACAACGACCGCGTCGACGGGTATCTGTCCGGGGCGGATCACTCGACGGCGGACACGGTGCGGCCGGCGCTGCACGTGATCAAGCCGGCGCCGAACGTCAGGACCATTTCCTCGTTCTTCGTCATGATCTTCCCGAAGCCGGAGCTGGGCGACGACGGGCTCCTCATCATGGGCGATTGCGCGATCAACATCGATCCGGTGCCGGTGAAGCTGGCGTCGATCGGGATCTCCTCGGCGCGCATGGCCAAGGTGCTGTGCGGGATCGAGCCGCGGCTGGCGTTCCTCTCGTTCTCCACGAACGGGTCGACGGAGCACGAGCTGGTGGACGCGGTCAAGGAAGCGGTTCGCATAGCGAAAGAGAAGGCGCCGGATCTGGCGATCGACGGGGAGATGCAGGCCGACGCGGCGCTGGTGCCGGAGATCGGGCAGAGGAAATTTCCCGGGTCGAAGGTGGCGGGGAAGGCGAACGTGCTGATCTTTCCGGATCTTCAGAGCGGGAACATCGGGTACAAGCTGGTGCAGAGGCTGACGGGGGCCGAGGCGCTGGGGCCGATCATGCAGGGGTTTAATAAGCCGGTGAACGATCTCTCGCGCGGGGCGAGCGTGGATGACATCGTGAATATGGCTTGTGTCACGGCGCTGCAGACGGATCCGGCGTTGAGGGGATAGATTGGACCCGGCTTTGGGTATGAATCAAATTGTCTGATGAGCGACACGGAAGCTGATACTTGTCGTAAGTACATTCTGCCCAAGCTTTACGCTGGGGGCTGGACTGACGATCAGATCAGCGAACAGCGGACGATCACCGACGGTCGCCTAATATTAGTCGAAGGCGCCGCTATTCCGCCGCGCAAGAAAAGCAAACGCGCGGACTATCTTCTCAACTACCGTCGAGGGTTTCCAATCGCGGTCGTCGAGGCCAAGGCGTCCTACAAAAAGCCCGGGGACGGCCTCCAGCAAGCCAAAAAGTATGCCGAGTTGTTGAGCATCAAGTTCGCCTATTCCACGAACGGGAAAGGCATCGTCGAGCACGATTACCTGACCGGTCGCGTGCAGGAGTTGGCCGCGTTCCCTAGCGCTGAGGAGCTCTGGCGCCGCCTTCAGAAGACCGAAGGGCTTGAAGGGAAAGTCGGCGAGAATCTCTTGACCCCGCCTTATCACATTCCAGGAAAAGTTTCGCGTTACTACCAAGAAGTCGCGATCAACCGTGCGGTTCAAGCCGTTCTTCAGGGCAAGCGGCGGACTCTCCTCACGATGGCCACGGGAACCGGCAAGACTTTTGTGGCCTTTCAGATTATTTGGAAACTCTGGAACGCCCGGTGGAATCGGAACGGCGAGGCGAGGAAGCCGCGAGTTCTTTATCTCTCTGATCGGAACATCTTGGTCGATAAACCCAAGGACATCGAGTTCGCCCCGTTCGGAGATGCCCGGCACAAGATCGTCGGCGAGGCGATCAAGAGCCGGGAGATTTACTTTGCTATCTACCAATCTATTGCCAAGGATGAGCGGAGGCCTGGGTTGTATCGCGATTATCCGCGCGACTTCTTCGATCTCATCGTCGTCGATGAGTGTCATCGTGGAAGCGCCCGCGACGAAAGCAGTTGGCGTGAGATCCTCGAATACTTCGAGCCTGCCTATCAGCTCGGTATGACGGCGACACCCCTGCGCGTGGACAACCGGGACACCTACGCTTACTTCGGAAATCCGATCTACACCTATAGCCTGAAGCAAGGGATCGAGGATGGATTCCTCGCTCCGTATCAGGTTCACCGCGTGGTGTCGAGCGTTGACGCCGCTGGCTGGCGACCCACGCCGGGCGAGCGCGATCGTTTCGGGCGAGAGATACCCGACGCTCTCTACGAGACGCCGGACTTCGACACATTTATCGTCCTGACTCGGCGGACGGAGGCCATTGCCCGCCATCTTACCGATTACCTGAAGCGCACGGATCGCTTCGCCAAGACCATCGTCTTCTGCGCGGATCAGGAGCATGCTGAGGTCATGCGCATGGCCCTCAATAATCTCAATGCTGACCTCGTACAGAAGCATCCGGATTATGTCGCGCGCGTGGTGTCGGACGAGGGCGACATCGGCCTCGGCCACCTCGACCGCTTCACGGATATTGAGAGGCAGACGCCCGTCATCGTTACAACCTCCCGGCTGCTATCCACCGGCGTGGACGTGCCGACCTGCAAGAACATCGTAATCGCGCGGACGGTCAGTTCGATGACCGAGTTCAAGCAGATCATAGGTCGCGGCACGCGGCTCAAAGAGGACTACGGCAAGTACTTCTTCACGATTTTGGACTACACGGGGAGCGCGACCCGCCATTTCGCCGATCCAGAATTTGATGGCGAGCCGGCCCGAATCTCCGAAGAGGAAATCGGGCCCGACGGCGTTTCGCGCGCGGTCGTCGAGTTGCCTCTCTCCGAGGAAGTCCACGAGCCCCTCGAACTGCCGGACGGCCCAGGGCGGGTTGTCGAGCCTCCGGGCGGCGGTGAGCGGCGCAAGTTTTATGTGGACAGCGGCCGCGTGGAGATCGTCGCGGACGTGTGCTATCAGTTCGACGCGAGCGGCAAGCAGCTTCGCGTGGCGAAGTACACTGAGTATGCGGCTGAGAACGTGCGCTCTATCTACGCGAACGCGGCGGAGCTTCGCTCCAAGTGGACCTCCATGGATGAGCGGGGCAAGATCATCGCCGCGTTGCTGGACCGCGGCATCGCGCTCGATCAGTTGATGGCTGCCGCGGGCCAGCCCGACGCCGATCCTTTCGACCTCTTATGCCATGTGGCGTACAGTATGCCGATTCGCTCGCGCCGCGAACGCGCTGAGTCGGTGCGTAAGGATAAGCCGGATTTTTTTCGTGGGTACAGCGAAGGGGCTCGCGCGGTTCTGAACGAGATTCTCGACAAGTATGTGGAGCATGGCGTCTCTGAATTCAGGATGCCGGACATCCTTCAAGTACCGCCGATTTCCGGCCATGGCAACGTCATGGAAATCGCGGAGCTTTTCGGCGGCGCCGATAAGTTGAAGGGCGCGGTGGACCGCCTTCAGGGCCTCGTTTATACACCTAATAAAACTTACACTTAGTGTAAGGTGTTTGTTTTGTCCATTGACGATTTCGGGTCATCAGCGTATACTACTTACACCCACTGTAAGGTATATGTAGATGACTGATATTCAAGAACGCGAACAGCGACTCTACGAAATCGCCGAAGGCCAAGGCGGTTACTTCACCGCCAAGCAAGCCCTCAAGGCGGGATATTCATATCGCCTCCAACACTACCACGCGGAGCGCGGGAATTGGCTGCGCGTCGATCGGGGCATTTTCCGTCTGCGGAACTATCCCAGTTCGGATCATGAAGAGCTCATCCGCTGGTCTCTATGGAGCCACAACCGGAAAGATGAGCCGCAGGTCGTGTTCTCTCATCAAACGGCTCTGGCTCTCCATGGAATCGGAGACGTGATGCCCGCCAAGGTGCACTTCTCAGTGCCTCAGACTTTCCGCAAGCCGATACCCGGCGGATGCGTAGTACACCGTGTGCTGAACCATGAGGAAGTCGAGCGCAACGACGGGTTCCTTGTGACATCTCCGCTGAGGACCCTTCTGGACGTGGCCGACGAGCAGGAACTCGACCCGGATCATCTGAAGCGCTGTTTCGCGGATGCTCTCAAGCGGGGGCTTGTGCGTATGGAGGATCTCAGAACACGGGCGCAGACGGAAGTCGCTCAGAAGATCCTCGACGCCATTCAGGCCAACATCCTTCAATCTCACGAGCTTCAGCATGGCTGAAGAAGAGGCTTACGCGACGGTCGCGGCTTTCCGCCGAGCGCTGGAGAACCGTCTGCGGAATAGGGCTCAGTCCGAAGGTCTGGACCTCACCAGGCTTTATCGGATGGTCGCCTTCGAGCGCTTTCTGGGGAGAGTCTGCGCGGATGATCCGCCGATGTGGCTCTTGAAGGGCGGCTACGCGATGGAAGTTCGGTTGAGGATGGAGGCTCGGGCGACCAAGGACGTAGACCTCTCTCTTCCAGATGGGAGCTTGATCACGACCGAGGGCCAAGCTGACGTGGATCGGCTTCTTGAGAGGCTACGCATAGTTGTAGCCAGAGATCTAAGAGATGGCTTCGTGTTCAAAATCGGCGATCCCATTCGCGACGTGATGGCCGCGCCATACGGAGGCTGGCGTTTCCAGGTCGAATCTCGGCTGGCGGACCGCCGTTTCGCTGAGTTCAAGCTCGACGTCGGCATTGGTGATGCCATTGTATCCGCGCCGGAGTGGATGCCAGGGCATGATCTCTTGTCGTTCGCGAACATCCCGCCAGTCAGAATTGCCCTGCTCCCGCGTGAACAGCATTTTGCGGAGAAGATTCACGCCTACACGGTCCCTCGGGAGGCAACCAATTCGCGCGTCCGCGATTTGGTTGATCTCGTATTGCTGATTCAGAAAGGTTTGCCGGAAACGGCAACGGTGGCGAGGGCGGTGGATGCTACTTTCATTCGTCGGAAGACGCATGCCGTCCCGGCTGTCCTGCCGGCGCCGCCGGTCGATTGGGCTGTGCCGTACCAAAAAATCGCCGATGAGGTCGGCGTGGTGCCCGCAGAGATCCGCGCGGCTTTCGAGATCGTGCGGGAATACTGGACCGGAATCAAATTTGAGGGGAAGGAGTAACAATATGGCCAAAATAAATGCCGGTGTACCTGTAGTTCCTGCTCTACCGTTGAGCGCCGTAATAAAGGCAGCTCGTGACATCATGCGCAAGGACAAGGGTCTGAACGGCGATTTGGATCGTCTGCCGATGCTTACCTGGATCATGTTCCTCAAGTTCCTCGACGATAAGGAGCAGGTTTGGGAGGCGGAGGCCAAGGTCGCGGGCAAGACTTACAAACGCCTCATCGAAGCGCCTTATCGCTGGCGCGATTGGGCGGCAAAGGATGACGGCATTACCGGGGAGGAATTGATCTCGTTCATCAACAATAACGAGGCGGTGCGCCTGGATGGCAAGCGCGTTCCCGGTCTATTCTCCTACCTCCGCAAGCTTCAGAGTAGCAACGGCGGAGATCGGCGCGACGTGATCGGAACTATATTCAAAGGAACCATCAACCGGATGACCAACGGCTATTTGCTTCGTGATGTCATCAACAAGATCAACGAATTGCATTTCACCCAGAGCAATGAAACCCATGTTCTAAGCCATCTTTACGAGTCTCTCCTAAAGGAGATGCGTGATTCTGCCGGAGACTCCGGCGAGTTCTACACGCCGCGCCCCGTGGTCCGTTTCATCGTAGAGGCGTTGGACCCCCAGGTAGGGGAAACTGTGCTGGACCCCGCCGCTGGAACGGGCGGTTTTCTGGTCGAAGCTTTCGAGCACATGATGAAGAAGTGCAAGACGACGAAAGATCGCGAGACGATTCAGAAAAGCCTCTTCGGAATTGAAGCCAAGTCCTTGCCCTATCTCCTATGTCAAATGAATCTGCTCCTCCATGGCGTCGAATTTCCGCAGATTGATTCCGGTAACGCGCTCCGCTTCCCACTCAAGGACATCGGCGACAAAGATCGCGTGGACCTGATCATGACAAACCCGCCTTTCGGAGGCGAGGAGGAGCGCGGTGTCCTTTCGAACTTCCCTGAGGACAAGCAGACCGCCGAGACAGCGATGCTCTTCCTCCAGCTCATTATGCGCAAGCTGAGACGCGTCGGTCCGGGTCGCAGTGCGGGCAGGTGTGGCATGGTTGTTCCTAATGGAACTCTATTCGCGGGGGGTGTCTGCGCGCGAATAAAAGATGAGCTGCTTCGCGAGTTTAATCTCCACACCATCGTTCGACTCCCAAATGGGGTCTTCGCACCTTATACCGCGATCCCGACCAACCTGCTTTTCTTCGACCGCTCTGGCCCTACGAAAGATATCTGGTATTACGAGCATTCATTGCCCGTGGGGAAGAAGAATTACACCAAAACGTTGCCCGTTCAATTCGAAGAGTTCATGCCCTGTCTTGATTGGTGGAGCAAGCGGAAAGAAGGAGAGCGTGCTTGGAAGGTCCCTGCGAAGGATATCCTCAACGACCCTGATCGCAATTTGGATATCAAGAACCCCAATCAGGGCGAAGACCTCGCCCACATCCCATCAGGGAAACTTGTCGAGGATATCCTCGAGAAGGAAAAACGGATCGCGATACTCGTCGAGGAGATTAAGGTCGCGCTGGCGGAGAGTGTGGCATGACGGCGGCTTGGCCCCGCGTAAAGATTGGAAATATCCTCTCCAAGTCCGATGAGTGGATTACCCCTGATCCAGATGTTACTTATCGAGAAGTAACGGTAAAGCTTTGGGGTAAGGGTGTGATTTGTCGACGAGAAGTATTGGGTGCCGAAATCGCTTCAACGAGGCGGAAACGTATTCGGGCCGGACAGCTTATCCTCTCGCGAATTGATGCTCGAAGCGGCGCTCTCGGAATCGTGCCCGAGAGTCTTGACGGCGCGTTGGTGAGCAATGATTTCCCGACATTCACGATTAATCCCGAGCTCGCGCTTGTCTCTTTCATCGGCTGGTATATAAAGACCGAGAACTTCGGTGAGTTGTGTCGGCAGGCCAGCGAAGGAACAACCAATCGCGTGAGGCTCAAAGACGATCGATTTCTTGCTTTTGAGCTTCGGCTGCCTGGCATTCCTGAACAAAGTCGGATTGTGGCTCGCATTGACTCGGTGGCAAAAAAGATCGAAGAGATCGATCGGTTGAAAGAATCCATCGAACGCGAAGCCCGTGCGCTTGTTGCGAGTGTCCTTCACGACAGCATCAAAGGTGCCCAGAGAAGCCCCATGGGGGTGATAGCCCCGATCGTGCGGCGTCCCGTCGAAATCGAGGCGTCTGTCGATTATCAAGAACTCGGCGTGCGATCATTTGGGAAAGGAACATTCCATAAGCCGAGTTCGAAGGGGATCTCCGTTGGCAACAAGCGGTTGTTCCGAATTGAGCCGGGCGACCTGATTTTCAGCAATGTGTTTGCATGGGAGGGTGGGGTCGCTGTTGCTGGGCCGCAGGATTCTGGACGAGTCGGTTCGCATCGGTTTATCGCCTGTGTCCCCAAGAAGGGTGTTGCCGTGGCTGAGTTCCTGCAGGCGTATTTCCAGACTAGAGAAGGCCTCGAAATATTGGGTGCTGCATCACCAGGCGGCGCCGGTCGGAATCGCACCCTCGGCATAGAAGCGTTGCAAAGTATAAGTGTCCCGTTGCCGAGGATCGAGCGGCAAGAATGGTTTTCGCGCCTTCATGCAAAGGTTCAACATATTCTCAGCTTGCAGCGCGAATCCAGGGAAGAACTTAAATATCTTCTCGTGTCTTTGCTCAATAAATCTATTGGCGAAGGGCATTAAGACCGTTGCCAGCTGAATACGTCAATGCGAATCCTGATTGATACGAATCTTTTCATACCGCTGGAGCGGGCGTCGCCTGAGCTCGATAAGGGCGTGGCGTCGCTTGTCCGGCTTGCTGGAGAATTCGGTCATCAAATTCTTCTTCATCCCGCTTCGATTGAAGATATCGACCGGGATCATGATGTTGCTCGAAAAGCGATCAATCTCGCCAAGATCAAGAAGTACGCGATCCTTGAGACTCCTCCGGATCCGACACCTGCGGATCTCGAAAAGCTGCAGCTTTCGGAGTCTAAGGACAATGATCGGGTCGACAACAGGATTCTTTTCGCGATTTACCGGGATGCCGCGAATATCCTCGTCACCGAGGACATCCAGATTCACCGCAAGGCTGCGAGGCTTGGGCTGTCTGCCCGGGTCCACTATACCCAGCAGGCGGTCGAAGCGCTTCAGCGAATTTACGGCCGTGAGTCGGTCGCGTTGCCCAACATCGAGGAGGTGCCGCTTCATTCGATCGACGTTACACTTCCCTTCTTTGATTCTCTTCGCGGACGCTATGATTTCGACAAATGGTTCCGAGACTCTGCTCGAAAGGGACGTAAGGCATGGGTATACCACGCCGCGGGCGGCGAACTCGGAGCAATCTGCGTTTACAAGGAAGAGAATGATGAGGTCGTCACCGACGACGGCAAGCGATTGGCCGGTCGCGTTCTAAAGCTATGCACGTTCAAGGTCGGGGAGTCCGTGCGTGGCCGCAAGGTCGGCGAGCTTATGCTCAAGGCGGCATTCCGGTATGCTTCGATGAACGAGATCGAGCAAATTTTACCTCACGATGGGCGCCGATCAGACATATCTTCAAGCCCTTTGCGGAGACTTCGGTTTTCGACATTTTGGCCAAGGCAAGGGAGATGAGGTGTATGTAAAGAGTCATCCTAAGATGCCTCCGGCCGCTGGTGGCGAGAGCGCCTTGGAGTACCATGTCCGTTTCTTCCCGCATTTTCGCGCGGCAGGCGTCGGGAAGTACCTCGTCCCAATCAGGCCAGGTTATCACCAGGTGCTGTTTTCAGATCATCCAGAAAATCAAGAGCAGTTGAGCCTCTTCACCACAGGCAACGCCATCAAACTCGCTTATCTCTGCCACTCGTCCATCGGAGGAATTCAGCCGGGGGACATTCTTCTCTTCTATCGATCTGGCGACATCAAGGGGATTACGAGTCTGGGTATCGTCGAGTCTGCGGCGCATCTTTCAGATCTGGACAAGATTGTGCAGCTTGTATCTAAAAGGACGGTCTATCCGATTTCGGAACTCACGAAAATGGCGCGAAAGCCAACGAAGGTGTTGCTCTTTCGCCTGGCAACACATCTGGCAGCGCCCGTCGGTCGTGATGTCTTGGCGCAAGGCGGCGGCGTGAAGGGAAGTGTTCAATCGATAAGGAGGATCACTGATGAGTGTTTCGAGTGGCTCGTCGGGCAAGCAAAGCTCGACAATTGCCTTCTTACCAATTAAGCCGCAGTACGCCCATCGAATCGTCTCGGGCAAAAAGCGGTTTGAATTCCGTAAGGCTAACTTCGCATCCGACGTGAGCCATATCGTGATCTATGCCAGTACGCCGGTTATGAAGATCATCGGCGTGGCCGAGGTTTCGTCTGTCGGAGTCGCGAGTCCTACCGCGACTTGGGAGAGCACGAAACACGCGGCTGGAATATCTCGGCAAGCCTTCCGAGAATATTTTTCCGGCAGAAAGCGCGCGTATGCGATAGCCATTGAGAGCGTGTGTGCCTTGGAAAATTGGGTCAGTCCGCATGATGTCCAAGTCGGCTTCCGTATTCCGCAGTCATTCTCCTATGTGAATCAGCCGTTCTTGAGGCGCGTGCTCAAAAAGGGAGGCGCGCGGTGAGCAACGGCCAGATCTTTTTTCTCGGCGGAGTTCACGGGGTAGGAAAAAGCACTTTGGCGGCCCTTTGCAAAGAATCGGAGGTAGAACATCTCCGTGCAAGCGATCTAATCAAGCAGGCCTCCTCGGAGGCTCGATTTGACGAGCGAAAGCGCGTGAAGGACGTGGATGGCAACCAGGGAATCTTGGTGCGCTCGTTGAACGCCAGAATTGCCGGCGGCGGCAAGTTCCTGCTGGATGGGCACTTCACGCTCTTTAACTCCGTGGGGGAAATCGAAAAAATCCCGCTGGCGACATTCCAGGCGATTCAGCCGCTGGGGCTTGGCGTGGTCGTCGATGCGCCAGAAGCGATCATCGCACGATTACAGACACGGGATAAGGTTGGGCATGATCTCGTCGCACTTAAGCGGATGCAAGAGGACGAAATACGGCATGCAGAATCCGTTGCCCAAGCCTTGGGTCTTGAACTGGTGACCCTCCGGCCCGGCGATGTGGATCAGTTCAGAAAATGGCTGCAGGAGTCTCTGCCGGAATAAAGAGGTCTTTCGATCAATCATTCGAATAACGACAAGTCGTGCTTCGAGATGGGCATCGGATCTCCCTGACCGGCGCCCGCCTGCTGAAGGAAGCCTCCTCCGTCCCCGCCGGCAAGCTCGACCAGCGCGTCCTCGTCCCGTAGCCGACGCCCGCCCCGCCCTGGAGAAGTTCATCGCCGAGACCCTCGCCCTGCTCGAGCCCCTGAAGATCGAGGACTCGGGCCCCGCCCACCGGCATCCCTGGCTGGGGGAGCTCAACGCCCTGCAGTGGTGCTGGCTCCTGGCCGGCCATAGCGGCATTCACTTGAACCAGCTGCTGGCCGTCAAGAAGAGCCTCTAAGGTCGAGATTTTCGACCTTAGAATCTTATGGATCCAACGTCGAGAAGTTTCTAAGGTGCCAAATTGGCACCTTAGACGCGGGAACAAAATGATGGGGCTCTTCGCGCGGAGCCGGAAGCGGAGGACCAAATCCTAGCGATCGGGAACCAACCTGAGCGGCCAAACCGTATAACAGGTAAGGTTTCCGGCGATTTCTCGATAAGTCTAAAATGCTTGACAAAGTCCAAAATGAGACTTATAATGAAGTCGTTGGAGGAGACCCCATGAGCTCTGCGCAGACGTTGATTCGCAAGGTGGACCCCAAGACGGCTTCAGGGCCGGCAATGAAGGCTTTCCTGCGTATTGCCGATCGGTGGAAACTGGATGTGGATAAACAGTTGACGCTGCTGGGCGCACCCGCCCGATCGACGTTTTTTAGGTGGAAGAAGGGACAAGACGTGAATCTGTCGATGGACACCCTGGAGAGAATCTCGTACATGCTGGGAATCTTCAAAGCGCTGCATATACTCCTGCCGGACGAGGATGCCGCGGACGCCTGGATCAACAAGCCGAACACCGCACCGCTCTTCGCGGGGAAGTCTGCGTTGGATCGGATGCTGTCGGGCCATGTCAGCGATCTCTATGAGGTGCGGCGGTACTTGGACGCGCAGCGAGGCGGCTGGGCATGATCACGACGGTTCGCGCGGTGAAATGGGAGCCTTCTTGGCGGGTCATTCCGACTCGCTACACGGAGGACCGTATCCTGCGCAAGGTGGCGGAGGACAAGGATCTCGAGATCACGGCCAGCGTGGAGCAAATGACCAGCGATCGGCGCCGGCAGGTCGATGACGAGATTGCGCTCGTACCGCTGGAAGACCGGGTCACGGGTCCGGGCAGCGACTACATCATGGCTCCGTTCGCCTATCGCAATCCCGACGGCAGTCGTTTCAGTGATGGTTCCCACGGCGTCTATTACGCGGCGCGCGCCCAGACCACGGCCGTGGAGGAGACGAAGCACCATCGAACCGTCTTCATGAACCGCACGAAGGAAGGCCCCATGCGCCTTGAGATGCGCGTCTTGCAGGCCGACTTGGACGGCGACCTGCACGACGTCCGCGCGCTGCAGAGGAAGCACGCGGCGATCTATCACAAGACCGATTATTCGGCGTCGCAGGCTCTTGGCCGTCAATTGGTTGCCGCGCGTTCTTGCGGAATCACATACGACAGCGTTCGGCACAAAGGCGGCGAGTGCGCGGCGATCTTCCGGCCGCCGGTTCTGAGCCGCTGCCATTTGGCCGGCCTCTTGGCTTTTGACTGGAACGGCGTGGAGATCGCGAAAGTCTACGAGCTGAAGGAATACAAATAGCGGTCAGGAGCACTATGCCAACCGATCCCGCCGGTTCCGGCTAAGTGCCCTCTAGAAGGGTCTTCAGGTAGGGCTCATACGAGAAGATCCGGTTCCGCTGCTTTCCGGTGATCTCTTTGACGAAGCCGAGTTTGATCAGATTGGTCATCGCCGCGCCTACGGCGGGAAAGGTCGTATCGAGCTCCCGCTGCGCCTCTGTGACGGATAGGAAGCAGCGCTTCTTGAAGAGATCGTGAAGGTGCAAGGCCGTCGCGGAGGCGCGGCCGATGCCTTTGATCTGGCCGCGGTGCTTCTCGAACATGACGAGGAGCTTGTTCGCCGTCCCGGTCGCCTCGGTGGCGACCTGTTCGACCCCCTCTAGGTAGAAGGTCAGCCAATTCTCCCAATCCCCATGCGTGCGGACGCGCTGAAGGGCCGCATAGTATTCGGTCCGGTTCTTTTTGAAGTGGAGGCTGAGGTAGAGGAGGGGGTTTGCCAGGGCGCCTTCCGCGATCAGGATGAAAGGTATCAGGAGCCTGCCGACACGCCCGTTGCCATCCAAGAAGGGGTGGATGCTTTCAAATTGAGCGTGGACGAGCCCGGCCTTGATCAGAGTCGGCGTCTCGACTGGGTCATTGTGGATGAACTTTTCCAACGCGCCCAAGTTCGTCAGAATCTCATGAGGCGGCGGTGGAACATAGTGGGCGTTGCCGGGACGCGAGCCGCCGATCCAATTTTGGGAAGTCCTGAATTCGCCGGGCTCTTTGTCCGAACCGCGGGTGTGTTTCATGAGGACCCCGTGGATTTCTTTGATCAGCCGGAGACTGATGGGCAGCTCCTTGAGTCGTTTGATGCCGTGCTCCATCGCCGCAGCGTAGTTCGAGACTTCCTGGACGTCGCTCACGGGGACGCCGGGCGCTTCGGCGTTTTCGAAGAGAAGAAGATCGGAGAGAGAGGATTGGGTTCCCTCGATTTGCGATGAAAGAACAGCCTCTTTTCGAACGTAGGTGTAGAGCAAATGCTTGGTGTTCGGAAGATGCGTGACCACCCCATCGAGGCGGCCTAACGCGCGATTGGCCTTTTCGCTGAGATTGTGAAGCATGGTATGGTCGACCGCGGGATTGGGCGGCAGCGGGGCCGGATTGAAACAGTAGAAAGGCTCCGGCCCGGATTGTTTCAGCCACTGCCCGGCGCGGGCATTATTCTCGGGTTTAGTCGCCGCCATAGTTATTAAACGATAACACGCAAACCTTTAATAGTCAATCCGCTTATTAAAGACTCAGACAATGTCTGGTAGAATATTGGCCATGAACGATCGCTATTCCTCCTTCATCGCCGCCGAGCTGTCGCTGCCGATCCCCAGCGTGAACGCCGCCGTCGGACTGCTCGAGGAGGAGGCCACCATCCCGTTCATCGCCCGCTACCGCAAGGAGGCGACCGGGAACCTGGACGAAGTCGCGCTGATGTCCATCCGCGACCGCCTGGCCCAGCTCAAGGAGCTCGACTCGCGGCGAGCCGCGATCTTGAAATCTCTCGACGAGCGCAAGCTGCTCACCCCCGCGCTCACCGCGGCGGTCATGGGCGCGCAGACGCTCGCCAAGCTCGAAGACATCTATCTGCCCTATCGCCCGAAGAAGCGCACGCGGGCCATGATCGCCAAGGAGAAGGGCTTGGAGCCGTTGGCCGATGCATCTTCGCCCAAGGCAATGACGATCCTCTCAAGCTGGCCGCCGAATACAAAATGGACGTCCAGGAAGCCCTCGCCGGCGCGCGCGACATCATCGCCGAGCGCGTCGCCGAGGATGCCGCCGCGCGCGCCAAGGTCCGCGAGGTCTTCTTCGCCAAGGGCGCGTTCCACTCCAAGGTCATGAGCGGCAAGGAAGTGGAGGGCGCCAAGTACAAGGACTACTTCGACTGGAGGGAGCCCGCGCTCAAGGCCCCGTCCCACCGCGTGCTGGCCATGCGCCGCGGCGAGAAGGAGGGCTTTCTCTATATGCGCGTCGAGGTGCCCGAGGAGGAGGTCTTGCCCTCGCTCGAGGCCTCGTTCGCGAAGGGGACCGGCCCCTGCGCGGCCCAAGTTCGCCTCGCGGTTCAGGACGCGTATCGACGATTGATGTCCTTTTCCCTCGAGTCCGAAACGCGCCTGGAGACGAAGAAGCGCGCCGACCGCGAGGCCATCACCGTGTTCGCCCGCAACCTGCGCGAGATCCTGATGTCCTCGCCGCTGGGCAGCAAGAACATGATCGCGCTCGACCCCGGCTTCCGCACCGGCTGCAAGCTCGTGTGCCTGGACAAGCAGGGCAAGCTCCTGCACCACGACGTGATATTCCCGACGACCGGCGAGAGCGCCCGCGTCGAGGCCGGCATGAAGGTGAAGCGCCTCGTCGCCGCGCAGAAGACCGAGGTCATCGCCATCGGCAACGGCACCGCGGGCCGCGAGACCGAGGAGTTCGTCCGCGGGCTCGGCCTCAAGGGCGTGACGGTCGTGATGGTCAACGAGAGCGGAGCGTCCGTCTATTCCGCGTCGGAAGCGGCGAGAGAAGAATTTCCGAACGAGGACATCACCGTGCGCGGAGCGGTCTCCATCGGGCGGCGCCTCATGGATCCGCTGGCGGAGCTCGTAAAAATCGACGCGAAGTCGATCGGCGTCGGTCAGTATCAGCACGACGTCGATCAGCTGGAGCTCAAGAAGGGGCTCGATGACGTCGTCGTCAGCTGCGTGAACAACGTCGGCGTGGAGCTGAACAGCGCGAGCAAGGAGCTTCTCTCCTATGTTTCGGGCCTTGGTTCCGCGTTGGCGAAGAATATCGTCGATTATCGAAACGAAAACGGCGCCTTCCCTTCGCGTTCCGCCTTGAAGAAGGTGCCGAGGCTCGGACCCAAGGCCTACGAGCAGGCGGCCGGCTTCCTTCGAATCCGCGGCGCCAAGAACCCGCTCGACGCCAGCGCCGTGCATCCCGAGAGGTACGCCCTCGTCGAGAAGATGGCCGAGGACCTCGGCTGCGCGGTGAAGGACCTCATGGCCGACGGAAGCCTTCGCTCCAAGATCGATATCAAGAAATACGCCGCGGACGGAGTCGGCGAGCCGACGCTTCGCGACATCCTGAGCGAGCTCGCCAAGCCCGGCCGCGACCCGCGCGAGCGCTTCGAGGCCTTCGCCTTCGGCGACGTCTCGAAGCTCGAGGACGTCCAGCCCGGCATGAAGCTGCCCGGCATCGTGACCAACGTGGCGGCCTTCGGCGCCTTCGTCGACATCGGCGTGCACCAGGACGGCCTGGTGCACGTCAGCGAGTGCTCCGACGCCTACGTCCAGAACCCGGCGGACGTCCTGAAGGTCCAGCAGCGCGTGCACGTGACCGTGCTCGAGGTCGACCTCCAGCGGCGGCGCATCGCGCTCTCGCTCAAGAGCAAGCCCGTGATCGGCAAGCGCGAGGACCGCGTCCGCTCCGGCGGCTCCGCGCGCCCGCAGGCCAAGCCCGTCGAGCCGCCTCCCGCCGGAGCCATGGCCGAGGCGCTCAAGGCGCTGATGGCCAAGCGTCGTCTTTAAAAAAACCGGGAACTTTTTCCGGGGTCGCTCCGTATACCTCATGCCCCGATCGGGGCAGGAGGATGGAGATGACGATGAAGGCGATGGCGGTTCTGGCTCTCGGGCTTCTGGCCCCGGCGGCTTTCGGACAGACGGCGGCGGTCAATCCCTCGGCGGCGGTCGCGGCGCGCACCTTGCGCTCGGAGATCAAGCGCGACAAGGGCGACATGACGGGCAAGACCAAGGCTTTCCGCGCGGAGCGCAAGGAGCTGCTGGTCCAGGAGAAGGCCGAGCTCGTGAAGATCGCGGGCACCACGGGCACTCGCGCCCAGAAGAAGGCCGCGCGGCAGGCCGTGCGGTCCAAGTACGCTCAGCTGCTCAAGGACGCCCGCGCCAAGGCCGGGTATCAGAGAAAGAACCTGAGCGAGGACATGACGTCCAAGCGCGGCCAGATCAAGAAACTGCGCCAGTCCTAACGGGACGGCGCCGCGAGAAAAAAAGGAGCAACTGGGGCCCCCGGGACGCCGGGGGCCCCTTTATTTTGGGAGAATTCCGCCTATGAACGAACGCGAGCTCGTGCGCGAGGCTTACCTGGAGGCCCAGAAGGGCTACGCCGAGGGCGGGCTGCCCATCGGCTCCGTGCTGGCCGACGCCGCCGGGCGGATCGTGGCGCGCGGGCGCAACCTGCGCGTGCAGACCGGAGACCCGACCGCCCACGCCGAGGTCGCCTGCCTGCGCGCCGCCGGCCGGCGCCGCGACTGGCCGGAGCTGACGCTCGTGAGCTCGCTGAGCCCCTGCGTCATGTGCACAGGCACGACTTTGCTGTACCGCATCCCGCGCGTCGTCGTCGGCGAGAACCGGAACTTCCTGGGCGCCGAGGACCTGTTCGCCGCGCGCGGCGTGAAGCTCTCCGTGCTGCAGGACCCCGACTGCATCGCGCTCATGGCGCGCTTCGTGCGCGAGAAGCCCGACCTCTGGAACGAGGACATCGGACTCTAGCGCGGGAACTTTTCAGTCCCGCCGATTTGGCGCGAAGCGTCGCCCGGCGCGCAGCTGGCCGCGCTGCGCCGTCATCTCGGCGTCTCCGGACGGCACCTGGCCGAAGTCTCCGGCGTGGACCAGTCGAACATCAGCCGCATGGAGCGGGGGGCGGACGCCCGGCTGGAAACGTGGAGGAAGCTCTTTTCGGCTTTGGACTGCGAAGTGATTCTCCTTCCTCTTTCGCAATGCGAGGACACCGAGGACCTTTTGCTGAGTCAAAGTCGGGAGCGCCAGGAGCGTATCGAAGCGGGATGGGGACAAGGGCGGGGGCGGAGGTGGTGACTCTTTGGCCTGATGCGTTTTGACCATATCCGACGGCGTAATCCGGCTTATATTCAATCTCGCGGCGGGAATATGGCTGTAACGCATCAGGCCAAAAAGGGTCCTTATTCCCCCGGCGCCCTCGCGCGCGCGGCGAATTGCTATCATCGAAATCAGGGCAGGTGGTGAAACTGGCAGACACTGGAGACTTAAAATCTCCCGGCCGAAAGGTCATGCGGGTTCGAGTCCCGCCCTGCCCACGGATCAACGGCAACAGAACATGAAAATCGCTTCCCAGGCTTGGCGGTTCGTCGTCCCCGCGGTCGCCGTCGGAGCGCTCGGCTTATGGCTCATGGGCCGCCCGAGCACGAACCTCCTCGGCGCCCTGCTCGCTTTCCTCGGTTTCGGCTTCGCCGTCTTCACGACCTACTTCTTTCGCGATCCCGAGCGGACCCTGCCCATCGATCCGAACAAGCTCTACTCGCCCGGCGACGGCGTCGTCATGTCGGTCGCGCGCGAGGGCCCCGGCGACACCGTGACCCTGCGCATCTTCCTGTCGGTCTTCGACGTGCACGTCCAGCGCGCCCCGTGCGCGGGCAAGGTGACGAAGGTCCAGGTCGTGGAGGGCTCCTTCGCGGCCGCGATGAAGGACGCCGCGCGCTACAACGCCCGGGTCGTCATGACGCTGGATCCCGGGGCGGGACGTCCGCCGCTCGTCGTGGAGCAGATCGCTGGGCTGATCGCCCGGCGCATCGAGTGCTGGCCCAAGGTCGGCGAGAGCGTGGGCTCCGGCGAGCGCTACGGCATCATCTATTTCGGCTCGCAGGCCGCCGTGCACTTCCCGGCGGGCTCCAAATGCACCGTCAAGCCGGGCGACCGCGTCGCCGGCGCCCTCACGGAGATCGGAGCTTGGACAAACACGTAATCAAGCGCGGCGGGCAGCTGCTCGCCCCGTCGCTGTTCACGCTCGGCAACATGGCGTGCGGCTTCTACGCCCTGCTGTCGTCGGTGCGCGGCGAGTTCATGTCCTCGGCCTACGCGATCATCGCGGGCATGGTCTTCGACGCCCTCGACGGGCGCGTCGCGCGCCTCGTGCACGGCGAGTCGTCCTTCGGCGTCGAGTTCGACTCGATGGCGGACTTCCTGAGCTTCGGCGTCGCTCCGGCGCACATGATGTACGCGTTCATCCTCAAGGACTACGGCGCGTGGGGCTACCCGATGGCGTTCATGTACGCCCTGTGCGGCGGCCTGCGCCTGGCGCGCTTCAACGCGACCGCGCACGCCGGCCACGGCTCCAAGACCCATTTCACCGGCCTGCCCATCCCCGGCGGCGCGGGCTTCCTGGCGAGCTTCGTGCTCCTCTACCAGATCATCGAGGAGGGCCGGCCCGCGGGCACGTGGAAGCTCTTGATGGACCAGATCCCCTCGCTGTACGGCTTGGCGCCGGCCATGGTCGTGATCATCGCCCTGCTCATGGTCTCGACGATCCCTTACCCCGCCTTCAAGCAGCCCGGCATCATCCGGCCCAAGTCGATCCCGGCCATCCTGCTGCTGCTCGGCATCGGGTTCCTGCTGTTCTATTACCCGCTGATGGTGCTTTTCGTCGTGTTCTCCGTCTACGTCCTGCTCGGCCCCGTGTCTTGGGCGCTGCGGACGTCCGGGCGCCTGTTCGGGTTCTGGCGCCCGGCCGCGATCGAGGAAGAAGACCACGGGGAGCACCTGTGAGCAACCTGCTGCCCGTGCGGCGCCTCGAGCCCGGCGCGGTCCTGCCCACGCGCGCCCACGCCGACGACGCCGGCCTGGACCTGTACGCGCTCGAGGACGCCGTCGTCGAGCCCGGCGCGGGCCTGCTGCTGCGCACCGGCGTCGCGGTCGCGGTGCCCGTCGGGCACGTGGGCCTGGTCTGCGACCGCTCCTCGCTGGCCAAGCGCGGCCTCAAGACCGCGGGCGGCGTCATCGACGCGGGCTATCGCGGCGAGCTCGGCGTCCTGGTCTGGAACCTGTCGCGCGAGCGCCAGCACGTGAAGAAGGGCGAGCGCTGCGCGCAGATGCTCGTGATCCCCATCGCGACGCCCGCGCCCGTCGACAGCGCGGACCTCGGCGAGACGGCGCGCGGCGCGGGCGGCTTCGGGAGCACCGGACGCTGAGATGAAGTGCCCGAGCTGCGGCGCGCCGTCCGCCGACGGCGCCGCCGAGTGTCCCCAGTGCGGGCTCGTGTTCGCCAAGTGGCGGGAGCGTCAGGAGAGGGAGAAGCGGGAGGCCGCCGAGGCGCTCAAGTCTCTCGACGCGCCGCCGGCGCCCAAGCCGCCGGTCAATCCTTGGATCGGGCGCATCGCCGCGGCGGTGATCGTCGTCTGGTGGATGCTCGGCCTCGCGATCTACTACCTGCACCGCCTGCGCCGGCGCTAGCAGACTTTGCGGGGGAAGAGGATCGGGCCCTTCTGGATGGTCCCCGGACGCTGATTGACGCCGGCGAGGACGTCGTCGGCCGTCAGCGCGTCGGAGAAGGCCCGCACGCCGAGCTGCATCTGCATCTCGGCCGCCTTGCGCGGCATGAAGGGCTCGAGCCAGCCGGCGACGAGGCGCAGGGACCAGACCAGGTCGAACAGGACGAGCTCGCACTCCTTCATGTCGGTCTTGGCGAGCTTCCAGGGCGCCTTCTCGTTGACGCGGGAGTTGAGCGCGCGGATGACCTCCCAGATCACGTCGAGGGCTCCGTGAAAGTCCAAAGCCTCCATCTTCGTCCCGATCTCCTCCGTGCGCTTGGCCACCGCGGTCGTGTAGAACTCGCCCGCGAGCGGCGGGCGCGTCGGG
>Ga0134128_10001779_pt1 | contig 27253 bp, 20 predicted proteins | sample KB31754_FD_96462 | JGI IMG/M metagenome (GOLD analysis project Ga0134128, IMG submission 96462) | Terrestrial soil microbial communities with excess Nitrogen fertilizer from Kellogg Biological Station, Michigan, USA - KB3-175-4 | ecosystem: Environmental > Terrestrial > Soil > Unclassified ...
TGGGACGCGATGTATTTTCTCCGCGTATAGCGGGAACGGCGATGCTCGCGCCGGGCAGCGAAAGCAAGCTCTCTGCCGGGATCGGAATCTACTACGACCGGACTAACCTCTTTGAGGTGAGCCAGGCCTTTCAAGGAACGCGGCTTGATACCTTCCATTGTGATCTTACTTCGGAACTCACGTGCCAGGAGCCGCTGCCCGTGCCCAAAACGATCCCGGGTGTGTTTGTTGCGGATCCCAGGCTGCTCACGCTCCCGCGCTTCGTCAATTGGAGCGTGGGACTGGAGCGTCGCCTGCCGGGGCACGTCTATGCGAGGCTGGATTTCCTAAGCCGGCAAGGAAATGGGGTTTGGGCATACGAGCCGCAGGCGGACGGCACGTTTCTTCTCGGGCACCAGAAGACAGACCGTTACGACGGCGCGCAGATCACGCTGCGTAAGGAGTTCTGGCACGGTTATCCGATGATGCTTTCTTATACGCGCTCGCGGGCACGTTCCAATGAGAGCGTGGATTTCGGGATCGATAGTTTCACCACCGGCGCACAGGTGGGCGGGCCGGTGCCATGGGATGCTCCCAACCAGGTAGTCTCCTGGGGATCCATGCCGCTGCCCTCGTTCTGGAAATTCAGGAAATTCGATTTCGCCTATTCACTGTTGTGGCGCACCGGATACCCATTTGCCACTGTCAACAACTTTGGCGTGATTGTGAATCCGCCCGGAGTCTTTCGCCTGCCCGAGTTCTTCACTCTGAATCCCGCCATTGAAAAGAAGTTCAATTTCCACGGCTATCGCTGGGCGCTGCGTGCCGGGATTGAAAATGTGACCGGCAGCTCGAATGCGCCATCGGTTGATAACAACGTGGACTCGCCTACGTTCGGCGAAGTGTTCGGGCAGGGGCGCAGGACGTTCAATGGGAGAATTCGACTTTTAGGGAAGCAGTAAGGTTATTGCCAACATCGCCGAAATTGCCAAAGAATCCAAATTGAGCACATTAGACGTTGAGATTTCTGGTTTGAATTTCAATGTTTGGCAATTTTGGCATTCCTGGACAATTTCGTCACAGCTCGAGCCTTCCGCTACTTCAACTTCAGCTCTGGTTCCGGCGTTGCTTCGATCAGCGTGCGTGTGTACTCGTGCGTGGGTTGCGAGGTGATCTGTTCAGCCGGGCCCAGTTCCACGATTTCGCCGGCGCGCATGACCGCGATGCGGTCGCACAGATAACGCACCACCGGCATGGAGTGCGAGATAAAGAGGTAGGTCAATCCGAAGTCGCGCTGAAGCTGCTTGAGCAGATTCACGATCTGAGCGCCCACGCTGACGTCGAGCGCGGAAACAGGCTCATCGCAGACAACGAACTTGGGGCGGAGGATCAAAGCGCGGGCGATGCCGATGCGCTGGCGCTGTCCGCCAGAGAACTCATGCGGATAGCGGCGCAGGGCTGCGGAGTTGAGGCCGACGGCGTGCATCATTTCTTCGGCGGTGAAGCGGCGCTGCGCTGCGGAAATCTTGCGGCCTTCGTGAATGCTCAGCGGTTCAGTGACAATGTCCTCGATCCTCATGCGTGGATCCAGGGAAGCAAACGGGTCCTGAAAGATGATCTGCATGTCGCGGCGCAGGCGGCGCAGCTCTCCGCCGGAAGCCGCGAGCACGTCCTGTCCGTTGAAGCGCACAGTGCCGGATGTGGGTTCGATGAGGCGGAGAATCATGCGCCCCAGTGTGCTCTTGCCGCAACCTGATTCCCCGACCATGCCAAGCGTTTCTCCCTGCTCAATCTCGAGCGAAACTCCGTTCACTGCGCGGACTTCCCGCTGCGCCTGGCCGAAAGCGCCGTCAGTCTGGTAGATCTTGACGAGGTTTCGGATTTCAAGGAGCGGCATCTTAGGAATATACCGCAGCACTCAGAGTATCCTTCTGTCGCTGAGCGTTTCGCGGTTCAACTTGGCGTCAGCAATTCGGCCGTACAGCGGTTGACTTTTCGCTGATTGTTTGCTATGTTGTGAGTTGCTGGTAAAAGCCAGCAGACATTGTCGCCGCAGCCGGATGTTTCGGTTGTGGCGCTTCGTGCTTTTAGGGAGCGAGTAATGTCATGGAAGCGGGATGACGCCGGGGTGACGTGGGCTAAGTCCTTTAAATTCGGGGTTGACCCCGGGGGGTACCCCCTATCAATCGGGGTCCGGACCGGGAGGATCCCTGACACAACAGATCGGAGGATCGCTGGTTTGGCGATCAGGGGGAGAGGAACCAAGCGACACTGATGCAAGACTCGCATAGACAGGTCGTTCAAAGAGAAAAGCGCTTGCTCAGTGGCAGCAAAGGTGCGACCGGGCACAGGCAGAGAGCGCAAGTGCCCGCAGGCCAGCGTGTTAGAATCTGGTTAACTCCAGTTGAGAGAACCTTTTCTTGATTGAACTAGCGCCCTCGATCCTTTCCGCGGATTTTGCGCACCTTGCCGATGCCGTGCATGCGGTAACGGAAGGCGGCGCGACCGTGCTGCACGTGGATGTGATGGACGGGCATTTTGTCCCCAACATCACGATCGGGCCCCCTGTGGTGGCGTCTCTTCGTAAGGTCACGACACTGCCCCTGGATGTGCACCTGATGATCGAGAACCCTGACCAGTACATTCCGGCGTTTGTGGATGCCGGCGCCGACTGGATTTCCGTGCATCAGGAGGCCTGCGTACACCTGCATCGCACTCTGGAGCTGATCCATAGCCATGAGATGAACGTGGGCGTCGTGATCAACCCGGCGACTCCAGTGCAGATGCTGGAAGACGTACTGGACATGGTGGACCACGTTCTGGTGATGTCAGTGAATCCCGGATTCGGCGGGCAGAAGTTCATCCCCATCGCGCTGGAAAAGGCTCGCCGGCTGGCCGCCATGCGAGCCGAGCGGCGGGCGAATTTCAGGATCGAGATGGACGGTGGAATTGCACCGGAGACCATTACTCAGGCCGTGCGCGCCGGCGTGGAGATTCTGGTGGCAGGCAACGCGGTCTTCGGGCATGGAAATCCGAAAGAGAACACGCGCAATTTACTGAAGCTGGCCCAGGAAGCCACCCTGCAAAAGGTGTGAGCGATTAAGCAATTATTGAGGTAGGTAATGGTTCGCAAATTTTTTGTTTGTACCGCACTGGCCTGCGCGCTGCTGCTGGCTGCAGGGTGCCATCATAAGGTCCAGAACCCACTGGCCAACATCGATTCCAAGCAGCCCGATAAAGGTCTCTATGACCGCGCGATTGACTCCATGAAGCACGGGCGCTACCAGGAAGCGCGCACCCTGCTGGAAACGCTGATCAATACCTATCCGGATTCCGAGTACCTTGCCCGCGCCAAGCTTGCGGTGGGCGACTCCTGGTACCAGGAAGGCGGAACAGCGGCGTGGCAGCAGGCCGAAGCTGAGTACAAGGATTTTCAAACCTTCTTTCCGAATCTGCCGGAAGCCTCCGAGGCCCAGCTCAAGGTGGCGAACATTCATTATCGCCAAATGGAAAAGCCTGATCGTGACTACGCGCAGGCCATGCATGCTGCCGACGAATACAAGACGCTGATCCAGACTTATCCGGACAGCCCGCTGGTACCGGAAGCCAAACAGCGGCTGCGTGAAGTTCAGGAAGTACTGGCGGAACGGCAGTTCCGGATCGCCAACTTCTATTTCCTGCGCCAGAACTATGCGGCTTGTCAGGCCCGCCTCGAATCCCTGGTGGATTCCTACCCTCTCTACAGCCGTGTTGATGATGCTTTGTTCGAACTGGGCCAGCTCTTCGAAAAAGAAGCTGACACCATGAAAAAGCAACTAAAGATCCCCGAGGCGCAGAAAGAGAAGCTGGCAGCGGATTTCCAGAAACGCGCCATTGAGGCGTATTCCAAAATCATTACTCGCTATCCAGCGATGGATCGCGCCGCGGACGCGAAGAAACGCCTGGCAGCGCTGAACGCTACCATCCCGGTACCCACGCCAGACGCTCTGGCCGAGAGCAAGGCGGAAGAGGAAAGCCGCGGCAACATCAGCATGATGCGAGGGCTGATGGGAAACTTCAAAAAGCATCCCATGGTGGCCAAATCGTCGCGCGTTGGCGACCCGAGCCTTCAGGACGAGAAAATCGTCGATCCGTCGCAGATGGTCCACGATCTGGAGAAGGAACTGAATGCCGGAGGCCAGCCGAGCGGTAAGGTGGGCATTGAAGCCCTAACCGGAATCGCAGGCAAGGGAGCGCCGGGCCCCAATGAACCGCCTCCGGGAACCACAAACGCGGCTCCGGCGGCGGATTCTGCGCCAAATTCAGCGCCGTCTGCGGAAGGCGCTCCTCCGGCCACGCCGCCGGCACAGGTCAACGAAGTGCAAGGGCAACAGCAGCAGACGGCAGCAACAGGCAACGCGAACTCCGGGCAGGCAACAACCACCACTGCAGCGGACCGCAAGGCCGCCTCAAAGGTGGACAAGAAAAAAGAATCGACCAGCAAGAAAAAGAAGAAGAAAGGCCTGGGGAAGTTAATCCCGTTCTGAACTTGTGCGTACGAGAGTGCTAGAACCTTTGAATGCGCTAGGACATATACCTCACGGATACTGAGGTGGTCTTTCCATTGACTTCAAAGGTAATTACCAGTAAGTTGTCCCTATTTCCCCGCCTTATAAGGGTATTTTGACGTGTCGCTAAGAATCCTATTTGCCGATGACAGCGTAACCGCCCAGAACATGGGTAAGAAAATCCTCACGGAAGCCGGCTATGAGGTTGTAGCTGTCAGCAACGGCGCCGCGGCGGTAAAAAAAATCGCCGAGCAGAAGCCGGACATCATCATTCTGGACGTTTACATGCCGGGCTATTCCGGCCTGGAGGTCTGCGAGAAGGTCCGCTCCTCGATTGCGACCATCAAAACCCCGGTGCTTCTGACCGTGGGGAAAATGGAGCCGTACAAGCCGGAAGACGCGAATCGCGTACGGGCCGATGGTGTAATCATCAAGCCATTTGAAGCGAGCGATCTGCTGGCCATCGTGAAGAAGTTTGAGGAGCGGATCGCCGAAACGACGGCCGTTGCTCCTCCGCCACCTCCAGAGGTCCGGGAGGAAATCACAGCACACGCGTCGGAAACAAATCACGAGCCTCCGCCGCGAGTGATACAGCCCATGGTGGAAGTTCCTGACCACATGGCGAGCTCATCGGCTTTCAGTGATTTGCTGAGCACAGATGCAGCGCGCGTGGAGAACTTCCATGTGCCGCCAGTCCAGGCGCCGCCCGCGTCCGCGGTGCGTGAAGAGGCGGTGACTGCGCCCGCTCCCGAGTATGATGTGCCCGCATCATGGAGGCCGGAACCTGAACCTCAGCCCCGGATGGTCGAATCACCAGCCGCAAGCGCAGGTCCAGCCGTAGCTGCAGCTCCGGTGCGTCCGTTGCAGATTCCCGTTTATCACGAACCGGAAGCTCCACAGTTTGAAGTTGTCCCCACTGGATCTGCGCCTGTCGGCGATATCGAAATTTCGCGCGAAGCGGGCCTCCAGGAAAGCGCGCATGAAGCCACTCGTAACACGGTAGCCGACCATCGCGATCCTGATCTTGTGCCCACAGCACATCACATCCCTGCTCCCCACGCGGTCGATATTGCAACCGCCACGGCTCCGGGCCTGGAGACCCTGGTTACGAGTGTGGAAAACAACTCCACGATTTCGGAGATGGCGCCCGAGCCGGAGTTCACGGCGAGTGCGGTCCTGCCGGCGGAAGCAACAGTCAATCCGGCCCATCCGAATGCACCGTCACTTTCAGAAGCAGATTTTGAAGCGCGCGTAGCAGCAGCTTTGGCTGCGTACGGCCAACCTACGGAAGTCGCTCAAACTGCGGCCACACCGCACCAGCACAGCGCTGTGCAATATGGGTCAGCGGATGAAACGCAGCCAATCGAGGTGATGGATGATGCCGCGCTCGAGGCGGCTGCGAGAGCGATGGAAGCGGCCATTCCAGAGCCCGCACCGGAATCTCACCAGCACGTGACGGAAGCCAATCCCGTAGAGCGGGTGGAACCACCCAGCGCTGCTGCTCCAATTCCTTCATTTTCGTCTCAGGCTGAGACCATTCAGGATGGGATGCAAGATGAGGCGGCCGGCGTGAGCCACGAAGAGATCGCGGCAAGAGTAGAACAGGAACTGCCCAACGCGGCAGAAGCCATTGCGCAACAGGCACAAGCGGCAGAGGCAGAGCATGACACCATAGCGCAGGCTGTTCATCGTGTGATGGAACGGATGAAAGAAAACCTGGTGGAAGAGATTGTTCGCGAGCTGAAAATAAAAAGGTAATTCTCGCAAGCATTTGCTAGCACGCAGTCGCGCGATCCAGTTGAGGATCGCGCGATTTGCTTGTTGGGGTTGGCTATTGTTCCGGAATTTTCCAGCGGTTCACGCCTGCAGCGCTGCGGCTGAAACCAATGGCTGGATGCAGGCTCACAACTGCGGAACCCGGACCAGAATCTAAGTCAGGAAATGGTTTCTGCGGCTCTTTGGATGGCCGAGAGAAGCAAGGGAGGGACACACATGGCGCGATCCATCATGATTGCACTCGCTGCATCAGTGCTGGCTTTGTGGGGGACAGCCGCAGCGGCGCAGGGCATTCCACAAGGGTCATATCAGCAGACTTGCAACAATATCTCTGTGAACGGTGACACCTTGGTCGCCAACTGCCAGGACACGAGCGGAACGTGGCACGGCACGAGCCTGCCAGGTTTCCAGAACTGTAGCAGTGGTATCAACAATGACAATGGCACGTTGCGTTGCGTGGTGAGCGGCTACAGCGCACCCGGAGGAAGCGTTGCCGGCCCCGCCGGTTCGTATTTGCAATCGTGCGAGAACGTGCAGGTGAAAGGGGATGATCTCCACGCTCAGTGCCGCACTCGAAATGGAGACGTGCGTGATGCCAAGCTGGATGACTACCGCAAATGCACAGGAGATATCGTCAACGAAGACGGCCATCTGCATTGCGGAACAGGAGCGCCAGTCGCTGCCACCGGGCCGCGTGGTCCGTACGGTGCGCCCGGCCCTTATGGACGTCCCGGTTATGGCACTGTAAGCGGACCCAATGGATCGTACATGCAAACCTGCACGGAGATTCATGTCGGAGGCGACGATCTGCACGCCCGCTGTCAGGCGCAGGATGGAAGCTGGCATGATGCGAAGCTGGATGACTTCAACAGCTGCCGGGGAGACATTGCGAACGACAATGGAAAACTGCGTTGCGCTGCAGGTACTCCGGTTGGCGGAGCATATGTTCCAGGAAGATACGCCGGAGTGAACGGGCCAAACGGATCCTACGCCCAGAGCTGTATGGATATCCACGTGGATGGCGACGATCTGAAGGCGCGCTGCCAGACCAGTGGCGGAGATTTGCGCGACGCCAAGCTGGATGACTTCCGCAAATGCAAAAGCGACATTATCAACGATAATGGCCGCTTGCGCTGCCAGAAATAAGATCTGTATTCGAGGTCACAAATCGCGCGGCTGAGTTCTTCAGTCGCGTGATTTGCTTTCACAGGCGTTGTTTGCCGAGTCGCGCACCGCGCCTGTAATATCGTGATTTACACCTGCGCGAATGCCACACGACTTGCCAAAAACATATGACCCGGGCGCTATTGAGGTCCGCTGGGCGGAATATTGGGTGACGGAAAAGCTGTTTCATGTGGAAACGCCCGCGCCGGGCGCGGAAGCCGCGCAACAGCCGGTGTTCACTTTGTTGCTGCCGCCGCCGAACGTGACCGGCCGCCTGCACATGGGTCACATGCTCAATCAGACGGAGATGGACATCATCATGCGCTGGCGACGCATGTCCGGCTATCTTACGCTTTGGGTTCCGGGAACCGATCACGCGGGCATCGCTACGCAAATGATGGTGGAGCGTCAACTGGCCAGCGAAGGCATCAGCCGGCAGAAACTGGGGCGTGAAGCGTTTATCAAGCGCGTTTGGGAATGGCGCGAGCATTACGGCGGAGCGATTCTGGGGCAAATGAAGCGGCTGGGCGCGTCCGTGGACTGGGACCGTGAATACTTCACGATGGATGAAAATCTTTCGCGCGCGGTAACGGAGGTTTTCGTCCGGCTGCATGAGCAAGGGCTGATTTACCGTGGCGCATACATCGTGAACTGGTGTCCGCGCTGCATGACCGCCATCTCTGACCTGGAAGTCGTGCATGAGGAGTATCCAGGCAATCTGTATCAGATTAAATATCCGATAGAGGGCGAGAGCGGAAAGTTCATTACCATTGCGACGACGCGTCCGGAGACCATGCTGGGCGATACTGCGGTCGCGGTAAATCCGAAAGACGAGCGCTATTCCGCGCTGCACGGGAAGAAAGTTATTCTCCCCTTGCTCGAGCGCGAGATCCCCATCATTCTTGATGAGCTGGCCGACCCTGAATTCGGCAGCGGCGCGGTGAAAGTTACTCCATCGCATGATGCCAACGATTTTCAGGCCGGACTGCGGCACAACCTGCCGCAGATCAACGTTATGGACGACCAGGGCCGCATCAATGAGAACGGCGGGCCGTATGCTGGCCTGGATCGGTATGAGGCAAGGGAGAAAATCCTGCACGATCTGGAGCATCGCGGACTGCTGGCAGGCATCAAGGACCACGTCTATGCCATTGGCAAGTGCGACCGCTGCAAGACCATCGTTGAGCCGCGCCTTTCCACCCAGTGGTTCATCAAGATTCAGCCGCTGGCCGACCGCGCCATCGCTGCAGTAGAGAACCGCGAGATCATTTTTACGCCCGAGAATTATTCGAAGACGTACTTCGAGTGGATGCGCAACATTCACGACTGGTGCATCTCCAGGCAACTTTGGTGGGGACACAGGATTCCCGCATGGCATTGCCCGTGCGGGCACATCACTGTGGCGCGGACCGCACCCAAAGCTTGCGAGAAGTGTGGGAACGCGAACCTCTCGCAAGACCCGGACGTTCTCGACACATGGTTTTCTTCCGGGCTGCTACCGTTCACCGTTTTTGGGTGGCCGAAAAAGACGCGTGACCTGGATGTGTTCTACCCCACATCATTGCTCATCACCGGTTTTGACATTCTGTTTTTCTGGGTTGCGCGCATGATCATGCTTGGCTGCCACTTCATGGCTGATCATGCCCAGGGCAGTGTTCCGTTCCGCGAAGTGTACATCCACGCGCTGGTGCGCGATGCGGAACGGCAGAAGATGTCAAAGACCAAAGGGAACGTGATGGACCCGATTGAAGTCACGGAAAAATATGGTACGGATGCGGTGCGCTTTACGCTCGCATCCATGGCGTCGCCGGGTACTGACATCGCGTTCAATGAGAGCCGCACGGAAGGCTACCGCGCTTTTGCCAACAAAATCTGGAATGCGGCGCGGTTCATTTTCATGAATGTGGACCGCGTGGGTGGAACAACGACTCTCGGCGGAGAGCCACAGGCACATGAGCGCCTTGAGGACCGCTGGATTCTCTCCCGCCTGAACCGAATTGCAGGCAAAGTGAATGAGAGCCTCAAACATTATCGCTTTGACGAGGCGGCAAGTACGGTTTACACATTTTTCTGGGGCGAGTTTTGCGACTGGTATCTGGAGATCATCAAACCACGGCTATCCGGCCCTGAGAACGAAGCCAGGGCTGCGGTCGACTTCCTGCGGTACATTTTCGAGGCCTCGTTGCGGCTGCTCTCGCCCTTCATGCCCTTCATCACCGAAGAAATATGGCATGCGATATACGAAGGCAAGCCCCCGGTGAAATCCATTGCGCTGTCGCGTTACCCGCAATGCGAGGGGCGCCGGCTGGATGATGGCGCGGAGCAGGATATGGCGGTGTTGCAGGAATTGATTGTCAGCATCCGCAATCAGCGGGCCGAACTGAAAGTGGAACCGAAGGTGAGGACGCCGATTCGCGTGCACACCTTGCCTCAGGTTCAAAAGCTGGTCAGAGAAAATAGCATCACGTTGGAGCGTCTGTCGAACGTTGACGGCGTCCAATTTGTGAGCGAGTCGTTGGCGCAGGCGCCTGGGGCACGCACGACCTCCAGATTTGAAGTCGCGCTGGTCTACGAGCGACAGGTGGACACGGCAGCGGAAAAGGAGCGGCTCGAGAAAGAAATGTCAAAGCTTGAATCCCAGTCAGCCAACGCGGAGCGGCAACTGGGCAACGAGCAGTTTCTGGCCAAAGCGCCACCGAAGGTTGTGGATGGCTTGAAAAAACAATTGAGCGAGATAAAAATCCTGATGGATAAGAATCGAAAGGCCCTGGAGATGTTGAAATAAGCTAATACCCTATGGACTGGCACAGCCGAAGAATCAGCACCATTCTGGAGCACGCATTGCTGGAAGACAAGGCAACCAGCGACGCTACCTCGCGTGCGTGCATCGATCCGCAACAGCGCGCCACAGCCACGCTCCTCGCCAAGGAGGATTGCATACTATCAGGCGTCGGCGCCGTATCGCGCATCCTGGAGATCTACGAGCAACTTGACCAGAACGTCATCGGGCACCCTGAAGTAATCAGTCATGGCGAGATCTTTGATGGGGTGCGGCTGCATAAAGGGCAAGCCATTGCCGTAGTCCGGCACAATGCCCGGGTCCTGTTGAGTTGCGAACGTGTGATCCTGAACGTACTGCAGCGGCTGAGCGGCATTGCCACCTACACGCGGCAATTTGTGGATGCGATTCATGGCACGAATGCGCGCATTCTTGACACACGCAAGACCGTGCCCGGCCTGCGCGTACTGGATAAATATGCGGTGCGCTGCGGCGGCGGCCATAATCACCGGCTCGATCTCTCTGATGGCGTGCTGATCAAGAACAACCACATTGCGCTCGCGGGAGGAGTCGCGGCCGCGTTGCAAAAGGCGCTGCACAACCGGCGCAGCGAGCAGCCGGTGGAAATTGAGGTGCGTAACCTGGCCGAGCTTGATGAAGCACTGGCCAACGGCGCTGAGAGAATCCTGCTGGACAACGCCAGCGTGGACATCGTGCGAGCCGGAGTAGCCAAGGTGAAGGAACATTCCCGTCCTGTTCCCGTGGAAGTATCCGGCGGAATCCGCCTGGAGAATGTACGGGCCTATGCCGAAACTGGCGTGGATTACATTTCTGTAGGAGCGCTGACGCACTCGCCGCGAGCTGTGGACTTGAGTATGAGGATTGTTCCGGCGTAAGCTGTAGCCAACAGCGGAGCGAGCACGGCGTGCGACTGGTTCTCCGAAAGCTGCTGCTCCTCCGTAAACACTGGACTTTTAGAGAGCTTTACAGGTTCCGCGCGTGCGTGGGCTCGACGCAGGCGGAAGCAGGTTGATTCTTCGTCTCAAAGCGCGCCAGCCGGACAGGCGGAACCATTGGCATAGCACTTCCAAAGCTGACAGCCGGGATGCACGAAATGCTGCATCATTTCCGGCGCTGGCTGCTCCAGCGTAGAAGAACTCTGCAAGGAGGCTACTCGATCTCATGCCGGCGCGAACAGGAGCAGCAAAATCAAACTAGGAGCTGCCATTGCTGGCTTCTGATTCCATTACGGCTGAGAGCCTTGCCCCGCTGGTGCGGAACACCATCTTTTCCGGCAATATCCACCATTACTTGCGAACGGAATCGACTAACCTGCTGGCAATGCAGATGGGGGCACAAAGTAGGGATACGACGGACGATGGGCCCGAAGGAGCCGTGTTTCTGGCGGATGAACAAACCGCTGGAAGAGGTCGGAAAGGTCACTCCTGGCATTCTGAACCGAACGCAGGCATTTATTGTTCTTTTTTGCTGTACCCGCCGCTGTCACCCAGCGATTCACTCTGGCTCTCCTTACTTACAGGCGTGGCGGCACAGGATGCGGTCAGAGAAATTACCGGTTTGCAACCCGACATTCGCTGGCCCAACGATCTTTTGCTGAATGAAAAAAAGTTCGCGGGCATTCTTACGGAAATGAGTTCTGAAGGCCCTCGGGTGAATTATGCCGTGGTAGGGATTGGAATCAACGTAAACCACCAAACGTTTCCCCATGATTTGCAGGAAACCGCGACGTCGCTGAGCCTGGAAACAGGTAGAAAGTGGCCCCGGCTGGGTCTGATTGGAGCTCTGGTCCGCGCCTTCGACCGGGAATATCGGGCCCTGCTTCGCGCTATGGGGAGCCCCATTCGCACACCGGCCCTGCGCTTTGAGCCAATCATGCGTCGGGTAGAGTCGCGTTCCTCTTACGCCGTCGGCAAGGCGGTTGAGGTGAGCGAAGATGGGGGATACAGCGGTGTAACGGACGGCCTTGATCCCAGAGGCTTTCTGCGCGTCCGCACTGATAAAGGCTTGCGCATTGTAATCTCGGGAAGCGTTCGCCCTCTTACAAGGAAAACTGATGCTTCTGGTTGTTGATGTGGGGAATACCAACACGGTGCTGGGGGTCTATGAGGCGGGAGTCTCCGGTTTTGGCGGTTCGCCGAAACCCAGGCTGATTGCCCATTGGCGGGTGGCGACCGTACGTACTCACACCGTGGATGAGTATGGTGTTCTGTTCCGGAACCTGTTTGCGATCGGCAAAGTGGAAGCAGCGGAGGTCCGAGGGATCATGATTTCCTCTGTAGTTCCACCCATGGATTCCACGCTACGTGACGTATGTGAGAAATACTTCCATTTGCGGCCTTTGTTTGTGGAACCTGGAATCAAAACGGGCATGCCGATTCACTATGACAATCCCCAGGAGGTTGGAGCGGACAGGATTGTGAATGGCGTTGCAGCCTATGAGAAGTACGGCGGGCCGTGCGTCGTGGTTGATTTTGGCACAGCGACCACATTTGACGCTGTCTCACGCAAGGGAGAATACCTGGGGGGCGTGATCTCTCCGGGGATCGGGATTTCCGCGCAAGCCCTTTTTGAAAATACGGCGCGGCTGCCGCTGGTCGATATCCGTATGCCAGCCAAGCTGATCGGCACCAATACCGTTGGCAGCATCCAGTCAGGGATGTTCTTCGGTTACCTGGGGCTGGTGGACGGAATTCTGGAAAGGATGCTGGCGGAACTGGGAAAGGATACAAAGGTTGTGGCTACCGGAGGGCTGGCATCGCTGATTGGCGAGCATTCAAAATACATTAAAGAGGTTGATGACCTCCTGACGCTGGATGGGCTGCGGATTATCTGGGAGCGCAACGCTGCCACGCACAAGAGAGCTCAAAACCTTTAAGAAGCAGATGCACAGGCAGCGGAGGTTCGGACGGGCTGTATTGTGGAAAATTATTTCAATTACTTCACAGAGGTCGAACAACAGTTTTGTCGCCGGCGAGGTACATTGTCCCAGCTCTCCCCTCTCGACTGGACTCTAATCGAAACCTGGAAGGATGCGGGCATTCCGCTCGAAGCCGTACTTCGTGGAATCGACGTGACCTTCGACAATTATGAGCGTCGGCCGAGGAAAGCAAAAAAAATCAACGGTCTGGGGTGGTGCGTACAGGAAGTGCTCTCAGCGGCTGAAGAGATGAAAGAAGCGGCCGTTGGCTCGAGTCAGGAGATGGCGAGAGCAGATGAAGGCCTGGGCGCTGCAGAAATAGCGAAGTACTTTTCCCGTAATGCCGAGCAGCTAAGAAAGGCCGCGGCGCCTCCCCAGGTACAAGCTGTCACAAAGGAATGCGCTGCGACTCTGGAAGAGCTGGCCGCGAGTTATTTCGCTGGATCCGCTCCCGGACAGCTGGAGGACCTGGAGCGTCGGATGACCGTTCTTGAGGAAAAGCTGATTGCCGCCTTGACCATCACCGCTGCAGAGGATGAGCTGGTCCTGTTTCGTGCGGAAGCTGACAGGGAGATTGCTCCTTACCGCAGCAAGATGCCCTCGGCGCAGATTGAACAACTCTTAAAGCAATTTGTTCACAAGCGGCTGCTCGAAAAAGCTAAAATGCCGAGACTCAGTCTCTTTTACATGTGAATCTCAAAATCGAAAAGATGGTCTACGGCGGTGATGGCCTGGCCCGTCTGGAAGGCGGGAAAGCTGTCTTTCTTCCCTTTGTTCTTCCTGGCGAAGAAGTCAGCGCGACCATCCTGAAGGAGAAGAGCAGCTTTGCGCGAGCGACCGTCGACCAGATCCTGCACGCATCAGAGAAACGCGTTAAAGCGCAATGTCCCTATTTTGGAGAGTGTGGCGGGTGCCACTATCAGCACACCCGATATCAAAGCCAGCTTGAGCTGAAGGGCTCGATTGTCAGAGAAACGCTGCTGCGCAATGCCAAGCTGGAATGGAAGGGCGACATCATTGCCCATTCCGCCGAGCCCTGGAACTACCGCAACCGCACGCGTCTGAAAGTGCGTGGCGGGACCGACTTCGCTCTGGGCTACCATCGCTTTGCTTCGCATGACCTTTTGCCGATTATCGAGTGCCCTATCAGCTCACCCACGGTAAATCGTGTCATCCAGCAGCTATGGGAAATCGGGGCTACGGGCGTCGTGCCCCCGGACCTGACCGAAATTGAGCTGTTTGTGGACCATTCTGATTCTCGTCTTTTGCTGGAGCTCATCCATAAACCAGGAGCAAAGGGAATCCGTGAATTTGCCGGCGAACTGCAGACGCGCGTTCCCAACGTGCAGGGCGTCGGCCTGTTCGAGGAGACACATGGGAGCGCTTCCGGGCCCCCCGAGCTGAAGGATACGGTGGGAAATCCAACTCTCCTCTATCAAATTGGAGAAAAATCGTTTCGCGTAACCGCCGGATCGTTCTTTCAAACAAATCGCTTTCTCATTAACGACCTGGTGAAGACTGTAGTGGGAGATTTCTTCGGCAACATTGCTCTCGATCTCTATTCGGGCGTTGGGCTGTTTGCCAATCACCTGGCCAAACGGTTCAGCCAGGTTTTTGCCGTCGAATCAGGGCCGGCCTCAGCAGCCGACCTGCAGACAAATGTGCTTAAGAATGTCGTGCCGGTCAAAACGGAAGTCGAACAATTTCTTCCCCGCTGCCTTAACATGCACCCTGACGTTGTGGTGGTGGATCCTCCGCGCGCAGGGCTGGGTGCTAAGGTGGCACAACTGCTGGCCGCACTCAGGGTTAAGCGCATCTCTTATGTCTCCTGCGATCCGGCCACGCTGGCGCGTGATATGCGCGTCCTGCTCGAAACGGGATATCACGTGGAAGAGGTTCATCTGGTGGACCTGTTTCCCCAGACCTTTCACATTGAAACCGTGATACGGCTGGCACGATAAGCTTGTCCCAAGAGATGTAAGGTGTGCTAAGGGTGCGTTCCTTAGCTCTATCGCAATACGATACGTGTTGCTCGGGATGGCTTCATCGCAGCCAAAGTGACATCCTCTTCAGGCGTTCAGACATCCAACCGTCCATTAAGCTGCTCCGTCTCGCGCTAGCTGGCCTGTTTCACAAGAGCGCGCCTGGACGGCGCAGCGAGTGGGGAACCCAGGCAGATGAAAATTGGAGTAGTCGGATCAGGATATGTTGGGCTTGTCGCCGGAGCCTGTTTTGCGGAACTTGGGCACGAAGTGGTCCTGGTTGATAATGACGAAACGAAACTGGCACAGCTACAGCGAGGCGAGTGCCCGATTCACGAAAGATTCCTTCCTGAGCTTTTGCAGCGCCACAGCGGCCACCGCCTGCACTTCACCGGGGATCTGGCTGACGCTGTGCACCGCAGCCAATTGATCTTCATCGCGGTCGGCACACCTCCCAAGGAAGACGGCGACGCGGACCTTTCCTACGTGGAATCGGTGGCCCAAAACATAGCCACGGCGATTGACGACTACAAGGTGGTGGTGGAAAAGAGCACGGTTCCCGTGTACACCAATAGCTGGATACGAAAAATCATGCTGTTGAACGGCGCTCCAGCAGAGCTGTTTGACGTGGCATCAAACCCGGAGTTTCTGCGGGAAGGGTCCGCGGTAGCGGATTTCATGTATCCCGATCGCATTGTGGTGGGCGCCGATACTGAGCGTTGCGCCAGGATGGTGGCTCAGGCTTATGAACCGCTGGTGGACGGCAGCTATTACCTGCGCCCTAACGCCATCCCGGGGCGGGTTCCCGGCCCATTCAATGCAAGATTGATCCAAACGAGCGCAAAAAGTGCCGAGTTGATCAAGCACGCTTCCAATGCTTTCCTGGCCATGAAAATCTCGTTTGTGAACGCAGTCGCCTCCGTCTGTGAAGCCGTGGGCGCGGACGTTGAGCAGGTTTGTGAAGGCGTGGGCAGTGATTCGCGAATTGGGCGCCGCTTCCTCTGTCCGGGAGTCGGCTACGGTGGCTCGTGCTTCCCCAAGGACCTGCTGGCTTTCCGCGCGGTTGCTCGCGAAAACGGGCTGCAGTTTGGCTTGCTTGATGAAGTCGCCAAAGTGAACGAAGAGCAGAGAAGCCGATTCGTCCGCAAGGTCAAAAAGGCCCTTTGGACGTTGAAGGGCAAAAAGCTGGCGGTGCTCGGGTTGGCCTTCAAGAATGGGACAGATGACGTTCGCGAGTCTCCGGCGCTCGGCATTGTCAAATCTCTGCTCAAAGAAGGATGCTTGATTACTGCGTACGATCCGGCCGCCATGGAGCGAGCCGCCCAGGAGCTTCCAAACGATGCCGTCAGGTTCGCCTCTGATCCGTATGAGGCTCTACAAGGAGCTGATGCCTGCCTCATCCTCACCGAATGGGAGGATTTTGGAGCTCTCGATCTGGCGCGGATGAGGAGCCTGCTTCGCTATCCCATTGTTGTGGACGGCCGCAATTTGTTTCATCCCGCCAAAATGGAAGCTGCCGGCTTGAATTACTACAGCGTGGGACGGGCCGACGTGGTGGGAGGGCGCAAATTCACGCATCGGCTGAACCAGGAAGCAGCGTAACTTTGCAAGGTTGAAGGGCGCATTCCCTACCGGTCTCTGTATGGGACATGGATTGTGAATCTAAAAGGGGCCTCCCGGCCCCTTCTGTTCTGCTCTACCAGCGAATGATGTTCAGCTTGTCGAAATCGGCATGGTAGATATGGTTGTGATTGCCATCGAGTTGAACGTCAAAGGCGTTGCCATGGTTCTTGTTCACACCCTTAAATGTAAAAGCTGTGCTCGAGTCCTCGACCACTGAGTTGAGCGTCGTATCTTTCACCCGCAGGTTGTGAATGGTATAGGTGAACGTAGATGCATCGACAGTAAAATACATTTGGACGTGGTACCAGTGCCCAATCGAAGTTAGAGGACAAGCAAGCCCGCCCCCGCCGTTATACGTATCGTTCCAGGTTCCTGCTCCTGCATTCAGATTTCCATCATAAAATCGCCAGACCACAGGATTGCCGGGGAGCGGGTTCCCACCATAATTGCATTCGGTCCCCAGCACGTAGCTCTGGCCGGTAGGCGCTCCAGGAGTCTGGTTGCCGTCTGCTTCCAGTGCGAAGTCCGGATTGAGAGGATTGGTGACGTTCACGTAATAATCAAAGATCCACGCAATCGGACCGTTGGGACCAAACCCGGTAGTGTTGCTGAAGCTGGTGAACCAGAGAAAACCCTGAAATGTGGAGCCCAGATTGGAAGTGATGGCAAAATCGCGAGAATCATTGTCGAGAGTTTCGAAGTTTGGTGGCTCCGCTGGATACGTCATAGTAGGATTGGCGGCATCGCCCCCGGGAGTGCCGCTGCAACTGCACGGATTCCATCCTGCACTGGGATTATCAAGGTTCAGCGTGACCGCGCCGCCCGGCGCTGCAGGGAATGCGGAGCCCGCGGTGAAATCCCGCGACGATTGATAAACCTGGCCCGTGCCGTCCCAGCAATTCGTCGTTAACGAGTGAGATCCATTCGCCATGGAAAACGATTGAGATTCGGTAAGAGTGTTTGTGCCATTTCCGTTGAAGGTCGCAACGGGAGTGCCGTTGAAGTCCAGATACACCTGCATTGCCGTGATCACCTGGCCTGAATTTGCGGTACAGGTCGCATCCCAGGCGACCGGAGATGGTTTCTCATCGTCTGCACTCGGGGTTTGCGTGACGGAGCCATTCGCAGCTACGGTGAAGGTCTGGGTTCCGGTGTACTGAACGTTGTTGCTGTCAGTACCCGTGACAGTGATCGTGTGAGTGCCGAGAGCTAAGGTGTAGACAGCGTGGACATTGATGGATGAAGTGCCATTGCCGTCATAGTTTCCGAGTTGGGCTCCCCCATCGCTCACTTTTACATTGACGATAGCCGCCCCGGTGGAAGTGATTGTGGCAAACAAAGGTGCTGGATTAGTAACCTGAACATTGGGCCCAGGAATTGTAAAAGTCACGCTCCCATGAGCGGGCTGAATTAGTACGAAGGACAATATGGCTAGACTCCACAACGTCGCCATCGACGGCTTCGTTGGAAAAGCCAGCCATTTCCGGCCAGTGGCAAGGATTACCTCGCCCGTGGACACAGAAGATTCTTGGGTCGAACTGTACATCATTCATCCTCCGCCGACTTGTTGTCGGTTCGACAACGTTGCTGCACTTCTCTGGCCAAGGTTGCTGAGGATGTACATACGTGTCCGTTGTATCGCCAGGCGAACTTAGAGCAGCAACTTGCTCACCTTTAGCAAGCTACGTGAAACTCTCAACGCGAATGGTTTTCGATACGAACTTCCGTGGTCCTTAACCTTCGTCGACGAGCGAGATCATGCACGGATGGAACGGTGGCGCCCAGGAGGAGCTCGGGAGTCAAATGTACCGGAACAGGGCACGATTCGAAGCAACAAGAATTTTCAAGCAGGCTGAAGCACCGCTTCGGTGCTGGGTCATAAACAGCGGATCATGGCCTCAACTAAAAGGCCGCCCTCCCGTTTTCCACACGTTTCCACAGCCTCACTAAAGCTCTAAGGCGCAAAACGAGCGTGAACTAAGTGCTCTCCCGATATATCCAGAGTAGATCAACCCCTAATCTTGCCCCCCGTTGAGACTAAGAAAACTTAGTTCTGTCAGGAGGGTGCTGTGAAACAAGCTTTCCGTCTGCTGATGGTGACCCTGGGACTCACCGCGATTTCTTCCGCCGGAGTGACCGTCAGTTCCCCTGCCAACGGCTCGACCGTAGGATCCCCCGTCCACGTCGTCGCCTCTGCAAGCTCCAGCCACACGATTACTGCCATGCGCATTTACGTGGATAACGTGAGTGTCTACCTTATTCGCAGCAACAAGATCGATACTTCGGTGGCCATGTCCGCGGCCAAACACAACGTGGTGGTCCAAGCCTGGGATTCGGCAGGTATTGTGACCAAGACTGCTGTGAGCATCACGGTGAGCGGAAGCAGCCCAACTCCCACGTCAGGGTTGCCGGCGCCTCCGTCTAGCGCCGTGACCAAGTCCAACATCGACCAGATGACGGGATGGCAGAGCTGCACGGCCTGTGCAGGCGCGGGCGGTAACGGTCCAATTTCAAAGATTTCGATGGTTCAGAACATTCTTTCGCCCTCACTGGACGGAAAATCCGCCAAGTTCAGCATCAGTGGCACCACGGCCTACTCGGATGGCCTATGGTGGAAGCAGTTGGGAGCGGTCAACACAGCCAAGAACTTCAAGTACGATCTCTATTTTTACCTGACGACACCACAGGCCGCGCAGGCTCTGGAATTCGATTCCAACCAGGCCATCGGTACGGAACGCTTTATCTTTGGGACCCAGTGCAACATCAAAACGGGAAGCACAGTGGGACACTGGGATGTCTGGGGCAACGCCAACGGCAACTGGCTGTCCACGGGGATTGGCTGTTCGGCCCCAACCGCCTTCAAGTGGCATCACCTGACGTGGGAATTCAAACGCACCGCAACACAGCTGACCTACGTCGGGTTCACCTACGATGGCGTTACGCACTACGTGAACCGCACTTATACGGCGAGACCCTCCAGCGTGCATGAGCTCAATGTGGCTTTTCAGTTGGATGGAGACAAAGCCATGGATGATTATTCGGCCTGGTTGGACAAAGTCTCTTTAACATACTGGTAGAACTAAGGCAGCCACTAAGGCCCGCAGCTTTCCCGGCGAGCGTTCCGGATTTGAAGCGGGATGAAGGCTGATTTCAAGCGCAACCGAAGGGCGGCCTCGCAGCCGCCCTTTGCATTTGAGTTAAGAAAGGGCCTTACTCCTCCACTAACCCGCAGTTTTCTCTTTTTCCATCAAGGGGTTGAACGTGAATAGAACGCTGGATAGTCTGCGCCTTCGTCCGGGGCAGCCGGACGAGATACCAAAACCCCTGGAGTTGAAACCTAATGGCTCAAATTGCAAGAAACCCCTGGTCACTTTTTCTAGCCGGAATTTTTGCCTTCGTGGCGCTAAGCTCGGCGAGGGCCCAGACTGTGAAAAGCAGCATTGAGCAAATGAGCTCCTGGTCCAGTTGTTCCGCCTGCGCCGGAGCAGGTGGGTCAGGACCTACGGCGACGCACAGCACCACGCTTGTCAGTTCTCCCAGCATGAGCGGCAGTTCCCGGAAATTTCATCTCGGCGGATCCCACCCCTATTCCAATGCGCTCTGGTGGAAGCAACTGGGCGCAAACAACAGCAAAACTCATTTTGTTTATGACATGTACTTTTACCTGAAAGCTCCCTCTTATGCGCAGGCCCTTGAGTTCGACGTGAATCAGTCCAACGGCACCCACAAGTTCATTTTCGGAACTGAGTGCAACATCAAGGGGGGGCGCGTTTGGGATGTTTACGATCCAAAAGGGGGCCGTTGGCGGTCCACAGGAATTCATTGCGGCCAGCCCTCGGCGTTCAAGTGGCACCACCTCCACTGGGAGTTTTACCGCACAACTCAACAGGTGCATTACGTGTCTTTCACGTTAGACGGCGTGAAGCATTATGTGAACCGCGCCTATTACGCACGTTCGTCGGGTGCGAAGGAAATCAACGTTGCCTTCCAGATGGATGGCGACAAATATCAGCACGACTATGACACCTGGACGGACAAAGTTTCGCTCAAGTATTGGTAGCGTCTTTTTCCCATTGGCAAACATGTCCCGGGCTTCGGTCCGGGACTTTTGTTTTGGCTCTTTCCGGTCAAAGCCCTGCGCTTTCTGGCGGTACTAAGGCTGCGGTTAAGGCCCGCAGCTCTCGATGGAATCTCTGTGTGATCTGAAGCGGCGCTCCAATCGCATGAAAGCTGATTGACGCCCGTCTTCAGAGAAATCTGAGACGTGAGTGGGTCTAAGTTGGATTCCTAGTACCCCATTAACCCGCCGTTTCACGTTTTTTGTTTGCGACGTTTGAAGATGATTGATTGCGAGTTGATCCGTCTATAGCCTCGCCTCGCGCTTTGGATTCAAAGGGCGTAACAAATTCCCCCTGGAGAAAGTAGATGATTTCGACCGCAAGCACACGCTGCTCAAACTCCATGGCATTTACTCTTGTCTTGCTCGCCTTCTTCGTCGCATCCTCAGCGAGAGCTCAGACAACCAAAACATCAATTCAGGCAATGTCAGGATGGCAAAGCTGCAGTTCATGCGCCGGCGCCGGCGGCGCGGGACCAACGTCTACAATCAGCACGTCCGCCGGGATCGCCAGCCCGTCAATGACGGGAGGCTCGCGGGTGTTCCATATTGCAGGAACCAAGCCCTACTCAGACGCACTGTGGTGGAAGCAGCTGGGAGCTGCCAACACCGCCACCAACCTGGTTTATGACCTTTACTTCTACCTGAAGGCGCCCCAAAACGCGCAGGCCCTGGAATTCGACAGCAATCAGGCCAACGGACATATGCGCTGGATCTTTGGGACCGAGTGCAACATCGCGGCCGGGGTCTGGGACGTTTACGGGAACGCCAGCGGGAAGTGGATCTCTAGCGGGATACCTTGCCATCGGCCTTCCGCCTTCAAGTGGCACCACCTCACCTGGGAGTTCAAACGCACGGCAACGAAGCTGACATACGTTGCCGTCACGCTGGACGGAGTCAAACACTACGTCAATCGCACTTACACCGCGAAGACGTCCAGTGTGAAAGAACTCAATGTGGCTTTTCAGATGGACCAGCGCGCTAATCATATCGCCTTTGATACCTGGCTCGACAAAGTGAGCCTGAAGTACTGGTAGCGTTTCACCCCCTGGATGCCAATCCCTTTCGGCTGCCTTAATGGCCTGCTCCCGGAATTCCCGCAAATTCCGGGAGCGATTTTTTTGAGCACTTGGCAATCAGCAACTCGCAATTAGTTCAGCCGAGTCTCTCTGAGTCCGAGCTTTAGACCAGCGGCCCGCTTGGATGACGGAAAAATGACTCTGAACCCCGTCCCTTTCCAGCCATCGTCCCCCGTTTGGCGGCAAGCGAGCGCAATCGCTAAGCGGCTGATTCAGCAGCTACTTACAATGGTCGGCGATTAGCACTGAAAGCGCGCATTTTGATTCCATTTCCCTAACCCAATTCATAGGGCGCTCCCCTAGATGGGGGACGTAATTGCCCTAACAGGCTGAAAGTGGTTGAGGCAGAGTAGATGGGTCGATACTCTCCAGCTTGCCCGGACATGCATGGGCGGCCACAAGCAAGGCAGGTGGCGAACCAAAAAAATCAAACTAAATTTCCCCTGGAGAGAGAGTAGATGTTAAAAAGCCAAAGCAAACCCTGGGTTGTGATTGCAATCCTCGCACTGGCAGGCGCACTGAGCCTACCGGCTTCAGCACAGACAACAAAGTCCAATATCGAGAATATGAGTGGATGGGTGAGTTGCGCAGCATGTGCTGGATCTGGAGGCGCCGGTCCGAGCGCGTCGCTTTCCTCGACTCTCGTTAGCAGCCCAGCACTGACCTCAAGCTCACGCCAGTTCCACATATCCAGCAGCCATGCTTATGCTGACGCCCTATGGTGGAAGCAGCTCGGCGCCAGCGCCGCGACCCACCTGGTGTACGACCTCTATTTCTACATTAAGACTCCGCAATACTCTCAGGCGTTGGAGTTTGATAGCAACCAGGCAAACGGTTCTCACCGTTGGATTTTCGGCACCGAGTGCAACATCGCGGCGGGACGCTGGGATGTATGGGCAAACGCTTCTGGCAAGTGGACGTCCACGGGCATTCCCTGCAAGGCGCCCACGGCTTACAAGTGGCACCACCTGACCTGGGAATTTCAGCGTGTCGGTAACTACGTCAAGTACATCGCTCTCACCCTGGACGGTGTGAAGCACTACGTCAACCGCAGCTACCCCGCAAGGACCTCCGGCTCGAAGGAACTTAACGTGGCTTTTCAGGAAGACATGAGATCAAACCACGTAGCCTACTCGACCTGGCTGGACAAGGTTAGCCTCAAGTACTGGTAAATTTCTCCCCGCTCGTTTGGCTCACCTCCCGGGCTTCGCGCCCGGGAGTTTTTTGTGGTTTTGTACTTTTCTTTTTGTTCGCCGATCAGGTATATTTATAATCGGGCAGTCGCTGTGTGGCAGGAAAGCGTACCTTTCGGACACATTTTGGAGAGATAAATGGCTGAAGACAGAGGGGAAAGGACCAGGGCAATCGATCTTGCCTTGTCTCAGATTGAAAAGCAGTTCGGCAAAGGTTCCATTATGCGGCTGGGGAGCAAGGAAGCCATTGTTCCCATCGCCGTGATTTCCACCGGCTCCATTTCCTTTGACGCAGCCCTGGGCGTAGGCGGATTTCCCCGTGGCCGTGTAGTGGAGATCTTCGGCCCGGAGTCGAGCGGCAAGACCACCGTGGCCCTGCAGGTGATTGCCGAAGCTCAGAAAGCGGGCGGCATGGCCGCCTTTGTGGATGCTGAGCATGCTCTGGATCCGATCTACGCCAAAAAGTTGGGCGTGGATGTGGACAACCTGCTGGTTTCCCAGCCTGACTATGGCGAACAGGCCCTGGAAATTGCCGAGGCCCTGGTGCGCTCAAATGCCATCGATGTCCTTGTGGTCGACTCCGTTGCCGCCCTGGTTCCCAAAGCTGAGTTGGAAGGCGAAATGGGCGACAGTCACATGGGTTTGCAGGCGCGGCTGATGTCCCAGGCCTTGCGCAAGCTGACCGGCATTGTCTCTAAGTCACGCACCTGCATGGTTTTCATCAACCAGATCCGGGAAAAGATCGGGGTGATGTTCGGCAATCCTGAGACCACGACGGGAGGCCGGGCGCTCAAGTTCTACTCCTCGGTTCGGGTGGATATCCGGCGTATTGGCGCCATCAAGGACGGCGACCTCGTCGTGGGCTCGCGAACCAAAATCAAGGTTGTGAAGAACAAGACCGCCGCTCCCTTCCGGGAAGCAGAATTTGACATCATGTACGGCGAAGGGATTTCCCGCGAGGGCGACCTCATCGATTTGGGCGTGGACAAAGGTTTAGTGGAAAAATCCGGGGCCTGGTTCAGCTATAAAGATGAGCGGATTGGACAAGGTCGCGAGAACGCCAAGCAGTTCCTCAGAGAGAACAAAGACATCGCCGCCAAGGTGGAAGCCGAGCTGCGGCGAGAGCTGGGCCTGAAAACTCTGGCCCTGGAGCCTCCGGTGCCTACGCCGGAACAAAAGCAGGCGGTTGCAGCAGCGCACGGCAGGGGACCGGTCGGAAGGAAATAGGCACTTTATCGAAGCCGCGAGCCCTCGGCGCTTGTTCTCACGCCGGATTGGCCGTCCTTGGAGAGTGAATGCCGCAACTCGAAACTCACGATTCTGTCTCAGCCATGGCCGCTGCCTACGCTCAGAGAGCGGTGGAGGCGGCCCGCGGCTTCACGGCGCAGCTCGATTACAGCGAAAATTCATTGATGGAACTGGAAACCATCCTCGATCAGCTGGCCCGGAAGACCCCCGCAACGTCGTCCTCAGGCGATGACCTCAGCGAGACGTGCAAGACCTGGGGCAGCTACTTTGGCGAGGTGGTGCGGCGCAGGTTCGGGGGCGAATGGTCCATTGAAACCTACCCGGGAAAGCAGTTCGCGACTCTCACTCTCAGCATCAACGACAGTAAGATTTTTCCTTCCATGAAGGTCCACCGCAGGCTGGCGCAAGGTGCCGGCGAGAATGTCTGGGCGTTTTACAAAATGATTAAGGCAAAGCTGGAATCAGTACCGGGTAGCAAGGTGCAATGATTGTTTGGGGTGAAAATTCCCGCTTCGGCTTTCTGCCCCTGCAATAAGATGGGAATCAAATCAGGATCAATCAGTTAAATCAGAGTAATCAGTGGTGGGCTTTTCTCTGCTTTACGCCTCAGCCTCTTCCAACTCGGCCGCGAGATTTTCCCACTCGCTCATCCGCTGTTCGAGCTCTGATTTAGAGCGGTCCAGCAGATCTGTCTGGCGCTGCGTCTCTTCAGCGCTGACAAAACTCTGAAGTGCTATCTCTGCCTGGCCAATAGCCGCTTCCAGGCGGGCGATCTCTTCTTCCAGTTCCTGACAGCGTTCTCTCATTTGTCTGAGCTTGATGGGATTTACGCGCTTTTGCCTGGATTCTGCTCCGTTCGGAGTTCCGGTAGACATGATCGGTTCTTGCTTCTCGGGTTCCGGAACAGCCGAGCGCGCTCCATTATTCTCGACCTGTGGTTCCGGATGGCCCTGCTTGCGCCAGAGATAATCTTCATAGTTGCCGGGAAAGACCTCAACACGCCCATTCTCGATTTCGAAAATCCGGTTGCCGAGCTTGTCAATGAAGTACCGGTCGTGTGAGACAAAGACCACCGTCCCGGTAAACTTCTGCAGGGCTTCGAGCAGCACATCTTTGGCGCGCAGATCGAGATGGTTGGTGGGCTCGTCCAGCAGCAGGAAATTGGATGGATGCAGCAGCATGCGCGCGAGCGCATAGCGGTTGCGCTCACCGCCGGAGAGCACGCCCACCGTCTTAAAGACATCATCTTCCGAGAAGAGGAAGCAGCCGAGCAGGTTGCGCAACTCGGTCTGGGTGGAGCGCGGCGCCACTTCAAAGAGATCATCCAGCATGCGCGCCTGCGGATCGAGCGCCTTGTACTGGTCCTGGGCGAAGTAGTCCACCTGAACGTTGTGCCCCAGCTTGATTTCACCGGCTGTAGCCGGCTCCTGTGCCGTCAGCAGCTTGATGAGAGTTGATTTTCCTGCGCCGTTCACGCCCACCAAGGCAATGCGGTCGCCGCGCTCGATGACAAAATTGGCGTTCGAAAACACGTGTTTGGGCCCATAACTCTTGGCAACGTCTTTGGCTTCAACCACGATGCGCCCGCTGGTGGGCGGCTGAGGAAATGAGAAGTGGATGGCTTTTTCTTCCGGAGGAATCTCGATCTTTTCCATCCGCTCCAGTTCCTTGATGCGGCTTTGCACTTGCTTGGCCTTGGTGGCCTGATAGCGGAACCGATTGATAAAGGCCTGAAGCTGCTCCACTTTTTCCTGCTGGTTGCGGTACGCGGCCTCAAGCTGCTCTTTTCTTTGCTGCTTCTGGGCGAGATACTTCTCGTAATTGCCGGAATAGAACCAGACCTTCTTGTTCCAGATCTCGGCGATCTTCTTGACCGTAACATCGAGAAAATAGCGATCGTGCGAGATCAGCACGTAGGCATGAGGGTAGCCGGCCAGATACTGCTCCAGCCAGTTGCGGGTTTCGAGATCGAGGTGGTTGGTCGGCTCATCCAGAAGCAGCAGGTTTGGCTTCTCCAGCAGTAGCTTGGCCAGCGCAATTCGCATCTGCCAGCCGCCCGAGAACTCTTCGGTGCGACGCTCCCAGTCTTCTTTCTTGAATCCCAGGCCGTTCAGGACGATTCCAACTTCGGATTCGATGTTGTAGCCGTCTCGCGAGTGGATTTCCGCCTGGAGCCGATGAAACCGCTCGGCAATGTGCTCGTACTCTGCGCTGGAGTGGTCCACCTCAGCCATGCGGTGCGCGAGTTCTTCCATCTCGCGCTGCATCTGGTGGACGTCGTCGAATACAGAGAGACACTCGGCAAAGACCGTGCGGCCGGAGAGCGAGAGGCCGTCCTGAGGAAGGTAGCCGCAGCGCATACCGCGCTGGCGAGTGGCAGTTCCGTAGTCGAGCCCGTCCAAACCCGCCAGCACCTTTAATAAGGTGGTCTTGCCGGTGCCGTTTGCGCCGACGAGACCAACGCGATCCTGAGGAGTGATGAGCCAGTCGAGATCCTGGAAAAGAACCTTCGGACCAAAACGTTTGCCGGCGTCGGAGAGTTGGATCACTACTTCTATCTAACCACACCCTTACCCTTGGCGACATATCAAGCTTATGCGGAAAACCCAACCACGGAGGCACAGAGACACGGAGAAAAGCACGAGTTGACTGAACTTGAAACGCGATGAGCATCCCAAACGGAAGAGTTTGCTCCCGCCAACCAGCTCGGCTTGTAGCCGCGTGAGCACTCAAGGGCTGGCATCCTGAGGACAACGGCGCGCCATCGCAAAGACAGGAGTGCAAGGGAGGAACAGCTATGCCATCAAGATCAGGACGCAGCAGCAGAA